>Ga0100391_1000276_pt1 | contig 61645 bp, 54 predicted proteins | sample CryGeymeta201515_FD_81541 | JGI IMG/M metagenome (GOLD analysis project Ga0100391, IMG submission 81541) | Groundwater microbial communities from Crystal Geyser aquifers in Utah, USA - Crystal Geyser metaG 2015-15 | ecosystem: Environmental > Aquatic > Deep subsurface > Groundwater | place: USA...
ACAGACGGGACGATCCGGAACGATCCAAGGGCCAAATCCCTAGGATTTCTGCGGGTTTTATAGATTATCCGAGAGAACAAGAGAAGAACAAATGGTGCCCAGAAGAGGACTCGAACCTCCACGCCCTTGCGAGCGCCAGCACCTGAAGCTGGTGCGTCTACCAATTCCGCCATCTGGGCACGGGCAGCGCACTGTACAGCCGCTGCTGGGTAGGAGCGGGCGCTTAGCGGCGCGGCGCGGCGATTGTCAACTGCAATGCGCGGTTGCGCCGCCCTCACGGTCGATTTGCCGCCCGCCGCCCGCCCTCGCCCCCTTGTCAGCGCGGCGCGCATCGCGCATGGACGCGCGCACCACGGCTGTTTGCGACAGCATATGATTAGGGCGACCGGACAGAGGCGATCATGGCGACGAGCTTGCACGGAAAACTGGTGACGGTGATCGGCGGCGGCGGCTTTATCGGCCGCTATCTGGCGCAGAAACTGCTCGCCGCCGGCGCGCGCGTCCGCATCGCCGAGCGCGACCCCAGAAAGGCGCTCGCGATCAAGCCGCTCGGCGGGCTCGGCCAGACGCAGTTCGTCGCTGCCGACATCGCGCGCCCCGACACGATCACGCGCGCGGTTCGCGGGTCCGACGCGGTCGTCAACCTGGTCGGGATCTTCGCCGGCGACCTCGACGCCGTCCATGTCCGCGGCGCGGGCCATGCCGCCGCCGCGGCGAAGGCCGAGGGCGCGAGCTTCGTCCACATCTCCGCGATCGGCGCCGATCCCGAGGCGGCAAGCGCCTATGCGCGCAGCAAGGGCGCAGGCGAAGCCGCGGTCCGCGCCGCGCACGCGCACGCGACGATCCTGCGCCCGTCGATCGTGTTCGGCCCCGAGGACGATTTCATCAACCGCTTCGCGCGGTTGATCCGGCTGCTGCCGGTGGTGCCGGTGATCGGCGCGGCGACGCGATTCCAGCCGGTCTATGCCGGCGACGTCGCCGACGCCATTTGCGCCGCGATCGCCGATCCCGCGCGCCACGGCGGCAGGACCTATGAGCTCGGCGGTCCCGACGTGCTGACGATGCGCGCGCTCAACGAACGGATCGCCGCCGCGACCGGGCGCGACCGCGCGTTCATGTCGGTGCCGTCGTTCGCCTCGCGCCTGCTCGCCCAGGCGACGGGGTGGTTGCCCGGCGCGCCGCTCACCTTCGACCAGTGGCTGATGCTGCAAAACGACAATGTCGTCGCCGCCGACGCCGACGGGCTCGCCGCGTTCGGCGTGACGCCGACGCCGCTGGCGGCGGTGACATCGGGCTGGCTCGTCCAATATCGTCGCCACGGCCGCTTCGGCACCCGCGCGCCGCTCTGACCCGCACCGAGTTGCCCTTATCATGCCCTTGATTCTGACCGCCATCCTGCTCGGCATCGTCGAGGGACTGACCGAATTCGTGCCGGTTTCCTCGACCGGCCATCTGATCCTCGCCAGCGAGCTGTTCGGCTATTCGTCGCAGCAATGGGCGACGTTCAACATCGTCATCCAGCTCGGCGCGATCCTCGCCGTCATCGTGCTCTACTGGCGCACCTTCTGGGCGGTCGTCATGGGGCTGCTGAGGAGCGAGCCGGGCGCGTGGCGCTTCACGCTCAACCTGCTGATCGCCTTCCTCCCCGCGGTCGCGATCGGGCTCGTCGCGCACAGCGCGATCGAGGCGATGCTCGGCGCGCCAAAGATCGTCGCGGTCGCGCTGGTGCTCGGCGGCATCGCGATCCTCGTCATCGAACGCTTCATCGGCACGCAGCGCTTTCACGGCATCGCCGACATTCCCTATCGCCGCGCGCTCGCGATCGGCTTTCTCCAGTGCCTCGCGATGGTGCCCGGCGTCAGCCGCTCGGGCGCGTCGATCATGGGCGCGCTCGCGCTCGGGGTCGAACGGCGCACCGCCGCCGAGTTCAGCTTTTTCCTCGCGGTGCCGACGATGATCGGCGCGACCAGCCTCGAACTGTGGAGCAACCGCGACACGCTCGCCACCGCGAGCGTCGACTGGAGCCTGATCGGCATCGGCTTCGTCGTCTCGTTCGTCGTCGCGATGCTCGTCATCCGCTGGTTCGTCGGCATCGTGTCGAAACACGGCTTCGCGCCCTTCGCCTGGTACCGCATCGTCGCCGGCAGCGCCGCGCTGATCTGGCTGATGTTGCGATAAGGCATTGAACCCAAACGCAGTCGCTTTAATGGTTCGGGTATCTACTGGAGGGGGGATACCGATGAACCGCTTTCACACATTTGCAGCTGGCGCGACGCTCGCATTGTCGTTTGCCCTGCCGCTCCATGCACCAGCGGCTGCGATGCAGGCCGATGCGGCGGCATCGCCCCTTCATACAAAGTCGTTAGCCCTCGCGCGGATCACTGCCAGCGAGGCGATCGTGATCGGCAACAACAGCGACAAGATGATTGCCGAGCTGACCAGGCTGTTGATGCTCGACGAGGATATCGTCGAACTAGAGACCGATTCGCCCGGATCTGTCGATGAAATGGTGCGCGCGATGCTGCCGATCATGGATGCCGGGATGCGGCAGCGCCTGCCCGATCTGCAAGCGTCGTACGCCGCCGTGTACGCACGCGATCTGACGGTTGAAGAGATCGATTTCCTGATCGCATTCTATTCAGGACCAACGGGCCAGAAGCTGATCAATGGTATGCTCGATAACATGCAGCTCGATGCAGTCGGTCAGCAATTGCTCGCCAGCGGATTTGCCGAAGGGTCAATTACGCCCGATGCGGTGATGAACGACATGCGGGCTGCAATTCCCGCCGCCATGGAAGAAATGACGGCGGCCGATTACGAGGTTTTGAAAACACTCGGCGCACATCCCGTTCTTCCCAAGCTCATAAAACTGGGAACCGAGGCTCAGCAGATCCATCTCGACTGGAGCGATATATATGCACCCGGCGAAGAAGAGGCGATTAACGCAGTGATAGAAGATATTGTCGTGCGACGACTTGGCGAACTGGACGACTAGGCCGTTCACCGCAGCGACAGCGTCCTTTAGCTAGATCGAGCGATCATCGCCTTGATCGTCCAGAGGATTCGCTCATGCGCCGTCTCGTTACCGTTCTTTCGCTTGCCGCGCTCTCGGCGCCGGTTGCAGCGCATGCCCAGATTGCCGAGGTCGAGCTGCCGCCGAGCGACGTTGCCGATGCGGGCTCCGATGTCGCGGCCACCGACGAGGACGCGGGCGATATCGGCTACGACGTGGCGGTTCGCGATGACGACGCGGAAGATCCGGCCTACGACGACGCGTCGCCCTATCACGACGTCGCCGATGACAAGGGCGACTATGCCGATGCGTCCGACCGCGTCGCCGACATCCTCGACGATCCCGCCCGGCAGGAAGACATCGCCGCGGCGATGAGCGACATGATGCGCGCGCTGATGACGATCCGCGTCGGCCCGATCCTCGACGCCGCGCGCGAGGTCGATCCGCGCGCCGCCGACGATTATGCCGATGTCGATCCCGACGCCACGATCGGCGACATCGCCAGCCGCGGCGATCCCGATTACGAGGACCGGATCGAGGACGGCATTCGCGACGGCACCGCCCGGTCGGGGACGATCGTGCGCGAATTCGCCAAGATGATGCCGACGCTGATCGCGATCGCCAAGGACATGGGCGCGCAGGCGCAAAAGGCGATCGAGCGCGAACGCCGCTGAGCGCCGACCGCGCCGGCCGCGCGATAAACCGATAATGGCGATTCACAGCGCGCGCCGTCTGTCCTATGGGACGGATCATGTGGCAGCTGTTCCAATTTCCCTTATGTCCGTTCTCGCGCAAGGTGCGCCTGCTGCTGGGTGAAAAGGGCGTCGGCTACGAGCTGGTGCGCGAATCGCCGTGGGAGCGGCGCGACGAATATATCGACCTCAACCCGACCGGGCGAACGCCGATCATCCGCGACGCGGCGCGCGACATCACCTTGATCGATTCGACCGCGATTTGCGAATATTTCGAGGAAACCGTCGCGGCCAAGCCGCTGATTTCGGGGACCGCGATCAATCGCGCCGAGATCCGCCGCCTGGCCGCCTGGTTCGACGAACAGGTCTATGGCGACGTCGTCGCGCCGTTGCTCGAGGAGCGAATGAAAAAGCGGATCATCAACCGCGCCCCGCCCGATGGCGGCGTGCTGCGCCAGGCGATGCGCAACGCCAACGAGCATCTCGATTATATTGAATATCTGCTCGATCACCGCAGCTGGCTTGCCGGCGCGACGTTGAGCCTCGCCGATTTCGCCGCCGCCGCGCATCTGTCGGTCGCCGATTATCTCGGCGGCGTCGACTGGACCGGGCACGATGCGGCCAAGGGCTGGTACGCCGGGCTCAAATCGCGACCCAGCTTCCGCCCCTTATTGTCCGAGCGCATGGAAATCGTCGCCCCGCCCAGACATTACGAGCTGCTCGATTTTTGACCCGCCACGGAATGCGAAGCGTTCCGCAGGGTCAGCCCTCGCGCACGCGGCGGGTCGGCGATGAACCTCGCTAGCGCACCAGGTCGACCGCCATCAGCACCAGTCCGAGCGCGCTGCCGGCCCAGATCAGCGTGCGGATCTTGGGCGTGCCGGCGGCATAGAGCGGCAGATAGACGACGCGCATCGCGATCCACAGCCACGCCGCCGCTTCGCCCATGCCGCTCGCCCGCCCGGTGACTTCGAGCGCCAGCACCAGCGCAACGAAGATGACGAAATTCTCGTGGAAATTGACGCGCGCGCGTTCGAGCCGATCGGCCACGACGGGCACTTCCCCTGGATTTTCGTCGCGCGGCCCCATGTTCCAGTCGGTGCCGAACGCCCTCGTCTTGGCATGCGACGGCCCCAGATTGTGCACGATCGCCAGGCCGCAGCCGACCAGCAATGCGATGATCAATGTACTCATGCTCGCTTCCCCCCGTTTGAACCCTATTCGCCCTGCCCTGCGGCGTGGGTGATTGTCATCAGATAGTTGAGCGCCTTGTTCTCGCCCAGCACGAGACCGCGCCCGGGCATCGGCATCAGGCCGCGGCAATCGACGACGGCGAGGCCGGCGTCGGCCAGCAGCGCGCCGAGCTCGTCGGGCGTCACGAACTTGCTCCAGTCGTGCGTTCCGCGCGGCACCCGCCCCAGCCGTTCGGCCGCCTCGACCAGCAGCAGCTTCGACGCCGCGCTGCGGTTGGGCGTCGACACGATCATCAGCCCGCCGGGCGCGAGATGCGCGGCGAGCGCGGCGACGAACGCGCCCGGATCGGCGACATGTTCGATCACTTCCATGCAGGTGACGAGGTCGAAGCGGCCGAGGCCGAGCGCGTCCAGTTCGCCGGCGCGATAGTCGATCGCGAGTTGCTGCCCCGCCGCATGGTCCTTCGCCGCCGCGATATTCTCGGGCGCGGCATCGACGCCGGTCACCCGCGCCCCCATCCGCGCAAGCGGTTCGGCGAGCAGCCCCGCGCCGCAGCCGACATCGAGCGCGCTTCTGCCCGCTAGCGGGCGGCGCTCGGCATCGTCGATGCCCCAATGGTGATCGATCGCCTCGCGAATATAGCCGAGCCGGACGGGGTTGAGCCGGTGCAGCATCGCCGACGAACCCCTGGGGTCCCACCAGTCGGCGGCGAGGCTGCCGAAATGTTCGGCTTCGCTGGCAACGATGCTCGTCATGCGCTTTTCCTTGTTGGCGCTCGCCGTCCAGCCACCCTCGGCTTGCACGGCCCTGGCGCTTTGCCTATCAGCCTCGGGGTCGATCCCGCACGGAGACTAGCTGACTTTCCCATGGCGCGCATAGTAATGAAATTCGGCGGCACGTCGATGGCGGGCACCGAACGCATCCGCACCGTCGCCGGGCTCGTCAAGCGCGAGGTCGATGCCGGCAACGAGGTCGCCGTCGTCGTCAGCGCGATGGCGGGCGAGACCGACCGGCTGGTCAATTTCTGTCGCGAGGCGGCACCCGATTTCGACCCTGCCGAATATGACGTCGTCGTCGCCACCGGCGAACAGGTGACCGCCGGGCTGCTCGCCCTGTGCCTCCACGGCATGGGCACGCCGGCGCGCAGCTGGCTCGGCTGGCAGATCCCGATCGGCACCACCGGCCGCCACGCGCGCGCGCGCATCGGCACGATCGAAACCGACGCGCTCGCCGCATCGCTGGCCGCCGGCACCGTCGCCGTCGTCCCCGGCTTCCAGGGACGGATGGACGACGGTCGCGTCTCGACGCTGGGCCGCGGCGGCAGCGACACCAGCGCGGTCGCGCTCGCCGCGGCGATCGGCGCCGAACGCTGCGACATCTATACCGACGTCGCGGGCGTCTATACCACCGACCCGCGCATCGTCGCGCGCGCGCGCAAGCTCGACTACGTCACCTATGAGGAAATGCTCGAGCTCGCGAGCGTCGGCGCCAAGGTGCTGCAGACTCGATCGGTCGGGCTCGCCATGAAAATGGGCGTCCGCATCCAGGTACTTACCAGCTTCGTCGAGCACGGCATGGCGCCGACGCGCGGCACGATGATCGTCGGCGAAGCGGAAATCAGGGAATTAGCCATGGAACGCCATCTCATCACCGGCATCGCGCACGACAAGAACGAGGCGCTGATCATGCTGATCGACATCCCCGAACGCGCCGGCAACATGACCGACATCTTCCGCCCGCTTGCCGAGGCGCAGATCGACGTCGACATGATCGTCCAGACGCCGACGCGCGGCGACGGCCTGATCGACCTCATGTTCACCGTGCCGCGCGGCGACCTCGCCCAGGCGATCGAGCTCGTCGAGGCGAACCGCGACAAGGTCGGCTACGACCGCATGACGCACAACATCAAGGTCGCCAAGGTATCGATCGTCGGCGTCGGCATGAAAAGCCACGCCGGCGTCGCCAACACGATGTTCGACGCGCTCGCGGCGCGCGGCATCGAACTGCTCGCGATCGCCACCAGCGAGATCAAGATCAGCGTGCTGATCGAGGAAGACTATACCGAGCTCGCGGTGCGCGTCCTGCATACCGCCTACGGCCTCGATGCCGCGACCGAAGGAACCGATTCATGAGCCGCGAGAAACTCCATGCGCTGATGCGGCGCGGCACCGATTTCCTCGGCTGCGAAGTCGCGATCATGTGCGGCGCGATGAGCTGGGTGTCCGAACGCCACCTCGTTTCGGCCATCTCGAACGCCGGCGGCTTCGGCGTCATCGCCTGCGGCGCGATGACCCCCGAGCTGCTCGATACCGAGATCGCCGAGACCAAGCAGCGCACCGATCGCCCGTTCGGCGTCAATCTGATCACCATGCATCCCGGCCTGTTCGACCTCATCGACGTCTGCGAAAACCACGATGTCGGCCACATCGTCCTCGCCGGCGGCCTGCCGCCCAAGGGGTCGATCGAGGCGATCAAGGGCACCGGCGCCAAACTCATCGCCTTCGCCCCCGCGCTGTCGCTGGCGAAGAAGCTGATGCGATCGGGCGTCGACGCGCTCGTCATCGAGGGCAGCGAGGCGGGCGGCCATATCGGCCCCGTCGCGACCAGCGTGCTGGCGCAGGAAATCCTGCCCGAGGTCGCGCGCGACATCCCCGTCTTCGTCGCCGGCGGCATCGGCCGCGGCGAGGCGATCGCGAGCTATCTCGAAATGGGCGCATCGGGCGTCCAGCTCGGCACGCGCTTCGTCGCCGCGCACGAATCGATCGCGCATCCCGATTTCAAGAAGGCGTTCATCCGCGCCAGCGCGCGCGACGCCATCGTCAGCGTCCAGATCGACCCGCGCCTGCCCGTCATCCCGGTGCGCGCGCTCAAGAACAAGGGCTGCGAGGAATTCAACGTCAAGCAGCGCGAGGTCGCCAACCGCCTCGACAGCCAAAGCGTCGAGATGGCCGAGGCGCAGTTGCAGATCGAACATTACTGGGCGGGCGCATTGCGCCGCGCGGTGATCGACGGCGACGTCGAGAACGGCTCGCTGATGGCGGGCCAGTCGGTCGGCATGGTCAAGCGCGAAGAGAGCGTCGCCGACATCATCGCCGAGCTCACCGAACAGGCGTCGCTGGCATTGAGCTATCGCGGCTGATTTGCCCCCGTCCCGCGATCATGGCGATGCGGGAATGACAGGGCGGACCATCCTCTGCTAGGTCGCCGAGCATGACCTCCGCGCCCCCGCCGCCCTCCTCCGCCGCCCAGGCCGCCCGCCGCATCCTGACGCGGCTGCACGAGGTGATGGCGGCGCACGCCAATGCGCAGTCGAAGCTCAACAAGGTCGTCGCGATCATCGCCGAGGAGCTGACCAGCGAGGTCTGCTCGATCTACCTGCTGCGCGAGGGCGTGCTCGAACTGTTCGCGACGCAGGGGCTCAAGCAATCGGCGGTTCACGTCACCCGGCTCGCGCTCGGCGAAGGCCTGGTCGGGACGATCGCGCGCGACATGGCGACGCTCAACCTCGATCAGGCCGCGGCGCATCCCGACTTCGCCTATCGCCCCGAAACCGGCGAGGACATGTTCCACAGCTTCGCCGGCGTCCCGATCGTCCGCTCCGAACGCGCGGTCGGCGTCGTCGCGGTCCAGCATGTCGAACCGCGCAAATACGAAGACGTCGAGATCGAGGCGCTGCAGACCGTCGCGATGGTGCTGGCCGAACTGCTCAACGCCGCCGAGCTGGTCGACGATACCGGCCCCGGCGCGGACATCGCGATGGATACCTCGCAGCAGCAGCTGACCGGGCTCAAGCTGGTCGAGGGCATGGCCGCGGGCGAGGCGGTGTTCCACCAGCCGCGCGTCGTCATCGAACATACCGTCGCCGAGGATACCGAGGCCGAGCGCCAGCGCGTCTACGCCGCCTTCGACAAGATGCGCGAGCAGATCGACAAGATGGCGAGCCAAGCCGAATTCGGCGGCGGCGGCGAGCATGACGAGGTGCTCGAGACCTACAAGATGTTCGCCTATGACGAGGGCTGGTCGCGGCGGATCAACGAGGCGATCGATTCGGGCCTGACCGCCGAGGCGGCGATCGAACGCGTCCAGCAGCATACCCGCATGCGCATGCGCCAGATCCGCGACCCGCTGCTCGCCGACCGCATGCACGACCTCGAGGATCTGTCGAACCGGCTGCTGCGCATCGTCGCCGGGCGCATGGGCACCGCCGCGCAGGTCGGCCTTCGGTCCGATTCGATCCTGATCGCGCGCAACCTGGGGCCCGCCGAGCTGCTCGAATACGACCGCCGCCGGCTCAAGGGCGTGATCCTCGAGGAAGGATCGCTGACCGCGCACGTCATCATCGTCGCGCGCGCGATGGGCATGCCCGTGCTCGGACGCGTGCGCGACATTCGCCAATTTGTCCGCGAAGGCGACCGGCTGTTGCTCGATGCCGGCGAACCGTCGGTCTATATCCGCCCCGGCGCGTCGGTCGAAGAGGCGTTTCGCGGCAAGCTGGCGCTGACGCGCAAGCGCCGCGAGGCCTTCGCCGCGCTGCGCGATACCGAACCCGTCGGCACCGACGGCACGCGCATCGACCTGATGATCAACGCCGGGCTGAAGGACGACCTCACCGCGCTCGACCTCACCGGCGCCGACGGCATCGGCCTGTTCCGCACCGAGTTCCAGTTCCTCGTCTCGGCGACGATGCCGCAGCGCGAGCGCCAGCAAAAGCTGTACGAGGACGTGCTCGATGCCGCCGGCGACCGCCCGGTCGTGTTTCGCACCGTCGATATCGGCGGCGACAAGGCGCTGCCCTATATGCGGTCCGACGCCGAGACCGAGGAAAACCCCGCAATGGGCTGGCGCGCGCTGCGCCTCGCGCTCGAACGCGGCGGGCTGATGAAGGCGCAGGCGCGCGCGCTGCTCCAGGCGGCGGCGGGCCGCACGCTCAACGTCATGTTTCCGCTGGTCTCCGAACCGTGGGAATTCGACGAGGCGCGCGCGATCTTCGCCGAACAGGTCGCCCACATCCGCGACCAGGGCGGGCGCCTGCCCGACCAGGTCCGCTATGGCGTCATGCTCGAAGTGCCCGCGCTCGCCGAAACGCTCGATACCCTGCTCGACCGGATCGATTTCGTCTCGATCGGCACCAACGACCTCACCCAGTTCCTGTTCGCCGCCGATCGCGCGCATCCCAAGCTCGCCGAACGCTACGACTGGCTCAGCCCCGCGGTGCTGCGCTTCCTCGCCCGCGTCGTCGCCGTCGTTGAAGCGGGCAAGGCGCAGGGCCACGACGTCACGCTGGGCGTTTGCGGCGAAATGGGCGGGCGTCCCCTGGAAGCCATGGCGCTGATCGGGCTCGGCATTTCGCGCCTGTCGATCACCCCTGCCGGGGTCGGCCCGTTGAAGGCGATGATCCAGTCGCTCGACGTCGGCGCGATCCGCGCGGCGATGCCCGCGATGCTCGCCTCGCACGATCGCTGCCTGCGCAACACTCTGACCGACTGGGCAAACCAACGGGGCGTCGACATTTCGACCTGAACCGCCCGGTGCGCCCGGGGGAACGTTTGACAATTCCCCCCGCTTGGTGCGACATCGCCGGGTACACCGCCGACAGTAGCGAACGGCGGGATAGGCGGGGATGCCATCGATGAACGACGACGTCGAATTTGAGTCCGGGACCGAAACGGCGCCGCGCGTCGGCGATCGCCTGCGCGCCGCGCGCGAAGCGCGCTCGCTCGACCTCAAGGAGATCGCCAAGGAAACGCGCATTCCGATGCGCCACCTCGAAACGCTCGAACAGTCCGATTTCGCAGCGCTGCCGGGCAAGACCTATGCGATCGGCTTTGCCAAGGCCTATGCCCGCGCGGTCGATCTCGACGAGGTCGCCATCGCCGAGGAGGTGCGCCGCGAATACGATTATATCGATACCGGCGCATCGCCCCAGTACCAGGCGTTCCAGCCCGCCGACCCGTCGCGCGTGCCGTCGCGCTTCCTTGCCTGGACCGCGGCGATCGTCGCGGTCGTGCTCGCGGTCGCCTATGGCGTCTGGCGGCTCGACTATTTCGGCGGCGACGTCATCGAACCGACACCCGTCGCAAGCACCGCCGCCGCCGATCGGCCCGACCCGGCGCCGGCCGCACGCGCGGCGAACGTCGCCGCCAATGCGCCCGTCGTCCTCACCGCGACCGAGCGCGTATGGTTCCGCATCGACGATGCCGACGGCAATCGCCTGCACGAAGTCGAAATGGCCCCCGGCGACAGCTATACCGTCGATGCCGCCCCCGTCGGGCAGACGTTGCGCACCGCGCGCCCGCAGGCGCTGGCCATCACCGTCGGCGGCCAGCCGATCGCCAGCCTGGGACCGCCCGACACGCTGGTCAGCAACGTCCCGCTTGCGCCGCAGGCGCTGGTTGCGCGCGCCAATGCCGGCCCCTGATGGCGATGGAGTGGCTATCGCTCTTCCGTCGCAATATGATAGATTGCAGCGACCATAGTTTCACGAGGTTTCCATGAAATACCTTTCGCATCATCGTCTTGCCGCCGCTGCCCTGTCGGGGGCGCTGGTTTTTGCGGCGGTCCCGGCGAGCGCCCAGGACGGCAATGTCGAAAAGCGCGTGAGCAAGCTCGAGAAGGAAATGAGCGCGGTCCAGCGCAAGGTCTTCGCGCGCCCCGACGGCACCTATTTCGAGCCCGAGCTGAGCCCGCAACAGGGCAGCATCGGCGCGCCGCCGTCGAGCGCGCCGCTGACCGACGTGATCGCGCGGCTCGACGCACTCGAATCGCAGCTCGCCTCGGTCACCGGGCAGGTCGAGGGGCTGACCAACCGGCAGCGCGTCATGGCCGACGAATTCGCCGCCTATAAGGCCGCCACCGATCAACGGATCGCCGCGCTCGCGCCGCCGGTCGCCGCGGCGACACCGACGCCGGCCTCATCGTCGCCGTCGGCGACGACAAACAAGGCCGATGTCGACCCCGACCGGGTCGCGCTGGTGCGCGCGATCGAGGTACCCGACAGCGGCGACAAGGGCGAGGACGCCTATCTCTACGGCTATCGCCTGTGGGACGCGAAACTCTATCCCGAAGCGCAGATCCAGCTCAAAAAGGCGGTCGCGACCTATCCCAAGCATCGCCGCGTCAGCTATGCCCAGAACCTGCTCGGGCGCGCCTATCTCGACCATGGCGAGAACGGCCTCGCCGCCAAGGCGTTCATGGCCAATTACCAGGAGCGGCCCGACAGCGCGCGCGCGCCCGACAGCCTGATGTATCTCGGCATCGCGCTGAGCCGGCTCAAGCAGAAGGACGGCGCCTGCCGCGCCTTCAAGGAGCTCGAGGACGTCTATGGGACCACGATTTCCCCCTCGCTGAAGGCCGAAGCGACCAGGGCGAAGGCCGATGCCGGATGCAAGTGACGATCCGCTGAGCGCCGACGCGCCGGCGCCGGCGCGCTTCGTCCGCGACCTTGCGGCGATCGTCGGCGATCGCGCCGTGCGCCACGGCCGCTTCGGCATCGCGGTTTCGGGCGGGCCCGACAGCCTCGCGCTGCTGCTGGTTGCGCACGCCGCGCTCGGGAATCGCATCGCCGCTGCCACCGTCGACCATCGCCTGCGCCCCGAAGCCGAAGACGAGGCGCGCTATGTCGCCGAAGTCTGCGCCGCGCGCGGCATCGCGCACGCCATCCTCGTCGCCGATCGCCCGATCGACGGCAATATCCAGTCGGCCGCGCGCGCGCTGCGCTATCGGCTGCTCGATACCTGGCGGATCGACCATGGCCTCGATTTCGTGCTGACCGCGCATCATGCCGACGACCAGCTCGAAACCGTGATCATGCGGCTCAACCGCAGCTCGGGCGTGGCGGGTCTCGCCGGCATCCGCGCGCGCAACGGCAGCATCGTTCGCCCCGTGCTCGGCTGGCAACGCATCGAGCTCGGCGACATCCTCGCCGAGGCCGACCTGCCCTTCGTCGACGATCCGTCGAACCGCGACCATCGCTACGATCGCGCGCGTCTGCGCGCCGCGCTCGCCGATGCCGACTGGCTCGATCCGCGCGCGGTGGCGAAGAGCGCGGCGCTGCTCGGCGAGGCGAGCGAGGCGATCGAGTGGATGACCGCGCAGCGGCTGCGATCGGCGCTCGTCGACGATGGCGGCGTCGCCACGCTGGCCTATCGCGGCGAGCCGCACGCACTGTGGCACCGCATGGTGCTGAGCGCGCTCGAACGCGCGCAGCCTGGGATCATGGTGGGCGAGGCCGCCTATCGCCGGCTCGCCGCGGCAATGGCGCGCGGCGACAAGGCGAGCATCGGCGATCTGACGGTATCGCCGATCGCCGGCCAGCCCAAGCGATGGACGATTTGCGCCGCCCCGGCTCGATGCGCGAAAGCCGCGCCGAGCGTCAGCGAACCCGCCGATAAGACCGATCGAACGTAGGTCATTGCGGATTAATCATCGGGCCCTATCTTACCCCTATCGGCGGGGACGATCGCGTCCCCCGCACCCTTTTGCAGGCATTTGAGCATGGACGACGACAACACCCCGAAAAAAGGCCCCGAAGGCGGCGGCAACCCGTGGGTTCGCAGCATCGGCATCTGGGCCGGCATCATGTTCGCGATGCTGCTCGTGGCGACGCTGTTCGGCGGCGCCGGCGAAAAGGATTCGTCGGTCCCCTATTCCGATTTCCGCCAGAAGATGCAGAGCGCCGACGTCGCCAGCGTCGTCATCGGCGAGAACAAGATGGTCGCGCGCATGGCCGACGGCAGCGTGCTGTCGACGGTGCCGGTCGAGGATCCCGAGATCGTCAAGACGATGCTCGATCGCGGCATCGAGGTGTCGCGCTCGGACAGCGGTTCGACCTCGATCTGGCTCTACCTGCTCATCCAGGCGCTGCCCTTCCTGCTGATCCTCGGCGTCGCTTTCTTCGTCATCCGCCACATGCAGAAATCGGGCGGCGGCGCGGGCGGTGCGATGGGCTTCGGCAAGTCGAAGGCCAAGCTGCTGACCGAACGCCAGGGCAAGGTCACCTTCGAGGATGTCGCGGGCATCGACGAAGCCCGCGAAGAGCTTGAGGAAATTGTTGAATTCCTCAAGGATCCCAAGAAGTTCAGCCGGCTCGGCGGCAAGATCCCCAAGGGCGCGCTGCTGGTCGGCTCGCCCGGCACCGGCAAGACGCTGCTCGCGCGCGCCATCGCCGGCGAAGCGGGTGTTCCGTTCTTTTCGATCTCGGGCTCCGATTTCGTCGAGATGTTCGTCGGCGTCGGCGCCAGCCGGGTGCGCGACATGTTCGAACAGGCGAAGAAGAACGCGCCGTGCATCGTCTTCATCGACGAGATCGACGCGGTCGGCCGCCATCGCGGCGCCGGCCTCGGCAACGGCAATGACGAGCGCGAGCAGACGCTCAACCAGCTGCTCGTCGAAATGGACGGTTTCGAGGCGAACGAGGGCATCATCATCGTCGCCGCGACCAACCGCCCCGACGTGCTCGACCCCGCGCTGCTGCGTCCCGGTCGCTTCGACCGCCAGGTCGTCGTGCCGCGTCCCGACATTGACGGCCGCGTCAAGATCCTCGAAGTGCACATGAAGAAGGTGCCGCTCGCCCCCGACGTCAACGCCCGCACGATCGCGCGCGGCACGCCGGGCTTCTCGGGCGCCGACCTTGCCAATCTCGTCAACGAGGCCGCGCTGCTCGCCGCGCGCCGGGCCAAGCGGCTCGTCGCGATGCAGGAGTTCGAGGACGCCAAGGACAAGGTGATGATGGGCACCGAACGCAAGTCGATGGTCATGACCGACGACGAGAAGCGAATGACCGCCTATCACGAGGCCGGCCATGCCATCGTCGCGGTCAACGAACCCGCGTCCGACCCGATCCACAAGGCGACGATCATCCCGCGCGGCCGCGCATTGGGCATGGTGATGCGCCTGCCCGAGCGCGATTCGTACAGCTATCACCGCGACAAGATGCACGCCAACCTCGCCGTCGCGATGGGCGGCCGCGTCGCCGAAGAGGTCATCTTCGGCTATGACAAGGTCTCCTCGGGCGCGTCGAGCGACATCCAGTACGCCACCAAGCTGGCGCGCGACATGGTCACGCAATGGGGCATGTCCGACGAGATGGGACCGCTGCAATACGAAGAACCGCAGGGCGAAACCTTCCTCGGCTATTCGCAGTCGCAGCGCGTCCACATGTCCGACGAAACCGCCAAGAAGATCGACAGCGAAATCCGCAAGATCGTCGATGCCGGCTACGACCGCGCCAAGGCCTTGCTCAAGAAACACGTCAAGCAGCTCCACCTGCTCGCCAACGCGATGCTCGAATACGAGACGCTGAGCGGCGACGAGATCAAGGAGCTGCTGACGACGGGCAAGTTCCACCGCGACGACGGCGAACTCGTCAAGCCGTCGGCGATCCCGCAGGCCGGCACCGCCATCCCCAAGGCCGGCGGCAAGCGCAAGAACCGCCCGTTCGGAGACGCCTCGCCGCAGGGCGCATGAGATCGGCCCCATCGGCGAACTTCCGCTCATAAGCGGTTGAACTCTTGATCATATTCATCCATCTTCGCGGCGAGATGGGGGGATATCGACAGATGCGTAACGGTTTCACGATGCTTGCGGGCACCGCGCTGGCGGCGACCACGCTGATCATTTCGTCGGCGGCGGCAAGCGAAACGCCGGCCTATGCGCCGGTTCCCGACTGGGTCGAGGAGCGGCCCCTCCCGGCGATCGACCCCGCGGCCGAACCGAGCGATTTCACCTTCCTGCTCGCCGACCGCCAGACGCGCTTTCACGACGGCATGGTCGAAAGCTATTCGGCCTATGCCTATCGCATCAACAACGCCTCCCTGCTATCGCAATTCGGCAATCTCTCGTCGAGCTGGAACCCCGAAAAGGGCGACTTCACCGTCCACAAGGTGATGCTCATCCGCCCCGACGAACGCGTCGACCTGATCGCCGGGGGACAGCGCTTCACCGTCCTGCGCCGCGAGACGAATCTCGAAAAGCTGTCGCTCGACGGCATCCTGACCGCGACGATGCAGCTCGAGGGAATGAAGGTCGGCGATATCCTGCTGTTCGAAAGCACGACGAGCTATCGCGACACCACGCTGGGCGGGCATGTCAACGACACCGAAGGCCTGCTGCCCGACAAGCTCGACGTCAAATCGGCGGGGCTGCGCTTTCTGTGGGCGCCCGACGTCGCGATGAAGTGGCAGGCGCCCGACGCCGCCGACGCCAGGATCGGCAAGAGCGGCGAGATGGTCGAGCTGACGATCGCGAGCCCCGCGATCGAGGAGCGCGATACCCCCAACAACGCCCCGACGCGCTATCGCCTCGGCCCGATCGTCGAGCTGACCAGCTTTCCCGACTGGCAGACGGTCAGCCGCACCGCTTTCGAACCCTATGCCGAGCGCGCCGAGATCGCGCCCGGTTCGGCGCTGGCGGGCGTGGTCGCGGGAATCGCCGCCGAGCACGCCGACCCCGACGATCGCATCGCCGCCGCGCTGCGCGTGGTCCAGGACGATGTCCGCTATCTCTTCAAGGGGATGGAAAACGGCAATTACACGCCGCAAACGCCCGAGACGACCTGGGCGCTGCGCTATGGCGATTGCAAGGCCAAGTCGCTGCTGCTGGCGACGATGCTGCGCGAGCTGGGCGTTCGCGCCGACATCATGCTCGTCAATGCCAGCTCCGGCGATGCGCTGCCCGATCGACTGCCGGGATTTTCCGCTTTCGACCATGTCATCGTGCGCGCGCAAAGCGGCGAGCGCGAATATTGGCTCGACGGCACCCGCGTCGGCGATCGCCAGGACGACCTTGCCGACACGCCCGGATTCGCCTGGGCGCTGCCGCTGTCGGCGACGGGCAGCGGGCTCGTGCCGATTCCCGTGCGCCCCCTCGCCCGTCCGACCTCCGACGTCGCGCTGACCTACGATTCGCGCGCGGGGGTCAACCTGCCCGCCCTGTTCGACGTCACCATCACCTGGCGGACGTCGACCAACGACGATCTCAAGACGTCGAAAGGCACGCTGACCGACAAGGAATACAAGACCGCGATCGATGCGCGGATCGACAAGCTCGTCTCCAACACCGGCATTTACGATCGCGCGATCAGCTTCGACGAGGATGCCGACACGACCACGCTCAGCGCGCGCGGCGTCACCTGGCTCGACTGGGACCGCGTCGACGGCCGCTATGAACGCGCGTTCAATTCGGCGGTCGGATCGGCGCGGCTCAATGCCAATCGCGCGAAGGCGGAATGGCGCGACATCGGTTATGCGATCGGTTCGCTGACGCACAACCGCTATGCGACGCGCATGCTGCTGCCGGCGAACGAAACGGGTTTCGTCATGGCGGGCCGCAGCGATATCGACGAGGACGTCGCCGGCGTACAGTATCATCAGACCGCAAGCTTCGCCGACGGGACGTTCGACGCGTTCGAGACCTGGCGCACCTTTCGCCGCGAAATTCCCGCCTCCGAACTTCCCGTCGAACGGCGCAAGGTCGCCGCGATCAAGGGCGACCCGCTGCGCATCGAGGCGCCCGAAGGCTATCCCGGCGTCCATGTCGAGGCGATGCTGGCCGCGCGCGACAAGCGGCTCGGCCCCGTCCTCGAAGCGCTGACCAAGGCGATCGAATCGGCACCCGAGGACGAGATGGCGCCGCTGCGGTCGCGCGCCTATGTCTATGAGGTCACCCAGCAATATGATCTCGCCGTCGCCGATCTCGACGCGGTGCTCGCAACCGATCCGACCGCGGACAATTACCTGTGGCGCGCGCGGATGTACGCGCCCGGCGATGTCGCCAAGGCCGAAGCCGATATCGAGCGCGCGCGCGCGATCGAGCCCGATTCCGAAGGCGCGCTCAAGCAGCTCGTCCAGTTGCGCCTCGATGGCGAGGACTATGACGGCGCGCTCGCCGCGATCGACGATGGCGAAGGGCTCGGCCTCGACCGCAAGTTCGTCGCCTCGTTGCGCGCGATCGTCCTCGCCGCGGCGGATCGGGACGCCGATGCGCTGACCGCGCTCGCCGCGGCCGGACGCGCGGCGCAGAGCGCGCCCGACGTGCTCGAGGCGCGGTGCCATATCGCGGCCTTTTACCAGGTCGGAGAAGACGAGGCGCTGCACGCCTGCACGCGCTCGATCCAGTTCAACAGCGCACCCGCCCAGTCGCTGCTCGATCGCGCGATCGCCTATGCCCGTCTGGGGCGCGACGAAGAAGCGATGGCCGATATCGATCTCGCGCTCGAAATCGATCCCGATTTTGCCGATGCCTGGTTCATGCGCGCGGTCGTCGCCAAGGGGCCGGAGGCCAAGCGCGACCTAACCTATGCCGGCTATATCGATCGCGATATCGCCGCCGATTACGTCAAGGTCGGCATCGTTCCCTGACCCCTCGGGCGGCAAGCGCAACGAAAAAGGCCCGGCATCGCTGCCGGGCCTTTTATCGTTCGAGCGGGAACTTAACCCTTGTCGAAATCGGTCGCGATATTGGCCGGGCGCGGCGGCGCGGCGGCGGTCAGGCGCAGCGCCTCGGCGGCGCGCGCGGTCGAGCCGATCTCGTCGGGCGTGTCGTCGTCGTCGATCTGGACCTTTTGCAGGTTCTGGATCAGCGATTCCTTGAGGTCCTTGGGCTTGACCGTCTGTTCGGCGATCTCGCGCAGCGCGACGACGGGGTTCTTGTCGCGGTCGCGATCGAGCGTCAGTTCGGCGCCGCCCGAAATTTCGCGCGCACGTTGCGCGGCGAGCAGGACGAGGTTGAACCGGTTGGGAATCTTGTCGACGCAATCTTCGACGGTGACGCGAGCCATAGTGCCGCTTCCTTTGTAAAAAACCTGACCAATATTGGGAAGGGTGCGAAAAAATTTCGAAGCGTTCCCCTAGCGCGACGACCCCGCAGAGTCAAACAATCGCTGCGCGACATAGGCGCCGTCACCGCGCCGCAACGCTTGCACTCGGCGGGCAAAAGCGTATCGCGCAGGGCATGTCCGGGCCCGTCGCAAGAGACCGCAACGATGACGGCGCTTCGTTTTCGGCCAAGGTCGGCGACGACGCCTTCACCGTCCACCCATCGGGGCCCGAACGGCTCGCGGCGCTGCTCGACCTGATTGCGGGCGCGCGCGAGACGCTCGACCTCACCTTCTACATTTTCGAAGCCGACGCCGTCGGCACGCGCGTGCGCGACGCGCTGATCGCCGCTGCCGGTCGCGGGGTGCGCGTCCGGTTGATCGTCGACGGCTTCGGATCGTCCGACGCGCACGACGATTTCTTCGCGCAATTCGACGAGGCGGGCGTCGATTTCTGCCGCTTTTCGGCGCGCTGGTCGGTGCGCTACCTGATCCGCAACCACCAGAAGATCGTCATCGCCGACGGGCGGCGCGCGATGATCGGCGGTTTCAACGTCGCTAATGCCTATTTCGCCCCGCCCGGCGGCGACGGCTGGCACGATCTCGGCATGACCATCGCGGGCCCCGCGGTCGCGCCGCTACAGCACTATTACGACAAGCTCCACGACTGGACGCACAATCCCAAGGCGCAGTGGCGCACGATCCGCCGCATCATCCGCAACTGGGATCCCGGCCCCGGCAAGGTCGGGCTGCTGCTCGGCGGGCCGACCAACCGGCTCAGCCCATGGGCGCGCGCGGTCAGCCGCGACCTGCGCCAAGGCGAGCGGCTCGACATGATCATGGCCTATTTCTCGCCCGCGCAAAGCCTGCTGCGCCGCATCGGGCGGATCGCGCGCAAGGGCGAGACGCGGCTTGTGATGGCGGCGAAATCGGACAATGGCGCGACGATCGGCGCGACGCGGCTGCTCTACGGTTTCCTGCTGAGGCGCGGCGCGCAGATCTACGAATACCAGCCGTGCAAGCTGCACACCAAGCTGATCGTGCTCGACGACGCGGTCTATATCGGCTCGGCCAATTTCGACATGCGCAGCCTCTACATCAATGCCGAGATCATGCTGCGGATCGAGGATGCCGCCTTTGCGACGCGCATGCGCGCCTATGTCGCCAGCCATTTCGACGATTGCGAACGGATCACGCGCGAAAGCCATCGCCAGCGGGCGACGCCGCTCACCAGGCTACGCTGGGCGCTGAGCTGGTTCCTCGTCACCGTCGTCGACTACACCGTGACGCGGCGGCTCAACCTCGGGCTTTAGCGCGCTTGATCCTCGTCCTTATACGCCCAGAACAGGTGGCACGGCGGCACGTTCCAATATTCGATGGCGCGATCGATCGTGCCGAACCGGCCTTTCAGGAAATCGAGTACCTTGGCGCGGAACTGATAGACCAGGAACGCCCCGCCGGGACGGATCGCGTCGCGCGTCGCGTCGGCAATGGCGTCGCCGACGCCGGGCGGCAAGGTCGAGAACGGCAGGCCCGACAGCGCGTAATCGGCATGGCTATGGCCCAGCGCGGCAAGGATGTCGCGCACGTCGGCGGCCGATCCATGGACCGGCACGAAGCGGCTGTCGCGGATCTCGCGCTTCAGATAGTCGATGAAATCCTTGTTGGTGTCGATCGCGACCAGCATCGCGTCGGGCGCCATGCGCTCGAGCACCGGGCGGCAGAAGGTGCCGACGCCGGGTCCGTATTCGACGAACACCTTGCAATTGGCCCAGTCGACGGGGGCGAGCATGTGGCGAATCAGCTTGCCCGAAGACGGCACCACCGATCCGACCATCACCGGATTGCGCGCGAACCCCTTGAGGAACATCCCCCAGGGGCCGAGATAATCGACGAATCGCGTGATCAAGCCGCGCTCGTCCTTGCGCGCTTCGGCCTTGCTGAGGGTCATCGAGGGTCCATATGCAGTTGCTGACCCGCCGGGGGTTCGCAAATCGCCCGCCGGGATGCAAGCCGTATCGGCTGCGCGGAGCGGCCCGCGCGCCGCGTTGATCGCTTGCGGCCGCGCCGCGCCGCGCTATGGCGGACGCATGACGCAAGCGACCGACCCCTTCCCCGCCGGCACCGTCGCGGTGATTTTCACCGCCCAGCTGAGCGGCGAGGACCCGGCCGGCTATGCCGCGGCGGCGGAAGCGATGGAGCGGCTGGCGGAACGCCAGCCTGGCTATCGCGGCATCGAATCGGCGCGCGGCGGCGATGGCCTCGGCATCACCGTCAGCTATTGGCGCGACGACGCGGCCGCCCAGGCGTGGCGCGACCAGCCCGATCATGAAGCGATCCGCCAAGCCGGGCGCGCGCGCTGGTACGCCAGTTTCCGCCTGACCGTCGCGCAGGTCACGCGCGGCTACGGCTGGACGCGCGGATGACCGACGCGCGTCCGCTCTCGCCGACCACGGGCGTGCGCCCGTCGCGCATGGCGGTCCTGTTCCTCGTCATGCTCGTCGCCGCCGCGGGCAATACCGCGATGCAGTCGATCCTGCCCGCGATCGGCACGCGGCTCGGCGTCCCCGACTGGTGGGTCGCGCTCGCCTTTTCGTGGTCGGCGCTGCTGTGGGTCGTCAGCGCGCCGCGCTGGGCGGCGCTGAGCGACCGGCGCGGGCGCCGCGTGCTGATGGCGCTCGGCCTCGCCGGCTTCGCCTCGTCGATGCTGCTGTGCGGGCTCGCGCTCTATGCCGGCCTGTCGGGCTGGATCGGCGCGGGCGTCACCTTCATCCTGTTCGCGCTGTTCCGCAGCCTCTACGGCGCGCTCGGCTCGGCCTCGCCGCCGGCGGTGCAGGCCTATGTCGCCGCGCGCACCGACCGCGCGCAGCGCACCGGCGCGATGGCGCTGATCGCCTCGTCGTTCGGCCTCGGCACCGTCATCGGCCCGGCGGTCGCGCCGTTCCTCGTCTTTCCCGTCGTCGGCCTCGCCGGTCCGCTGTTCGCCTTTGCCGCGTTCGGCATCGCGGTGCTGATCGCGGTGCGCGCGGTGCTGCCCAACGACGATCCGCGCTTTGCCGCGCGCGGCTCGGTCGTCTCCTATCCCGCCAGCGGCAGCGCCAGCATCGCGGTCGAAAGCGATGACGATGACGACGACGACGCCTCGCCGGTCGCTGCGATCGCGCTCGGCTGGCGCGATCCGCGCACGCGCCCGTGGATGCTCGCCGGGCTGCTCGGCGGCCATGCGCAGGCGATCCTGTTCGGCATCATGGGTTTCGTCGTGCTCGACCGGCTCGGCCTGCGCGCGACCCCGATCGCCGCGGTCGAACCGACTGGCATCGTCCTGTTCGCGGGCGCGGGCGCGACGCTGCTCGCGCAATGGGGGCTGATCCCGGCGCTCGCCATCGGGCCGCGCTCGTCTGTCCTATGGGGCGCCGCGCTCGTCGTCGTCGGCGCCGCGATGCTCGGCCTCGCCGACGGGCTCATGGGACTGGTCAACGGCTTCGCCGTCGCCTCGCTCGGCTTCGGCCTGTTCCGCCCCGGCTTCACCGCCGGCGCCTCGCTCGCAGTGCGGCGAAGCGAACAGGACGCGGTCGCCGGCCAGGTCGCCTCGACCAACGGCGCCGCCTATATCGTCGGCCCGACCGTCGGCATCGCGCTCTACACGCTGTCGAACGGCGCGCATGGCTGGTTTGCCTTTGCGCTGATCGCGGCGATCGGCGCCTTCCTCACCGGCTGGGGCTGGAAGGCGCTGCGGCTCTAGCGCCGCTTCGCGGCGCCGAACGGCAACGGGCGCGTCAGTCGTCGTGCTTGCGGTCGTTGACCGGGGTCAGCATGCCGGGTTCGATGAAGCCGATGCCGCCCATCTGCGCGACGTGCTGCTTCACCTGGCCCTGTATCTTCTCGTATTCGCGTTCCATCGCCTCGGTCACCGACGCGCGCGTGTCCTTGAGCGCCGCGTCGAAATCGTCCTGCCCGACCTTGCGCGAATCGATCGACCGGCGCAGCGCGTTGAGCCCGGCGCGGCGGACGAGGTCGGCAAGGTCGGCGCCGGTGAAGCGCTCGGCGCGCTTGGCGATCGCGTCGAGATCGACGTCCTTGGCGAGCGGCATGGCGGCGGTCTGGATGCCCAGGATGCGCCGCCGTCCCTCGGCGTCGGGTACCGGCACATAGATCAACTCGTCGAAGCGGCCGGGGCGCAGCAGCGCGGGATCGATCATGTTGGGGCGATTGGTCGCCCCGATGACGACCACCGACTGCATGTCGTCGATCCCGTCCATCTCGGCGAGGATCGTGTTGACGACGCGGTCGCTGACACCGGGATCCCCGCCATTGCCGCCGCGCGCGGGCACCAGGCTGTCGAGTTCGTCGATGAACATGATCGTCGGCGCGACCTGGCGCGCGCGGGCGAACAGCCGCGCGATCTGCTGCTCGCTCTCGCCATACCATTTGCTCAGCAGGTCGGACGATCGCGTGGCGATGAAATTGGCCTTGGCCTCGTGCGCGACCGCCTTGGCGAGCAGCGTCTTGCCGGTCCCCGGGGGACCGTAGAGCAGGAAGCCCTTGGCCGGCCGAATGCCCATGCGCTGGAACGCCGCCGGGTCGGTCAGCGGCAGTTCGATTCCTTCCTTGAGCAATTGCTGCGCCTCGTCGAGACCGCCGATATCGTCCCATGTGACGTTGGGCGCCTGCACCATCACCTCGCGCATCGCCGACGGCTGGACGCGCTTCATCGCCTCGACGAAATCGACGCCGGTAACCTCGAGCTCGGCGAGCAGTTCGGGCGGGATGACCGATTCCTCGAGGTTGAGCTTTGGCATCAGCCGGCGCACCGCCTCGATCCCCGCCTCGCGCACCAGCGCGGCAAGATCGGCGCCGACGAAGCCGAAGGTCGTCCCGGCGAGCATGTCGAGGTCGACGTCGCCCGCCAGCGGCATGCCGCGGGTGTGGATTCCCAGCACCTCGCGCCGGCCGCGCTGATCGGGCACGCCGATGACGATTTCGCGATCGAACCGCCCCGGGCGCCGCAGCGCCTCATCCAGCGCTTCCGGACGGTTCGTGGCGGCAATAACAACCAGATTGGTTCGCGCGTCGAGTCCGTCCATCAGCGTCAGCAATTGCGCGACGAGTCGTTTTTCGGCCTCGCCCTGGACCTGGCCGCGCTTGGGCGCGATCGAATCGATCTCGTCGATGAACAGGATCGACGGGGCCGCCTTGGTCGCCGCCTCGAATATCTCGCGCAGCTGGCCTTCGGACTGGCCATAGGCGCTGCCCAGGATCTCGGGCCCGTTGATCAGGAAGAATTCGGCGTCGCTCTCGTTCGCCACCGCGCGCGCGAGGCGCGTCTTGCCCGTTCCCGGCGGCCCGTGCAGCAGCACGCCGCGCGGCGGATCGATGCCGAGCCGCGCGAACAGCTCGGGATAGCGCAGCGGCAGCTCGACCATCTCGCGCAGCTGGTCGATCGTGTCGCCAAGCCCGCCAATATCGTCATACGTGACATCGGCGCGGCGCGCCTCCTTGGGCTCCTCATATTCGGGCCGCAGCTCGACTTCGGTCGCCTCGTCGACATGGACAATCCCCGCCGGCACCGTCGACACGACGACCAGGCGAATCTCGGTTAGCGAATAGGCCGGCGCGCCGAGCATCTGGCGAAGCTGGGGAGGAATATCGCCGTTCTGCATGCGGTGATGGCCCGACGTCGCAACGACGTCGCCCGCGACCATCGGCCGCCCGACGAAGTTGCGCTTGAGCGCCTGGCCCGATCCCTGCAACCGCAGGTTCTGCTGCGCGGGCGCCAGCACGACGCGCTGCGCCGCGCGCGATGCGGCCTTGCGCAGCGTGACGAAATCGCCCGCGCCGGCGCCGGCATTGGCGCGCTGGAGGCCGTCGAGCCGCAGCCGGTCGATGCCCTCGTCCTCGCTATAGGGATGGACGACGCGCGAGGCGGTCGTGCGCTTGCCGATGATCTCGACGATATCGCCCTCGCCGACGCCAAGCGTGGCCATCGCCTCGCGCGGCATCCGCGCGAGGCCGCGCCCGCTGTCCTCGGGACGCGCATTGGCGACCTGGATCTTGATCGTGGCGCTGTCGCTCTGCGGTGTTTCGGCGTCGGCCATCGGGGCTCCTTCGATTGTCATGCGCCCGCACGAAAGCGTGGCTTGGTTCGACCAGGATCGGGATCGACCGGGATCGGGCCGACCAAGATAGGGACATTTTCAACGGTTACGAGTCGGCTGAAGTTCCGCACGATGCGCGGGGGCGATTCAGGGTAAAAATTGTGCAGGTGCGAACAAGTCCTTGCAGTTGCAGTTTTTGCAATGCTAGCGTGCGTCATGCGCCGCTTGCCGCCACTCAACGGGCTCGAAGCCTTTGTCGCCGTCGCCCGGCTCGGCTCGATCAAGGCCGCGGCGACCGAGCTGTCGCTCAGCAATCCGGCGCTGTCGCGGCGGATCCAGAATCTCGAACGGGTGCTCGGAAAGCCACTGTTCAACCGGCACCACCAGGCGCTCAGGCTGACCGAAGCGGGCAAGCGCCTGCAGGCGGAAGCGACCCCGGCGCTCGACGAACTTGCCGCGGCGATCGACCGCGCGGTGGGTGCCGCCGGCGACCTGCGCCTGCGCCTCAACGTCCTGCCGCTGTTCGCCTCGCAGCGGCTGTTTCCGCGCCTGCCCGCGTTGCGCGCGCGCCATCCCGAGCTCCATCTCGACGTCGAGACCGCCAGCCATGGCGAATTGCGGCTGGGCGACAGCGTCGATGCCGCGATCATCCTGGCCCGCGGCGTCGATCCCGGCCTCTATTCGGTGCGCCTCGACACCGACCTGATCTGGCCGATCGCGTCGCGCGCGCTGGCCGAGGGCCCCGACCGGATCGCCTCGCCCGAACAGCTGGCGCGCGCCACCGTCCTCATCCATTCGGAAATTCCCGAAACCTTCGACGCCTGGAAAGAGGCGATCGGCATGCCCTATCTCGAACCCGCCGCGATCGACCATTTCGACAGCGGTCCGCTGATGCTCGAGGCCGCGGCGCAGGGCGTCGGCGTCGCCTTCATGCACAGCCACCATCTCGACGACGCGCATGACGACCGGCTCGTGCGCCTGTTCGATTTCGAGGTCGAAAGCCCCTATGCCTATTATTTCGTCTGCCGCCCGCGCGCGCTCAGGACCCGCGCGGTCCAGCTGTTCCACGACTGGCTGGTGGCGGCGGACATCTGACCCGATCTCGACCGCACAGAAAAACGGCGCCGTACTTCAAGATACGACGCCGCTTCTCAATCCGGGCGAACCCGGAAAAGGCAATTTCAGATTACTGGGTGTCGCCGACGCCGGTTTCCGACGGGGCGATCTCGCCATTGTCGTCCATCGCGTTGGCTTTTTCTTCGCCCATTTCTTCGACCATATCGGCCTGGTTTTCAAGGGCATCTTCCTGAGCTTCGGTCGAGGCGTTGTCGGCCATGTCGTCGATCGCTTCGGCCTGGGCTTCGGCGTTGTCTTCAACGGCGTCGGCTTCCTTGCTCTGGCAACCGGCAACGGCCAGGGCCGCGGCACCAACAACACTCATTGCAAAAATCTTACGCATTAATTCCTCCTGTTAAAATGCACGACAAATACGTTTGGGTAATCGAATTGTTTCGTCGTCTGGGGACTTTTCTCACACCCGCAGGCAAATGGCCAGTGTTTCAAGCGGATAATTTCGCTCAGGAAACGGTCGCCTTGACGATTTTGCCCGGATTTGCGGGCGGTTCGCCCTTGGGCAGCGCGTCGACATATTCCATGCCGCTCTCGACCGCACCCCACACCGTGTACTGGTTGTCGAGGAAGCGGGCGTCGGCCAGGCAGATGAAGAACTGGCTGTTTGCGCTGTTGGGATCCTGCGCGCGCGCCATCGAACAGGTGCCGCGAACATGCGGTTCGCCGCTGAATTCGGCCTTGAGGTGCGGCTTGTCGCTGCCGCTCATGCCGGTGCCGGTCGGATCGCCGCCCTGCGCCATGAACCCGTCGATGACGCGGTGGAACACGACGCCGTCATAGAAACCGTCGGCGGCCAGTTCGGTGATGCGATCGACATGGTCCGGCGCGAGGTCGGGGCGCAGCGCAATGACGACATCGCCGCCGCTGTCGAGGGTGAGGGTGAGTTTATCGGCCATACGGGGGCCCTTTCGTAATCTGGGATGCGGATTCGTTGCCCGCCTCCTAGACGCCATGCGTCGCCGCGACAAGCCGATCCGCCGCGCGAGATCTGCAACCCCCGCGCCGCCGCGCCCGCTTAAGCCGTTGCAATTCCGCCCGCCCGGGCTAGGAACGGCGGCGCGGGCAATCGGGCGGAAAAAGAGGGAGCGGGCCGTTGAACGAACCAGTCGACACGCTCCGCGACGAGGATATCGACGTCGATACCGGGCTCGACGAGGACGATCGCCTGCGCCCCTCGTTCGTCCGCGCGGTGCTCGATTTCGTCGAGAAGGGCGAGACCGAGGAAGCGCGCGACCTCGTCCGCCCGCTCCACCCGGCCGACGTCGCCGACCTGTTCGAGCTCGCCGACGAGGACGAACGCGCCCCGCTAGCCGCCGCCTTGGGCGACATCCTGACCGCCGACGTCCTGTCGGAGATGAACGACTACGTCCGCGAGGACATCATCGACGAACTCGCCCCGGCGCAGGTCGCGGTCTTCGCCAGCGCGCTCGAGACCGACGATGCCGTCGCCATCATCGAGGACATGGACGCCGCCGACCAGCAGGCGGTGCTCGCCGCGCTCGATGCCGAGGACCGCGCCGCGATCGAGGACGCATTGTCCTATCCCGAGGAGACCGCGGGCCGCCTGATGCAGCGCGACCTCGTCGCGGTGCCCGAACATTACAGCGTCGGCCAGGTCATCGACATGCTCCGCGTCGAAGGCGATATCGCGACCGATTTCTACGAGGTCTTCGTCGTCGATCCGCTCCATCGCCCGGTCGGCACCTGCATGCTGAGCTGGATCATGCGCACCCCGCGCAACATCGCGATGACCGACGTCATGCAGCGCGACCAGACGCTGATCCCGGTCGACATGGACCAGGAAGAGGTCGCGCTGCGATTCCAGAAATACGCGCTGATCTCCGCCGCGGTCGTCGACGGCGCGGGGCGGCTCGTCGGCATGATCACCGTCGACGACATCCTCCACATCGTCCAGGAAGAGGCGGCCGAGGACGCGCTGCTGCTGTCGGGCGCGGGCGAAGGCGACATCAACATGTCGGTCGGCGAATCCTATGCCGCGCGCGTCCGCTGGCTGGTCGCCAATCTCGGCACCGCGCTCGTCGCCTCGACGATCATCTATCTGTTCGGCGCCGCGATCGAGAAAATGGTCGCGCTCGCCGTGCTGATGCCGATCGTCGCCTCGATCGGCGGCAATGCGGGGACGCAGACGATGGCGGTGTCGGTCCGCGCGCTGGCGATGAACCAGTTGACCCAATCGAACAGCTGGCGCGTCGTCCAGCGCGAAATGCGCATCGCGCTGCTCAACGGCGCCACCGTCGCATTGCTCGTCGCGACCGCGGCGGGCCTGTTCTATGCCGACCCCGTGCTCGGCCTCGTCATCGGCGCCGCGATCCTGTTCAACGTCTTCGTCGCCGGGCTCGCCGGCGTCCTCATCCCCGTCGTCCTCGACCGGCTCGACCAGGATCCCGCCGTCGCCAGCTCGGTGTTCGTCACGATGGTCACCGATTCGATCGGCTTCCTCGCCTTCCTCGGCCTCGCCGTCGCCAGCGGGCTGGTGAGTCTCTAGCATCATCGTCATGCTGAACTTGTTCCAGCATCCATAAGCTCCAGAGCTGGCATTTCCGCACGAGACAGGAGCCTATGGACCCTGAAACGAGTTCAGGGTGACGGTTCGGATATGGTTGAATCCCCGCGCCCCCGCTGGCAAAGCCGCCGACATGGATGACGCACCGCAGCAATCGCTCCCCAAGACCTTCGACCCAGCCGCAATCGAGGCGCGCTGGTACGCGCATTGGGAGGCGAACGGCGCGTTCCGTCCCGACCGCCCCGACGCGACCCCCTTCACGATCGTCAACCCGCCGCCCAACGTCACCGGCTCGCTCCACATCGGCCACGCGCTCGACAACACGCTGCAGGACATCCTCGTCCGCTACGAGCGGCTGCGCGGCAAGGACGCGCTGTGGGTCGTCGGCACCGACCATGCCGGCATCGCGACGCAGATGGTTGTCGAACGCCAGCTGGCGCAGCACCAGCAAAAGCGCACCGACTTCACGCGCGAGGAGTTCGTCGCCAAGGTCTGGGAATGGAAGCACGAAAGCGGCGGCACGATCACGCAGCAGCTGCGCCGCCTCGGCTGCTCGATGGACTGGAGCCGCGAACAGTTCACGATGGACGAACATTTCAGCGCCGCAGTCACCAAGGTCTTCGTCGACCTCCACGCCCGCGGCCTGATTTATCGCGACAAGCGGCTGGTCAACTGGGACCCCGGCCTCAAGACCGCGATCAGCGACCTCGAGGTCGAAACGCGCGAGACCCAGGGGCATTTCTGGCATTTCCAATACCCGCTTGCCGACGGCAGCGGCAGCATCGAGGTCGCGACGACGCGCCCCGAAACGATGCTCGCCGACATGGGCGTAGCGGTCCATCCCGACGATGATCGCTACAAATCCTGGGTCGGCAAGACCGTCCGCCTGCCGATCACCGGCCGCGAGATCCCGATCGTCGCCGACGAGCACGCCGATCCCGAACTCGGCTCGGGCGCGGTCAAGATCACCCCGGGCCACGACTTCAACGATTTCGAGGTCGGCAAGCGCGCCTGCATTGCGCCCGCCGACATGCTCAACATGCTCGATGGCGACGCCAATGTCGTCCAGACAAGCGACGGCCTGATCCCCGACGACTATCTCGGCCTGTCGCGCGAAGAGGCGCGCACGAAGGTCGTCGCGCAGTTGAAGGCTGAAGGCTTCCTCGTCGCGCACATCGACAAGGACGGCGCGCAGCACGACGCCGAACCGCGCACGATCCAGACCCCGCTCGGCGACCGTTCGGGCCAGGTCATCGAACCGTGGCTGACCGACCAATGGTATGTCGACGCCGCAACGCTCGCCAGGCCCGCGATCGAAGCGGTCAGGTCGGGCGCGGTCGAGATCGTGCCCAAATCGTGGGAAAAGACCTTCTTCCACTGGATGGAGAACATCCAGCCCTGGTGCATCTCGCGCCAGCTCTGGTGGGGGCACCGGATTCCGGCTTGGTATGGCGACAACGGCGAAATCTATGTCGCCGAAGACGAAGCGGCGGCACGAAAGCTGGCTCCCGAAGGCGTGACGCTGCGCCAGGACGATGACGTCCTCGACACCTGGTTCTCCTCCGCGCTCTGGCCCTTCGCCACGCTCGGCTGGCCCAACCAGCCCTCTCCCCTTCAGGGGAGAGGCGGCGAGACTTGGCAAGGCGAAGCCGCGCCTAGTCGCAGCGGAGAGGGGCGCGGGGAAACGCAACCCGAAGGCGAGTCGCCCAGCCTAACCCCTCTCCCCAACCCTCTCCCCGGAGGGGAGAGGGAGCCCTCGCTCTTCGCCCGCCATTACCCCAATGACGTCCTGATCTCGGGCTTCGACATATTGTTCTTCTGGGACGCGCGGATGCTGATGCAGGGGATCGAACTGACCGGCACGCCGCCGTGGAAGACGCTCTACCTTCACGGCCTCGTCCGCGCCGCCGACGGGCAGAAGATGTCGAAATCCAAAGGCAATACCGTCGATCCATTGGGCCTGATCGACCAGTACGGCGCCGATGCGCTGCGCTTCTTCATGGCCGCGATGGAGAGCCAGGGCCGCGACATCAAGATGGATGACGCGCGCCTCGCCGGCTATCGCAACTTCGCGACCAAGCTGTGGAACGCCGCGCGCTTCTGCGAATTCAACGGCATCTCGGCCAGCACGCAAATCGCCGCGCCGCCCGCGACGCTCGCGGTCAACACATGGATCATCGGCGAGGTCGCCGAGACCGCGAGCAAAATCGAAACCGCGCTCGCCGCCTTCCGCTTCGACGACGCCGCCAACGCGATCTACCATTTCACCTGGGACCGCTTCTGCGACTGGTATCTCGAACTGATCAAGCCCGTCCTGTCTTCTTCTGCCCCCTCCGCTCACCCTGAGCCTGTCGAAGGGTCGGGCGAGAGCGACGAAACGGGCTTCGACGAGCTCAGCCTGAGCGCGGAACAGAAGGAAACCAAGGCCGTTGCCGGCTGGGCGTTCGACCAGATCCTCGTCATGCTCCACCCGTTCATGCCCTTCATCACCGAGGAGCTGTGGCATGCGATGGGCGAGCGCGGGGATTATGACCTGATCACCGCCAAATGGGTCGCGACCGGGGAGATTCCGGACCACCCCGATCAGGTGCTTCTGGATAAGTCCACGTTGCCAGGCAAACCAAACCTGAATGCCATCGCTGGCTTCTCTGTCGAATGGAGCATCGAAGTGATCAGAGAAGTTAGAGCCATGCGCGCCGAGTTAAACATCCCATGGTCGATCACCCTCGACCCCGTTGTTATCGGTGACGATGCTGGCTTGGAAGAACTGCTGGGAGATGATCCGGCTATCAAACGCATGGCGAAACTGGGCACGGTCGCAGTTGCCGATAAGGCTCCACCGCATTCCGCGCAAATCTTGATAAGAGGCACGACGGTGGCCTTCCCCCTCGAAGGCGTTATCGACCTCGCCGCCGAACGCGACCGCCTGACCAAGTCGCGCGATGCCGCCGCCAAGGAACGCGACGCCCTCGCCGGCCGCCTCGCCAACCCCGCCTTCGTCGAGCGCGCCAAGCCCGAAGCCGTCGAGAAAGCGCGCGCCGACCACGCCGAAAAATCGGCCGAGGCCGAACGGCTGCAGGCCGCGCTGGCGCGCCTCGGCTGACCCGATCGCCCTTGCCCCGACGGCGCAAGGGCGACCGCGCCTCCGACGGTCCGGTCAGTCGCTGCGTTTCTCGCGCATCCGGGCCGCACCGTCGCGCATCTTCTCGGCGCCTTTGCGCATCTTGACCGCGCCCGCCTCGAGCTTCGGGATCGCATCGACCAGCTCCTGCTCGGTCACCGCTTCGCGCTTGCCGCGTTTCCAGCGGCCGCCCTCTTCGGCGTTGATCCGCGCCACCTCGCTGCGGCGGAACGCGGGGTCGCGCAGCCGGGCGGCATAGGCCTCCATTTCGTCGGCACCGCGCAGCATGCCATCGGCGCCGCTTTCCATGCCGTCGGCTCCGGCGGCGAGCCCTTCGCGCACCGATGCCGCGATCTCGGCGCTCAGCGCCCGGTGATCGATCCTCGCCCCATCCGCCTCCGCGATCGCCCGCGCGATCTGCGCCTTCAGCGCGGCCTTGTCGATCGTCATGCGCGCGATGTCGCGCCGCGCCGCGCGCAGCGATTGCGCGATCGCATCATGGTCGATCTCGATCTCGCCGATGTCGTCGATGTCGTCGATGTCGTCGAGCGCGATCCGCATCGCCTCGGCATGCGCGCGGGCGGCGGCCGCCGCGATGCGGTCGCTGTCGGCGCGCAACCGGGCATCGTCGTCCCATGCGCGCGGCGTCTCGCTTGCCGCCTCGGGATCGGCCTGCGGCGGCGACAGCGCCTGCACCTGGACGGCGAGGCCGAGCGCGCCCGACAGGGCGATCATCGAAAGCGCGATATTGGGGGTCAGGGTGAATGCCATGATCGGTCTCCTTGGTCGATTGTGCGACCACTTATGTAGACGACGACGCTTGTAGTCGCAAGCGCGATCTGCCGACCACGGAACCCGAGCCATATCCGCTCGTTGATCGCACGATGCCATCGTCGTTCAGCCTTTCCCGCATCGGCGCGATCGCGCTCGTCACCGGCCTTGCCGCGGGCGGCGCGATGGCCAGCTACACGCTCGGCGAGGCGCGCTTTGGCGACGATGTCGGCGTGATCGGCAGCAGCAGTTACGCGAGTTTCACCGGCAATGCCGATGCCGTCGGATCGGCTCCCGCTGCCGCCACCGACTGCAGCGGCTGCCGCGACAGCTACGACATCGTCTATCTTGATCACCCCCAACGCACCCGGACCGGCGTGCGCGTCAACCGGCGCGGGATCGGCGGTTCGGGCGATGGCGCTTATGTCGTCGCGTATAGGGACGTGGACGAAGCCGCTCCGCCCGACGCGCTCGGCGCGGCGCGCCCGGCCTTGGCCCAATCCGCCGTTGCCGACGCGCGCCAGGCGCGCATGGCCGAACAGGCCGACCGCATGGCCCGCGCCCGCTCGCAGGTCGCGCGCGCGGTCGCCGACACGGCGGCGATGCACGACATGGCGGCCGCCCCGTCGCCTGGCCGGACGCCGCAAATGGCCGAAATCGTCATCCGCCGGGGGGCTGCCCCGGCAATGCCCGCCGCGGTGAAGCGCGTCCCCGCCCCCACCGCGCCGCCGCTTGCGGTCGCGGCCAGGGCCGGCGCCGCCGACTAGCGCGCGCCGCCGGGCGAGCCCCGGATTACCAGATGCGGACGCGATCCTCGGGCTTGATGTAGAACGGCGACTCGGGCGTCACGTTGAACGCCGCGTACCACGCGTCGAGGTTGCGCGTCGGGCCGAGCACGCGGAACCGCGCCGCGCTGTGCGGATCGGACGCGACCTGCTGGATCATCGCCTGCTCGCGCGTCTTGTTCTGCCACGCCTGCGCGAAGCCGAGGAAGAAGCGCTGGTCGCCGGTCAGCCCGTCGATCACCGGCGCGGGCTTGCCGCCCAGCGAGGCGTGATAGGCGTCGAGCGCGATCTGCAGCCCGGCGAGATCGGCGATATTCTCGCCCATCGTCAGCTCCGGATTGATGAAATGCCCCGGCGCGACCTCGTATTTGGCGTATTGCGCGCCGAAATCCTTCGCCAGCGCCTCGAACCGCTTGCCGTCCTCTTCGGTCCACCAGTCGCGCACCGCGCCGGTGGCGTCGATCTTGCGCCCCTGGTCGTCGAAGCCGTGGCTGATCTCGTGGCCGATGACCGCGCCGATCGCGCCGTAATTGACCGCGGCGTCGGCCCTGGGGTTGAAATAGGGCGGCTGCAGGATCGCGGCGGGAAAGACGATCTTGTTCTCGAGCCCGCCATTATACGCGTTCACCGTCTGCGGGTTCATCGCCCACAGCTTGCGGTCGACCGGCTTGTTGAGCTTGGCGAGCTCGTAATCCCAGTTGAACGCGCCGACCTGGATGACGTTGCCGAGCAGGTCGTCGCTCGACAGGTCGAGCACCGAATAATCGCGCCAGTCGTCGGGATAGCCGACCATGACGTCCATCAGCGCCAGCTTTTCGAGCGCGGCGGCCTTGGTCGCCGCCGACATCCAGCTGTTGCCCTGGATGCGCTTACCCATCGCGACTTTCAGATTGGCGACCATGTCCTCCATCGCCGCCTTCGACGATGCCGGGAAATGGCGCTCGACATAGGTCTGGCCGACCAGCTCGCCGAGCGATCCCGACACGATGCCGACGCCGCGTTTCCAGCGATCGCGTTGCGTCTTGGCACCCGACATTTCCTGCGACAGCTTGAACTGGCTGTCGACGAACGCCTTCGACAGGAACGCCGACGCCGCCGATGTCATCCGGAACCGCTGCCATTTCTTCAGCGTCGCCAGCGGCGTTTCGGCGTAGAGCGCGGCGAGCGCCTTGACCGCCGTATTGTCGGCGACGATCATCTTCTGGTCGGTCGGGATACCGGCGGCGGCGAACAGCGCGGGATAATCGATCCCGGGCGCATAGGCCTGCAGCTCGGCCATCGTCATCGGGTTGTTGATCTTGTTGATGTCGCGCTGTTCGGCGACCGGCCAGCTCAGCTCGGCGATCTTGGTCTCGAACGCGAGAACCTCCCTGGTGTCGGCAGCGGCATCGGGCGACCCGATCAACTCGAAGCTGCGCGTGACGAACGCGCGATAGGCGGCGAGCTGCTCGGCAAACTTGGGATCGAGATAATAATCGCGCTGCGGCAGGCCCATGCCGTTGGTGCTGATCGCCAGCGTGTTGACGGTCGGGTTGCTGAGGTCGGGGATCACCTGCGTGCTGATCAGCGTCGACCCCAGCTTGCGCGCGGTCGCGCCCATGAAGCGCGTGAAGCCCGCCTTGTCGGGGATCGCCTCCATCGCCGCGATGCGCGTCAGCAGCGGCGCCGCGCCCTTCGCCTCGAGGCCGGGCTCGTCCATGAAGCTCTGGTAGAGCGCGCCGATATTGCTCGATGCCGGGGCGTCGGTGATGATGTCGCGCACCTGCGCCTCGGACCGGGTATAGACGTCATAGCCGACGCCGGCGACGACCTGGTCGTCGGGGATCACCGTCGCATCGCGCCAGCCGCCGTTGACATATTGGTCGAAATCGTCGCCCGGCGCGATGCTGGTGTCGAAGCGGCTGGTGTCGACGCCCCAGGCGCCATAGCTCGGCGTGGTATCGGCGGCGGCGGCGGGGGTCGCCTGGGCCGCCGGCGCCGGGTTATCGGCAACCGCCATGTCGGCACTCGTGGTGCAGGCGCAAAGCGCCAGCATCGAAACGGCGGCAAGCATCATAGATTTCATCGTGATATCCTCAGGTTACAGCCCGCTCGATCGCCGGCGAGTCGTTCGCGGCGCAGATTATGGTTTTACCCTGCCAATCGCAAACGCGAACTCGACGCGCCGAACAATGACCGCAACGGCAGCCGACGGATTGACGACCTAGGGATGGCCTCGCGTGATGGGCGGCGCGATCGCCGCAGCGCGGTGCTGGCGAAGATGGCGCTGCACGCCACATGGCATGGCCCCGCCTGCGGTTCGCCGCAGAGGTTTTTGCGATTTGCGTTAGCAATTGATTTTACAAAGTAGTTTCGGCTAGGGACACCACGACTTGAGCGGCGCACTCCTTCGAAAACAGGGTATTTATGATGTCCAAGACCTATCGATCTTCGCTTGTCTCGCTGATCGCCTTGTCGCTGCCGCTAGCAGCCTGTGGCGGAGGCGGCAGCCAATCCACTCCTCCCCCGCCGACGCCGGCGCCCGCACCGACCCCGGCGCCGACCCCGACGCCCACACCGACCCCGGCGCCGGTACCCACACCGACCCCGACACCGCCGTCGACCGCAAATAGCGATCTTATCGATCTCACCGATAGCGAGAACTTTACCAACAAAGCCGCCATCGCAAGTGGTAAGGTCGAATCCGGCAAGCTTAACCTGAAAAGCGGTGGCGCTACGGTATTAACGATTATCTACGATGCGCCCAGCAACAGTTACCGGCTGTCCGCAGGAAGCTCCGAAACTCTATTTCGCTCCGCGGACAAGTCCGGTTCAGGCGATGTCTTTAATAGCTATTCGGTTTCGGGACTGGGCTACGACGAAACCCTTGAGCTTACGCGTCCCGGGAATGCCGGCCGATTTACCTATCGTTATGTCGGCGGGGGGCTTTGGCGTCGCTTGGCACAGAATCCGGCCGACGAATCGACGATTTTCGCATTCAGCTACGGCGTTGAAACCCCGAACGCTAATGTGCCGCGCGCGGGAGGGGCGATCTATGCCGTCGACCTGTACGGAACGTCCGGGGAAAAGGAGTATGAGGGCTCGGGCTATTTTGGCATCAACCTCGGCGTCGGCGAGTTTTACATGAACCTTGGCGTGAGACAGATCGATACGGGCGGCGCTTTCGATCCCAATACGCAGGGCTTTGCCGCATCGGGTCAATTCTCGTCTTCGATCAATCTGCTCTATGGTAAGTTTCGTATGACCCGGCCTTATCAACCGACTTATGAAGGCAACCTGTCGGGTCAATTTTTTGGTCCGGCCAGCGAAGAGATCGGCTTCTCGTTTTACGGATCCGAAATCGCCGGCGACGGTCCCGGCTTCACCGGCTTTATCTTGGGCCGCCAGGACAGCAGCGTCACTTTCTCCAATCCGACGGTTATCGACCCTGTTTTCGATGAGACCTTCCGCTATTTTGGTCAGGAAATCGAATACACTTTCGCGACGTCAGACGGCCGTTACATCGGCTACGAAACACCAACCTACACGAGCAACCGCCTCGTTATTGACGCCAGCGAGGGGTCGTACACCACACGCGATAAAAACAACGCTGACGTTACATTTCTTCCATCGCAGGAAACGAACAGAGATGGGCGTTTTATCACCTATGACCGCGGCGATGGCTATCGTCTGATGCGGTATCGGCCTGGGCCCGGCAACAGCGATATCCAGTTGACCTACAGCTCGTTCGTCATCCTTGAACAGACGACGGTCGATCCGGCGACCGACCGGACCGTTCGATATCTGCAATATTCTCCTTATGGTCTGCCCACTTTAAGGGGCCCCCAGAGCGGTACAGCTACATATCTCGGGAAAATCTATGGTGCGGCGGTATCGAATACGGCGGCCTATGATGTGACCGGAACGGTAAGCTATTTCGCTAATTTCAATAACGGAATGCTGAGCGGCACCTTCAATCCTGACGGCCGTAATCTAGCCAATGGCGAAATCATCGATTTCGGGTCCTATGCAGTCAATGGCAGCGTCGGCACAGGCCGGTATACCGCGTTTTTCCAGAATCCGGACGGCGCGTTCGACGGCTATTCGACAGGTACATTCTTCGGGCGGGATGCAGAGGAAATGGTAGGAACCTTCTACAACGTCTTTGGCTATGACCCCCGCTACCCTAGCGAAAAGGTCGATATCTCGGGAATATTCGTGGCCAAAAAATAACCGTCGAACACTATCGTGATATTGCTGTCGCTATGACGCCAAGTGCCCCGCCACCCATCGCGGTGCCCCGGCGATCGATTGCGTCACGCGCCATCGATCTCGATTGGAAATCTCTGATTATGTTTGCCAAATCGCTTGCGCTGGCGGCAAACGCTTTTATGGGCCCGACCATGTTCTATCCGCTCCTCTTGCGTGTATTTAGAGGACTTTCGGTCGTGGCATTGACCCATATAGGTACCGCCGCATGGGCCAGTGAACCGGTACAGGACTCCGTGGACGAAGAGCAGGCACCCGTGACACTCAGCGCGGCCGAGCTGTTCGCGTTCGCCGATTCAGCCCGCAATTCCGGCGACCTCGCTACAGCCGAAAAGGCGTATCGCGCACTTGTCGAAAATCCCGATGCCGAAATCCGCAGCGAAGCACGCTTCCGTCTTGGCATGCTGCTGTCCGCGCTTGGCCGCAACAGCGATGCAGCCCTCCAATTCCGGGCGATTCTTGATGAAAAACCCGATGCCCAGCGCGTTAGGCTCGAACTAGCCCGTGTCCTGGCGCAGATGGGCGATCTTGCCGCTGCCCGGCGCGAACTGCGAGCGGCTCAGGCGGGCGAGCTGCCACCCGAGGTCGCGCAGATTGTCGATCGTTTTTCCGCCGCATTGCGCGCCAACAAGCCGTTCGGTGCCAGCTTCCAGGTCGCTCTTGCGCCCGACAGCAATATCAACCGCGCCACGCGGTCGGACACGCTCGGCACGATCATTGGCGATTTCACGCTTAGCGAGGATGCCAAAGCGCGATCGGGCATCGGCCTTTCGCTCGACGGGCAGGCCTATTTCCGCACCGGGATCGATCGCAACGCGCAACTGCTGGCACGCGTCTCGGCCTCGGGCGACCTCTACCGCGACAATGATTTCAACGACTTTTCGCTGGGGGTACAAGCAGGCCCAGAGATTGCTTCGGGCCAGGACCGCATCAACCTGACCGGCGGCATCGCCTGGCGCTGGTTCGGCGGGACCCATTATACCACAGTCGTCTCCACCCAAATCGATATTGCCCATCCGCTGACGCGCACCGCGCAGCTGCGCGGCCGCGTCGGCGTGGGATTTATCGACAATCGCCGCAACGCGCTCGAAAGCGGCGAAAGCTACTCGCTGTCGCTCGGCTATGAGCGCGCCTTGTCCAATCGCGCCGGCCTGTCGCTCAACGTCGCGGGGTTTAGCCAAGCTGCGGCCGATCCCGGCTATTCGACCGCATCGGGCCAAGCCGCCATCGGCGGCTATCGCGAAATCGGCAGGGTAACGCTCGCGGGATCGCTATCCTACAGCCACCTCGAGGCAGACAAACGTCTATTCCTCTATCCGCGCCGCCGCAGCGACGACCAGTACCGAGCGACGCTCGGCGCGACCTTCCGCAAGCTCACCGTCGCCGGTTTCGCCCCGGTCGTGAAGCTCAGCGTCGAATGCAACCGCAGCAGCATTGAAATCTACGATTATCGCCGCCTCGCCGCCGAATTCGGTATTGCCCGCGCATTCTGATCGCGTCGCTTAGCACGGCAATTGAGACAGTATCGCTGCAACCTTGCGTTGCCCCGCGCCGGTCCTATCTACGCTGCACCCCTGCGCCCCGCTTGCCCTAAAAGAACAAATCTGGAACAAAGCCCCTTATGCCCCTCACCCACATCTCCGTCCGCGGCGCGCGCGAGCATAACCTCAAGGGCGTCGACGTCGACCTGCCGCGCGACAGCCTGATCGTCATCACCGGCCTGTCGGGCAGCGGCAAATCCTCGCTCGCCTTCGACACGATCTATGCCGAGGGCCAGCGGCGCTATGTCGAGAGCCTCAGCGCCTATGCGCGCCAGTTCCTCGAGATGATGCAGAAGCCCGATGTCGAGCATATCGACGGCCTCAGCCCGGCGATCTCGATCGAGCAGAAGACCACCAGCCGCAACCCCCGCTCGACCGTCGCGACCGTTACCGAGATCTACGATTACATGCGCCTGCTCTGGGCGCGCGTCGGCATTCCCTATTCCCCCGCGACGGGGGAACCGATCACCGCGCAGCAGGTCGCCGACATGGTCGACCGCGTCATGGCGCTGCCCGAGGGGACGCGCGCCTATCTCCTCGCCCCCGTCGTGCGCGGGCGCAAGGGCGAGTACCGCAAGGAGCTCGCCCAGTGGCAGAAGGACGGTTTCACGCGCGTCCGCATCGACGGCGAATTCTACGAAATCGAGGACGCGCCCAAGCTCGACAAGAAGTACAAGCACGACATCGAGGTCGTCGTCGATCGCATCGCGGTGCGCGACGACCTCCACGCGCGCCTCGCCGACAGTTTCGAAACCGCGCTGAAACTCGCCGACGGCCTCGCCTATGTCGATCTCGCCGACGGCAACGTCCCCGGCCGCGACGACGAATCCGCCGGCGATCCGGGCAAGATGAAGGGCGCTGGCCTGCCGCCCAACCGGATCGTCTTTTCGCAGCGCTTCGCCTGCCCCGTTTCGGGCTTCACCATCCCCGAGATCGAGCCGCGCCTGTTCAGCTTCAACGCGCCGCAGGGCGCCTGCCCCGCATGCGACGGCCTCGGCGAGCGGCTCGAGTTCGACCCCCAGCTCGTCGTCCCCAACGAGCATCTCAGCCTCAAGAAGGGCGCCGTCGTCCCCTGGGCCAAGTCGAACCCGCCTTCGCCCTATTACATGCAGGTCCTGAGCTCGCTCGGCCGCGCCTACGGCTTCGACCTCGAAACGGCGTGGGAGGATCTTGACCCGACCGACCGCGACATCATCCTCCACGGCACGCGCGGGCGTCCCGTCGAGCTGACCTTCAAGGACGGCCGCAAGTCGTACAGCGTGCGCAAGCCCTTCGAGGGCGTCATCGGCAACCTCAATCGCCGCATGCTGCAGACCGAGAGCGCGTGGATGCGCGAGGAGCTCGGCAAGTACCAGACCGCGCAACCGTGCGAGACGTGCCACGGCAAGCGCCTCCGCCCCGAACCGCTCGCGGTCAAGATCGCGGGCAAGGATATCGCCACCCCGACGCAGTACAGCGTCACCGACGCACTCGATTACTTCACGTCGCTCCAGGCCGACGACAGCCCGCTGACCGTGCAGCAGCGCCAGATCGCCACGCCGATCCTCAAGGAAATCGTCGAGCGCATCGGCTTCCTCAACAATGTCGGCCTCGATTACCTCAACCTCGACCGCACCAGCGGCACCCTGTCGGGCGGCGAGAGCCAGCGCATCCGCCTCGCGAGCCAGATAGGTTCGGGATTGTCGGGCGTTTTGTACGTATTGGATGAACCGTCGATCGGCCTGCATCAACGCGACAACGACCGGCTGCTCGTCACGCTGCGCCGGCTGCGCGATCTCGGCAACACCGTCATCGTCGTCGAGCATGACGAGGACGCGATCCGCGCCGCCGACTACATCCTCGACATGGGCCCCGGCGCGGGCGTCCACGGCGGCGAGGTCGTCGCCAAGGGCACGCTCAAACAGATCCTCAAGGCGAAGGACTCGCTCACCGCCGATTATCTCAACGGCACGCGCGAAATCGAAATTCCCGCCAGGCGCCGCAAGGGCAGCGGCAAGAAGATCACCGTCCACGGCGCCCGCGCCAACAATCTCGCCAACGTCACCGCGTCGATCCCCTTAAGCACCTTCACCTGCGTCACCGGCGTTTCGGGCAGCGGCAAGTCGAGCTTCACGATCGACACGCTCTACGCCGCCGCCGCGCGCGCATTGAACGGCGCGCGCATCATCGCGGGCCAGCATGACAGGGTCACCGGCCTCGAATATTGCGACAAGGTCATCGACATCGACCAGTCGCCGATCGGAAGAACCCCGCGATCCAACCCCGCGACCTATACCGGCGCCTTCACCAACATCCGCGACTGGTTCGCCGGCCTGCCCGAGAGCCAGGCGCGCGGCTACAAGCCGGGCCGCTTCAGCTTCAACGTCAAGGGCGGCCGCTGCGAGGCGTGCAAGGGCGACGGCCTGATCAAGATCGAGATGCACTTCCTGCCCGACGTCTACGTGACGTGCGAAACGTGCCACGGCAAACGCTACAACCGCGAAACGCTCGAGGTGAAGTTCAAGGGCCGCAGCATCGCCGACGTGCTCGACATGACGGTCGAGGACGCGGTCGAGTTCTTCAAGGCGGTGCCGCCGATCCGCGACAAGATGGCGATGCTGGCGGAGGTCGGCCTCGGCTACGTCAAGGTCGGCCAGCAGGCGACGACGCTCTCGGGTGGCGAGGCGCAGCGCGTCAAGCTGGCCAAGGAACTCAGCCGCCGCGCCACCGGCAGCACGCTCTACATCCTCGACGAGCCGACCACCGGCCTCCACTTCGAGGACGTGAGGAAACTGCTCGGCGTGCTCCAGGCGCTCGTCGAACAGGGTAACACCGTCGTCGTGATCGAGCACAACCTCGACGTCATCAAGACCGCCGATTACATCTTGGACCTTGGGCCGGAGGGCGGCGTCAAGGGCGGTGAAGTCATCGCGGAAGGCACCCCCGAACAGGTCGCCGCCAACTCGCGCAGCTTCACCGGCGGGTATCTGAAACCGATGCTCGATAAGAAATAGGAGCGCCCTGAAGCTGGAATTGACGTGGTTTGCGCGTCCCCACAACCGTGTTGAATGATCTTATCTGTTTGAAGTATTTGTTTGCCGACCTAATGCTCTTCCGCATATTCATTACGCTTAATCTTGACATGCTCTCGTTGGTCCGCTCATAATTTGCCGAAGGAGCTCCTATAAGGAAACGCGTAATGGCAAAGCGACAACGCAATAATTTGGTAAGTGTGTCATTTCATTATATGACTCGCTCGATCAGAGATGATAATGAAGATGACGACTATAGAGATATAGGAATAACAGAGGACGATTTTGCAAAAATAGTTCATCGCATTCGTAACACCAGACCGATCGATGATACGGATGATGAAGTTGTTGCTCAAATAAAAGCAGGTCGCGAATTACCATTTTTATACTATAATGAACCAGAGCCTGGGCTACATTTTGGTGATTTTGAAGGTGCATATTATGGTCAGCGTTACCGAAATAATATGCTTGGTGAAATTGATGCCGACAGCCTTAATCTTAGAAAGTTCCATTATTTGACGACACGATTGCGCGATGGTCGCGTTATAGTGGGAACAACATATCACGGACTGTATGGCGATTACGAAGGATTGAAGAGCTGTTTCACTCATTTACTCGGAGAAGGCGCTCACATTCGATCTATGACACTAAAGAACCTAGCTACTGAGATAGGGGATGGCGAGCCTATTTCGCTGAATTTAACATATAGAAAGCGTCGCGACCGGGCGGAGCGGCGACCGTTATTCGGAAGTACTGGTGTACTTGCAATTAAAAACTCCGATTTTGGTGAACAATTTCCGGATCGAGTAAGGGAGGTTGCTCAGGAAATTAGAGGCAACGAAGCACGTCGAAAGCATGTGTTGGCTGATATTATCAATCGAGGTGAATTGATAACATTAGACGAAGATGAGATTATAGGATGTACCGCAGTTGTTAGGCAGGATGGGCGAACTAGAACTATCTATCTATTAGGGGATCCCTATAATTTTTCGACGAAGTTCCCGATGGATGTTCCTGTCAACAGGGCCGGGGAGACCGACAGACGTAGAGTTTTGGCAGAAATGACGCGCATAATGCGCGAGAAGATTTTGCCTCTTATGGGATGACAACTTAATGCTTCCGCTAATTCGCGATGTTTACGATACGTACAAGGGAGACGAAGAGCCACACGTGCTGCGCTTATTTGTGATGGTCCTTGCATCACTTGCCGTCGCGATCTTTAGCGTTGATTTACCTGATCATGCTCTGCCGGCAATGGCGTTGGCCATTTCTGTACTCGCGGGCTTTACATTTACGTCATTGTTTTCAAGTCATGCCTTGGCGACTTTTGACTTACCACCTCCTAACTCAGAGAGTGATCGTAATGATTTAAGAACATTAAAAACGTTAAGCGTAAATTTCCGGTCGCGTTCAAGACTTTTTATATTACTAGCCGTTACTGACCTTATTGGAATAATTTATCTTAGTTTAGATTTTTCGGGTGCAAAAGGATCGTTTGATTGGGTACTATTGCAATTCCCATCTTTAAACTATAATCACATTTATGAGTCGCTTACATTCGGTTTATTATTACTCCGAAGCATTATATCGTTCGTAGTAGTATTCATATTCCTCGAGTGTCTTTATACGTTTTATCGCCTTGCAGAAACTATAGTTTCGGTCGTGGATATACGAAGAGATTATATAGAGAAATAGTATAAGCGTGTTTGAATTAAATATCGTTTATGAGGTCGAATTGTTGTTATTTTAAACACCATATCTCTTATTCCCACCTGAAGTTATACAATACCGTCCACCTCTCGGCCCTATGCACACAAGACGGCCGCTGCAGGGACAGCCGCTGCCGTAGAAGTTTTGCCGCTGCGCTGGCCTGCTTTGACGTCTTGGGCGAGCAGCTGGCCGCGTAGATGAAACATGCGAACTCGAAACCCAGACTTCGCGTTCGCCGCTGGAAACTTTGAGCCATTCACCCGACCGAGCCACGACCCGGGCCGAGCTACCTTGAGCAAGTTTGGTGAGGACGTCGCCGCTTGCGGACGGATCAGGACGGCCATTAAGCGCACTTGCGGTCACATAAACCGTATCGTCGGTATCATAACGTAGTGCATCGCCACTGGCTGGCTCGAGTTTCGGCTCATCGATAAGATCGACTACCTCGTTTGTCTCGGCCCTTGGGGAGGATGCTGTTTCATCACCGCCCGAACACTTGCCGATCGCAAAGAGGACGATCAGGCCGATGAAGATATATCCGCAACCCGCGTTCGAAGACTTCGCCATGCCTGCCCCACATTTCGCGTTACTCGGCAAGGGGCTATCCTAGTTTGTGACCGATTGCCAGCTAGGCAGCGTTCACCTTGGCGAGAAAGGTCTTTCCTACAATTTACCACCTGGCCTATATATCCGATCCCCTTTTGTTCCTCAGCACAGCGAGGCGGATCGATGGACCACGAGACTTTCCCGAAGAATTCGCACGAAACCCACGTCCCCGGCCAGCCCGGCGAGCCCGCGCCGACCCTTCGACAAGCTCAGGGCGAACGGGATGTGGAAAGCCCCGCCACCGACGCCTATGGCCGCACCCCCGATCGCTGGGCCGGGTCGGGCGATCCCGACGATCCCACCGCGGGGCTGAGCGATCGCGAATACGATATCTACTGGGCGGGCGTGCGCGACTCGATCGCCAGATACGGGGTCCGCGCCGCGGCCTCCGCCCTGCCCGCGCCCGGCGCGACGTCCTGCGATTCCCCCGGCCATTCCCTCAGCGATCTGCCCTGCGATCCCCGATATGATCCCGACGCCGATCCCGACGCCGCGCTCCTCCGCCCCTGGCTCAAGCAGTTCGATGCCGGGCTGCGCGATGCCGCCGATGCCGAGGCGTGCAGCGAGTCGCATTGGAACCCGCGGCGCAAGCGCGTCTTCCTCGCGACGCTCGCCGCCTCGGGCATCGTCACCGATGCCTGCCGCGCCGCCTCGATCAGCCCGCGCTCGGCCTACAATCTGCGCAACCGCGACGCGATCTTTGCCGAGGCATGGGTTGCTGCCCAGGCGCTCGCGCGGCAGCGGCTCGCCGACGATCTGCTCGAACGCGCGCTGCGCGGCCAGGTCGAGCGCATCGTCCGGAAGGGAGAGGTGATCGCCGAGCGTCACCGCAGCGACAACCGCCTCGCGCTCGGCCTGCTCACCCGCCTCGATCGCCTCGCCGCGCCCGATCTGCGCGATGCGCGCGGCCGCCTGCGCGGCGAGCCCGGCGCGCACAAGGTCCTGATGGCGCACTGGGACGACTTTCTCGACACGATCGATCCGACGCCAATTCCTCCCCCATCGGGGGGAGTCGAAGACGATCCGCAGGATCAGCGGGACCATCCGAAGGATGGTGGAGGGGCACCTCTCGAATCGGGCGAAGCTTCAGACTACGATTCGGACGTCGAAGGTCACACCCCGGTTCACACCCGTGAACCCGTCGCTGGACGGTGTGAACTGCGTGAACTTGTCAGGACCTTGAAGGCTTCGCGCCGTTCGGCCCCCGCCCGCGCGGCCGCCCCCGCGGCGCCTGCCGAAAGCGAGGACGAGGAGCACGAAATCTGGCAGGACAGCCAGGGTCGCTGGTGGACCGACCTTCCCCCGCCCGAGGATTTCGACGGCGTCGAGGAAGGGCGATACGGCGGCTGGGATTACCGGCGCGATCTCGACGAGGATGAACGCTTCGCGGTCGAGCAGGACGACGACGAGGACCGCGCCGAACGCGCCCGCCTCGAAGCCCTCCGCCGCGCCGCTTTCGGCCTTCCTCCCGAGGACGAGGACGACGAGGACGATGAGGATGAGGACAACGGCGACGAGGACGACGACGGAACCCAAATTCCTCCCCGGACCGGGGGAGTCGCAGACGATCGCTCCGATCAGCGGGACCGCGAAGCGGTGGAGGGGCACGTCACCCCATGGGCCGACATCGCAAAGCCAGGCGATTCCGCCGACACCGCGTCACATCAGCCGCCGCCCCCTATTGCTGACGGGCCAGAACCCGCCGCAGCTCAGCGCTTGGGCGATCCGTAATCGGGCTTGCCGCCGCCGCCCGATCCCGGCCCGGCGTCCTCGTCCTTGGGATAGGCGTCGGGGCTCGTCGTGCCGACATTGGGGCGGTCCTCGACGGGGCGCGGCGCCTCGGCGGCGTCGGCGGTGTCGGCGGTGTCGTCGGGCGTCTGCTTGGTGTCTTCGGTCATTCCGGCTTCCTGGCTGTCGCCGGATCAACGACGCGCCTTCCCGCCGGTTCCGCTCGCCGGCACCTGCCTGCACATATGCCGGCACCTGCTGCACAGATGAACGCCGCCTGCGCCGCGCGTTGCATCCGGTTCAGCCGGCCGCGCGTAACCCTATCGTTACCTCTTCGCGCCTATGCGGATGGGACCGCGGCGAAAGGAACCGGCAATGCGTATCAGAATCGGGGCATTCCAGCTCGGCCTTGCCGTCTTCGCCGCGACCGGCGCCGTCATCCTCGCCCCCGCGATCGCCCCCGCCCGCGCCCCCGCCGCCGCGTCGGCCCAGCCCGCCCCGCTCGCCGCGCCCGCCCCCGCGCCGGCCGCCGACCTTCGCCCGCGCTCGTAACGCCGCCGCGAGAACGACCGTGCCAAAGGCCGAATGCAGCACCGCCATTTCGCCAAGCGCTTGAATAATCGTCCGCTTGTGTCGAATTGCACTTGTCAACGCACGCCGGGTTGCGCAGGTTTTACTTGCCGCGCGAGGGGCGCGGAGCGGGAAGATCTTCGTAAACGAAGACTTCCATGATCCAAAGGGGGGATGAATGAAGAGATTTGCTGTAGTCGCGCTGGCGACCTTTGCCGCGTGTCCGGCCTTTGCCCAGGACACCGAACCGACGACCGATACCCCGGTCGAAACCGCGGTCGCGCCCGATTCCGCCGCCGCGACGCCCGCCGCCGAACCCGCCTTGCCGGTTCCCGCCGCCGCGACAACCGCCGCCGAACCCGCCTTGCCGGATCCCGACCGCTGCGAACTGCATGTCTGGGCCAGCGACCAGTATGAATCGGTGTCGATGGGTTTGTTATCGAGTTTCGGGCTGGTCGGCGCATTGCTCGACCAGGCCGGTCGCGGCAAGGAAAAGGTCACCATCAAGGACTTGATGGCTGAATATCTCGATCCGGCGACGCAGTTTGCAACGCTCGAAACGCTCGATCCCGCAGCAAAGCTTGGCATGCCCGGCGCCGAAATCGTCTGGCACGACGATATGCTGACGCTCGCCCAGCGCAAGAATATCAAGAAAAACAAGCGGCGGTTAAGCGATTCGCAGGCGAGCTGCTACGGAGAGCTTATCAACGGCGTCGTCTTCTATCATCGCGCCGCCATGCATGGCAGCAATCTGTTCGGCGGCTTCATCTATCGCGATTTCAGCGACAGCAACGAGCCGCGGGTATCGATCGGCAAGGTCAAGAACCCACTTGAGAGCTTTCCGCCCGACAAGCCCGAGGACGAGGCCGAGGCGAAAACCGAACTGGTTGATGCTTGGGCGAAGGACTTCAATGAATTCATCCAGAAAAAGCTGAAATAATTCGCGTGGCCAATTGCGGTGACTGGACCCTGCAATTCCAGTCACCGCAATGCTGACCGGCGCGAAGGGTCGGGGGCGGTCGCCGCATCGGCCTGCGCAAACCCGTATTTCCTTGCATTTGCGCGGGGATTGGCGCATAAGGATCGCGCTACAGTCGCATATCGACGGTCTACGGCGCTTTGCGGCTCCCTATCTCCTTCTTTCCCTGACGGCCTTGGGCATCGGCGTACCGGTTGTCGGCACGCCGTCACGATTTGAAGGAATACGAATATGGCTACCACCGGAACGGTAAAGTTTTTCAACGGCGACAAGGGATATGGCTTTATCGCTCCCGAAGACGGCGGCAACGACGCCTTCGTTCACATCTCGGCCGTTCAGGCTGCCGGCATGGACACGCTGCAGAAAGAACAGCGCGTGACCTACGAGCTCGAGACCGGACGCAATGGCAAGACCAGCGCCGTCAATCTCCAGTCGGCTGACTAAACCCAGCCCGCGGATTTAGACAGGGCGGCGGCGCGTTCATTCGCGCCGCCGCCCTTTTTTTTGTCCTTTTGGCGAGGTCTAGTGTTCGGTCGGCTTGTCGGTCATCCCCGCGGCCTTGGCCTCGAACTTCGCCGCCAGCCTTTCCATCGCCCGGCCGAGCGTCATCGACAGCGTCGCGGCGATCTGCTCGCCCAGCTCCTCGGCGCTCTTTTCCGCCCGCTTCGCCGATTCCTTGAAACTGCCCTTGGGCTTGTCGCCGGCCTCGACGACGATCTCGACGTCTTCGTCCCGGTTGCGCCGGTCGCGTGCCTGCGCCGCGATCCCCGCCGCCGCCGCCATCATCCCCGCCGCCGCCAGGTCGCGAGCGAGCGGACCGGTGGCAAAGCGCCACGCCTCGTTCGCCTTGCGCCGCAGCTCGTCGGGGATCTCGATCGTCTCGTCGGCACCGCCCAGATGGATGCGGACATGCGCCTTGCGCCGCCCGCCGTCGCTCTCGCCCTCGGCCGGGCGGGCTTCGCGCATCGCTTCCTTGGCTTCGCGCATCTTGTCGCGCGCCTCGCGCATCTTCTCCTGCGCCTCGCTGCGCGCCTCGGCGGCCAGCGCGCGCGCTTCCGCCATACGGGCCTCTGCCATCTTGCGCGCCGCCTTGGCGGCCTTGCGGGCCTGTTTCGCCGCCTTGTCCGCTTTGTCCTTCTTCGCCATCGTCGACTCCTGTACGCTGTGTGTTATAGATGTAGGACACCGGCGCAGCGATTGCAAGATGGGAACGCAAACCGCGCGCGGATGTTGACCCCTGGCAAACTGGAGAGAAAACCATGAGAATGATGACCTATGCCGCGACCGCCCTGTCGGCCGGCGTGTTACTGACCGGCTGCGCGACGATCGCCGGCACCGTCGGCGAAAGCTGGAACACCGCATTGGTCGGCAATCAGGAAGTCCCTGGCCCCGGCGACCCTGATGGCACCGGCACCGCCAAGGTCACCGCCGACGCGACGACCGACACCGTCTGCTACGACATCACCGTCCAGCGTATCGGCGCGCCGACCGCAGCGCATCTCCATCGCGGCACAGCCGGCACTGCCGGACCGCCGGTCGTCACTTTCAAAGCCCCGACCGCGGGAGCCTCGAGCGAATGCCTGCGCGTCGACAAGGCGCTCGCCGCAGCGATCATCGCCGATCCGTCGAACTATTACGTCAATATCCACACCGCCGATTATCCCAACGGCGCGATCCGCGGGCAGCTCGCACGATGAGCACGATCCACAAGAGCGGCTCGGCGCGCTACGAAGGCCTCGGCAAGGACGGCAAGGGCCACGTCTCGACCCAGTCGGGCGCGCTCGACAACCAGCCCTACGGCTTCCAGACGCGCTTCGAGGACAAGCCCGGGACGAATCCCGAGGAACTCATCGCAGCCGCGCATGCCAGCTGCTTCACGATGGCATTGAGCTTCGGTCTCGCTAAGGCGGGTCATAGCGACGGCACTGTCGAAACCAAATCGGTCGTCAGCCTGGAAAAGGACGGCGACGGGTTCAAGGTGACCAAATCGGCGCTGACGCTGACCGCGACCATCGACGGCATTTCGTCCGAAGATTTCGCGGCTGCAGCCGCCGATGCCAAGGCGAACTGCCCGTTGTCGAAGCTGCTCGACTGCGAAATCACGCTAGAGCACAGCCTCAACGGCGCCTGAGCGCGTCACGCCGAAAAGACCGAGACCGCCCAACGGGTCGGTCGGCATATCGCGCAACGATAATTGCCCTAATGAAAATGGGAGCCGACATTGCTGTCGGCTCCCACTGCGCCACGGATGGATTTGTTTCGATCCGAAGATCGTCGCATCTCCGTCGGGCGTCCGGTTTGATTTCCCTCCGAAGAGGCAAATCAGACCCGATATCGCGTCCTTCCGGTTCGAAACCTGAGCTCGCGCCGCGGATTCTACTTTGGTTTTGTGCGACATCCCGCGTCCGCATTTCGCTTCACACTCCACGAGGGAGTCTTCCGCATCATACCTGGCGGTCTTCCGGTGGAACCTTCCTCATCCTTCTGCCGCGCCTCCGAAGAGGCTTGGCTTCCGTCCGAAGGTTCGCCCTTCCGATGAATTGACAATGACTCGCCAGCCCGAGTCGGATCAAATGAAAAATGCCGAGTTATCCACAATCACGCAACTAAGCTGTGGATAACCTCTGCATTCGCAACATTATTGCGTATTTCAGGGATGATTCCTCGTGGTCAGCGACTCGTCGTTCGCTTCTTCATCGTCGATCGGGGCGCCGCGATCGGGATTGAGGTCGGTTTCGATCCCGTCCCTAACCGGATGTTTGCCCTCGACCTCGAGAATTTCGGCGCGCTGATCCTCGTCATAGTCGGACAAATCCTGCCCGCTGGTATCGACCTGTCCGTCCATCGTGAATTCCTCTGCTGTGTTGCGATCAAACGCTCGACCTGCCCGCTCGTTCCGCCGTGACCTAGGCGCCGCGCGTTTCCATCGCCGCCAGCGTCTCGCGGAAATTCGCGTAGCGCGCTTCGAGCTCGTCGAGCGCCGGTCCGGCCAGCGACTCGCGCGCCTGGCTCATCAGCAGTGCGCCCTCCTTGGCGATCGCATCGCGCCGCCGCTGCGACGAAGCCGCCGTCGCGCTGGCGAACAGGCAATCGAGGAAATTCTTCGCCGCGAGCGGGCTGCCCGCTGCCGAGGCCCGGATGCCGCCGAAGCCCCGTGCCAGAAAGTGCGTGAAATCGTCCGAGAGCGGCAATACGCGCTCATGCGAATAGCGATTCTGCTCGGGGCCACGCGACAGGTCGCGGCGCGCGATTTCGCCGGTTGCCGCGCCGAGCCAATGCATCGCGGTGATCGCGGTGAAAGGATCGTTGATCCCCGGCGACAGCGCGCGCAGCGCGATTTCGACCAGCTCGTCGATCAGGAATTCGAGGTCCTGCGTTGGCGTTCGCCGCCCGCCCATCGCGAAACAGTTGCGGATGTCGCCGATCGCATCGTCGTCCCAGTCGCCGCCCGACACCTTGGCGAATGTCATGTCGGGATGGACGAAGTCGCCGGTGCGGACGTTGAGGACGATCGTGCCGCCGCGCGCCTCGGCGATGTCGTCGAGCGAGGCGAAGTCGATGATCTGGACATAGCCGCTGTCGCGCGCGGTAATCGCTTTGCCGTCGGGCCGTTCGCCCGGCTCGGTGCCGTCGTCCTTGTCGGGGAAGCGCCGCTTGAGATCGTGGATCAATCGCTCGCCGATGCCTTCGAGCACCGTGTTGATGCGGATGCTCGACGGGATATGGTTGAGGAAATAGACGAGTACGGCGACCGCAATGCCGACCAGCACGGTCGCGACCAGCAACGACAGCTGCGGAACGAAACCCGGTGCGATCGTCGATACCGCGTCGGCGACCGTCGTGGCCTGCTCGCTTTCGCTGCGGACGACGCGCATCACCATGACCGCATAAACGAACGTGGCGATGAAGGTGCCGAGCGACAGCTGGTTGCCGCGATCCTCCATGAAGTTGGTCAACAGCCGCGGACCGTATGTCCCTGAGGCATAAGCAACCGCCGCAATCGTGATCGAAAACACCGTCGAGGCAACGCCGATCATCGATCCGGCGATCACCGTCAGCGTGTTGCGCGCACCGTCGGGGCGCGCCGGACTCAGCCAATTGACCTGGCTCAGATATTCGGCCGCCCAAGCGCGATCGAGATAGACGGTGACGAACGCCAGGATCGCCGCGAGGCCGGAGAAGATCGCCGGGTAGAACCAATAGCTTGCGTTGACGCTCACCCACCAGTTGCGCAGCGCCGCGATCATGCTCGCGGCGTGCCCAGATCGCCCTGCCCCAATGTGCCGGACGCCATTTCGAGCATCCGGTCGAGCGACTTTTTCGCCCCCAATCGAATCCCCTCCTCGATCTCGATGCGCGGCTCCAGGTCGCGCAACGCGACATAGAGCTTCTCGATCGTGTTGAGCGCCATGTACGGACAGATGTTGCAGTTGCAGTTGCCGTCGGCACCGGGCGCGCCGATGAACGTCTTCTCGGGTACCGCCTTTTCCATCTGGTGGATGATGTGCGGCTCGGTCGCGACGATCACCGTGTCGCTCTCGCTCGTCTTGACGAATTGCAGGATGCCGCTGGTCGATCCGACATAGTCGGCGTGATCGATGATATGCGGCGGGCATTCGGGGTGCGCCGCGACCGGCGCGCCGGGATGCTGCGCCTTGAGCTTGATGAGTTCGGTCTCGCTGAACGCCTCGTGGACGATGCAGACGCCCGGCCACAGCAGCATCTCGCGGTCGAACTTGCGCGCGAGGTAGCCGCCGAGATGCTTGTCGGGTCCGAAGATGATCTTCTGGTCGCGCGGGATCTGACTGAGGATCGTCTCGGCCGAAGAGCTCGTGACGATGATGTCGCTCAGCGCCTTCACTGCCGCCGAACAGTTGATGTATGTCAGCGCGATATGGTCGGGATGCTTGGCGCGAAACACCCGAAATTGTTCGGGCGGACAGCTGTCCTCTAGGCTGCATCCTGCCGCCATGTCGGGCAGGATGACGATCTTTTCGGGGCTCAGGATCTTGGCGGTCTCGGCCATGAACTTGACGCCGCAAAAGGCGATGACGTCGGCGTCGGTCTCGGCCGCCTTCTTCGACAGCTCGAGACTGTCCCCGACGAAATCGGCGAGATCCTGGAGCTCGGGCGTCTGGTAATAATGCGCCAGGACCACGGCGTTACGCTCCTTGCGCAGGCGCTCGATCTCGGCGCGCAGGTCGATCCCGGCAAGGCTGCCGCTTGGCGGTGCGGTCATTGTGAGCTGTCCTTTTCCCCGTCGAAGCGCACGTCGACGGTCACATTGTCATAACCCGCGACTTGCAGCGGGATCGTCAGATTCTGGCGGATCGCGCCCTTGGCCGCCGCCCGAGCAAGGTCCATCAGGACTGGATTGGCGGCCTGTTTCGCCGCCTGCTGCTCGGCCAGGCGGGTATTGTTGCGGTTGAGCCGTTCCTGCGCGTCGCGCGTAATGAGCACGCCTTCGCGAATATATTGTGCACGCGCCTCGTCGAGATTGGGGCGGCTGACGCTGAGCGGCGGCAGTGTAACCGACAATATGCTGCGTTCGGCGTTCCAGCGCATCCGTTGGCGATCGATCCGCGACAGGTCGAGCCGATAGTCGACGCGCGCGGGGATGACCGCGATCTGTTTTGACTTGAGCAGGCCAAGCATGCGCTCGTCGTCGCTCGCCACGACCGGGGCGAGCTGCGCACTGAAGACCGTCAGGCTGTTCTGTTTCTCGAACGCCAGCAGCGAGGTGGCGAGCGGATCGCCCAGCGGTTCTGGGCCGAACGCGCGCCAGGCCAGCCATGCCGCGACGGCAAGCGTCAGCGCCAGCAGCACCCATGGCGCCCGTCTCGCCGGCGGCGCAGCCATCGGCCGAGCGTGGGGCGCGAGCGTTGGCGCGATGCCAGCTCGCTCTTCGCGTTCTACAGTCTCGGTCATGTTGGGCAAATCGTCCATTGCTCTCCTGAACGGGCGACACGCCCCTGACGTTCCAGTTCGATCAGATGCGCCAACACCGATCGCCCTGCCGCGCCGTATAGCCGCGGATCGAGTCCCTTGTACATCGACGGCACCATCTCTTCGATCCGGTCGGTGCCGTCGGCGATGCGGCGCAGGATCTGCCCCTCGCGCTGGCGACGATGCCCCATCATGCCGCGCACCAGCTTGCGTGGGCTCTCGATCGCCGGGCCGTGCGCCGGATAGTAGACCCGGTCGTCGCGATCGAGCAGCAGCGCCATGCTCGCCATGTAATCGGCCATGTCGCCGTCGGGCGGGCTGACGACGGTGGTCGACCAACCCATCACGTGGTCGCCGGTGAACAGCGCGCCAGACGGGGTCAGCGCGTAGCACAGATGGTTCGACGTATGTCCCGGGGTCGCGACCGCCGTCAGTGTCCAGCGATCGCCGGCGACCTGCTCGCCATCCGCGAGGACGCGGTCGGGGGCGTAATCGACGTCGAACGCGGCATCGGCACGTGGACCGTCGTCCTCCAGCGTGAGGGGGGCGCACCCGATGATCGGTGCGCCGGTGCGTTCGGCGAGCGGCGCGGCGGCGGGACTGTGGTCGCGATGCGTGTGCGTGCACAGAATGGCGACGACGGATCGGCCGGCGACACCGGCGAGGAGAGCCGCGATATGCGCTTCGTCGGCGGGACCTGGGTCGATCACCGCGACGTCGCTGCGGCCGACCAGATAGGTTTGCGTGCCGGTATATGTGTACGGCGATGGATTGGGTGCCAATACCCGCGCAACCATCGGCTCAATCACGTCGAGCAGGCCGACGGGCTCTGATACTGGTCCAGCCATAAGGACCATGTGGCATCGACCAGGGCAAAGGAAAAGGCCTTGCCGAAATGCATCGCCACGATGGCGGTCGGGCGTCAGCCCCGCTCAGACTTCAGCTTGGCGATTTCCTTGGCTATTCCGGCAAGAATAGCGGCCTTCGCCTGCACGGGAATGTCTTCGTCCTCTTCGACTTCGCTCCGGGCTTCGATCAAGCTTTCAAGAACGTCCGCGCGCGCTTCGCGCAACTCTTCCGCGACCTCGCGCTCGATCGCGCGCGCCATGGATTCATCGGAGCAGATCGAAATACTCATGGTTTGTGGGCGACCCCGCCGCGCAGGGATGGTCTTGATACGGACCGGCTCATCGGCATCGCAGTCATTGTCATTCACGACCTGAACACGCGGAATCTTCGCCACGACGAAATCGCTGTCGATCGCGATCCTCGCCTGATCGCGCTTCGCCTTGGCGACGATCTCGACCGCCTCCGCGGCATGGCGGGCGGCAGCCGCGCTTTGGCGGACACTGACTTCGGCAGATCGCGACGAAGATTGTATCGACGACGTTGCGCTCGACATGACCGGCCGTATCGCCGCGACTGCGGCAGGCGCCGTCCCGTTTGATCCAGCCACGCCTTCGGGCAGCGCCAGCGACGGTGGCAGTGCGAGCGGGGTGTCCATCGGAAAGGAGAGCGTCGGGGAACTGGCGCTGAATGGCTGCGCACTGCTCGATCGCGCAACTGACGGCCCCTCAGGCCCCGCCGCCTGTTCATCGGCGGCTATTGCGCTTGCTGGAACGACCGTCGCAGTGACGAGCAGAGACGTCGCGGCCAGCATGCCGATCAACGCCACACCCGCCACCAGGCGCGATTTGGAAAAGGATCGGGCTTGCTTGAGCGAGATCAATCGCTGGCCGACGCTGTGGCGTTCGATGATGGGCGCAACGAGGCCCGATCCCAGAAACTGGGAGCCTGTTGCAGCCTTTGCCAGCGTCAGCGCATAGGTAAATCGCTCGCTGCCATCCGCTCGCGCGGTGACGCGCGCATCGCAGCACTGTTCCTGATCAAGACGAAAGGCGCGCCAGGCCACCCACGCGATAGGATTGAACCAGTGCACGCTCAACATGATCGCCGCGGCGACATTTGCCCATAAATCGCCGTGCCGATGATGTTCCGCTTCATGCCAGAGTACGTAATTTCGTTCGCGCTGATCGAACCGAGCCTCGAAGTCGACGGGAACAACGATCAGCCTACGAAAAAGACCGATCGCGAGCGGACCTTGGGCCACGGGACTGCGCATGACCTGGCAGCCCTGAAACCAGCGGTCCGGCATCGCAGCCCCCAGGATGCGACGGCGAAATCCTAAATGGGACCAGAAAATCGCCAACAGCAGGCACCCAGCGCCCATGAACCAGATTTGCGGGAGATAATAGATAAAGCCTCCCCAGAGCGCTTCGAACAGCGAAGGCGCGGTCGCATCGATGCCAGGGGCGGCGTAATACAGGCCGGCAGTCCCTGCTGCTGATATGTCGGGCGCAAGGGCCGGCTCAGCAAGGGGATCGCCGACGAATGCCGGGGTCAAAAGACGCACAAGAGGTATCGACCACAGGAAATAGGCTATGCGCGGACCGAATGCCGATATGAACGGCCGTCGGATGGCCAAGACAATCAGCATCAGGACGCTCGTCACCGCCAGCGTTTCGCCCAGCCAGGTGAGCGAATAGGGCGCGATCACGGACGCAGGTCCTTCAGAAGCGCTTCGATCGCGGCAATATCCTCCTTGCTCAGGACATCGCGCTCGGCAAGGTGCGCGACCAGCGGGCTGACCTTGCCGGCGAACAGTCGGTCGATCAGCCGGCGCGATTCGGCGACGGCATGATCGTCGCGCTCGATGAGCGGACGATAGAGATAACGTCGTCCCTGCGCCTCGAATGCGACCGCACCCTTGTTAACCAGCCGCGAAAGCAACGTCTTGACCGTTTGCAACGTCCATCCCTGGGCATCGGCGACGCGATCGGCGATTTCGACCGCGGTCAGCGGTGATTCCTCCCACAAGGGGGTAATGACTGCATATTCCGACTCGCTGATCCGTTCCACGGCCATAATCGTCCTCTCGTTCGGAACCCCCAGTAAAGCATTGTCGATTACGGGTGTAAACAACAAATGTTAGCTGTGGGCGGACACTATCTGTCGGAGTTTTTGACACGATGCCAGCGGATTAACCTTTCGCGAACCATCGTCGGCCGCCTGACGGGCCAACATGTCACAACTGGCATGCTCGCTGCATAGTCTTCAATGTTTCTGAGTGTTTCGCTCTACGAAGGCGGGTCGGTTCGGTCTGGTCCCCGGTCCCGACCCGCCCTCACCCCCGGCCTAAACCAGGCGTTGGCCAAAAAATCAAGGCGCCGACACCCATACCCCGGGTGCGGCGCCTTTTTCTGTTCGCCGATCTCGCGAGCTTATCCGGCCTTGGCGACGTCCTTATCGGCCATCAACTGGGCCAACTCGCCGGCCTCGAACATCTCCATCATGATGTCGCTGCCACCGACGAATTCGCCCTTCACGTAAAGCTGCGGGATCGTCGGCCAGTCGGAATATTCCTTGATGCCCTGGCGAATTTCCATGTCCTGCAGCACATCGACACTATCATATCCGACGCCGAGATGCTCCAGGATCGCAATCGCACGGCTCGAAAACCCGCATTGCGGGAACAGCGGCGATCCCTTCATGAACAGAACGACATCGTTATCGGCAACGAGGCTGTCGATACGGTCTTTTACGGGCGCGGTCATGGTCGGGTTCCTTCGGGAATCAATGTGGTCAATTGCAAAGCGTGAAGCGTGCCGCCCATGCGCCCGCCGAGAGCCTGATAGACCGCCTTATGCTGGGCGACACGCGGCTGGCCGCGAAAGCTTTCGGCGGTGACGCGGGCGGCAAAATGGTCGCCGTCGCCCGCCAGGTCGGTCATTTCCACCTGCGCGTCGGGGATCGCGCGAACGATCAGCGTTTCGATTTCTGCTGCGGTCATCGCCATCGTGATTACGTCTTGTCGACTTCTTCGATGAACTGGCGGCGCGCCTCGATCGCCTTTTCGTCGATCGCAGCGCGGACGCCCGCCTCGTCGATGTCGCAGCCCGCCTGCGTCATGTCGCCGAGCAGCTTGCGGACGACGTCTTCGTCGCCAGCCTCTTCGAAGTCGGCGACAATGACTTCTTTCGCATAGGAATCGGTCTCTTCAGGCGAAAGCCCCATTTTCTCGGCCGCCCATTCGCCGAGCAACCGGTTTCGCCGCGCCGTGATCCGGAACAGGACATCGGCATCGTGAACGAATTTGGCTTCGAATGCGCGCTCGCGGTCTTTGAAATCTGTCATGGTGTGTCTTTCCCTCGTGCACCACCGAGATAGGCAGCCCCGGCGGTGCGCGCAAGCGGTTGACGGGCCCAAAGTTTGCCGCGACACCGCGGCCATGACGACCGACGCCCCCCTGAGGCTGTATAACAGCCTGACCCGTTCGCTCGAAACATTCACGCCCGTCCATCCCGGCGAGGCGCGCGTCTACACCTGCGGGCCGACGGTCTACAACTATCCGCATATCGGCAACATGCGTGCCTATGTGTTCGCCGACGTGCTCGGCCGGACGCTGAGCTGGAAGGGCTACAAGCTCACCCATGTCATCAACATCACCGATGTCGGCCATCTGACCGACGATGCCGACGCGGGCGAGGACAAGCTCGAAAAGGCGGCGGCTGACAAGGAACGAAAAGGCGAAAAGACGACGATCTGGGATATCGCGCGCCATTACACCGAGGCGTATTGGGCCGATGTGAAGGCGCTCAACATCCGCCAACCCGCCTATTGGTCGATCGCCACCGACTATGTGCCGCAGATGATCGCGTTCGCGAAGAGTATCGCCGACGAGCATTGCTACGAACTCGACAGCGGCCTGTATTTCGACGTCTCGACGGTCCCCGATTACGGGCGGCTGGCGCGCGCGGTGACCGACGACGGCGAGAGCCGGATCGAGCCGGTCGACGGCAAGCGCAACAGCCAGGATTTCGCGATCTGGCGCAAGACACCGCCCGGCGAGACGCGCCAGATGGAATGGGATTCGCCATGGGGTCGCGGCGCTCCGGGCTGGCATCTCGAATGCTCGGTGATGGGCGAGAAGCTGCTCGGCTTCCCGTTCGACATCCACACCGGCGGGATCGACCACCGCGAAATCCACCACCCCAACGAGATCGCGCAGAACCAGGCGTTCTGCCATTCCGACGCGAGCGGCGCGAACATCTGGATGCACAACAACTTCCTGGTCGAACGCAGCGGCAAGATGAGCAAGAGCGCGGGCGAATTCCTGCGGCTGCAATTGCTGATCGACAAGGGCTACCACCCTCTCGCCTACCGCATGATGTGCCTCCAGGCGCATTACCGCAGCGAGTTGGAGTTTTCGTGGGAGGGTCTGCAGGCCGCGTCGGTGCGGCTAAAACGGATGGTGATGGCCGTCGAAAAAGTACGCGAGTTGGCTCCTGCCCAGCCTTCGGGAGAGTTCCACATGGCCGTGGTCGAGCAGGTTGATCGAGAGCTTTCGGACGATCTCAATACTCCAAGGGCTCTCGCTCTGTTTGAAGCGACTCTTGGCGGAAGCGCGGGTGCATCGGACCGGCTCAACGCGATTTCCAGAATAGATGAGGTCCTGGGCCTGAATCTGATCGCGCTAACCCGCGCCGATCTCCGCATTCGTCCCAAGGACGCGCAGATCACCGAAGCTGAAGTCGACGCCGAACTCCGCCGCCGCAAGGAGGCGCGCGCGGCGAAGGATTTCGCCATGTCCGACGCCATCCGCGACGACCTCGCCGCCAAGGGCGTCGAAGTGATGGATGGCGATCCGCTGGAGTGGGAGTGGATCACGGGCCGCAATTGAGGCGGGGCGTGCTTCGCCAAGCCCAGCGCCGGGTCAGTATTCTACCTGCCCTCAAATCCCTTCGCCGCCCGCCATCAACGCGGTATTGCCGCCGGCGGCGGTGATATCGGTCGAGATCGTCTTTTCCTCGGCGAAGCGCAGCAGATAATGCGGTCCGCCCGCCTTGGGACCGGTGCCCGACAGGCCGCGTCCGCCGAACGGTTGCGAACCGACGATGGCGCCGATCTGGTTGCGGTTGACATAGACGTTGCCGACCTGGGCGCGCGCCGCGACATGCGCGGCGAAGGCATCGATCCGGCTGTGGATGCCGAGGGTGAGCCCGTAACCGGTGGCGTTGATCGCGTCGATTACGCGATCGAGATGCCTGGCCTTCCAACGCACGACATGGAGCACCGGCCCGAACACCTCGCGTTCCATCTCGGCGATATCGTCTAGACGGATGATCGTCGGCATGATGTAGCTGCCATTGTCGTCGATCGTCCCGGTCCGGACCGCCTGAACGACGATCCGGCCCTTGGCGGCAAAGCGGTCGATGTGATGCTGGATGCTGGCCTGCCCCTCGCCGTCGATGATCGGTCCGACATCGGTCGACAGCTCGGACGGATCGCCGATCGTCAGTTCCGCCGCCGCCCCGGCGATCATGTCGAGCATGTGGTCGGCGACATCGTCCTGAAGATAGACGACGCGCAAGGCCGAACAGCGCTGCCCCGCCGACTGGAACGCCGACGCGACGACGTCGCGCGCGACCTGTTCGGGCAAGGCCGTCGAATCGACGATCATCGCATTCATCCCGCCGGTTTCGGCGATCACCGTCGCGATCGGCGCGTTGCGGGAGGCGAGCTTGCGGTTGATTAGGTGCGCGACCTCGGTCGATCCGGTGAAGACGACGCCGGCGATCTCCGCATGGCCGGTCAGCGCCGCGCCGACGACTTCGCCGCGCCCGGGCAGGAAATGCAGCACGTCGCCCGGCACGCCCGCGTCGAGCAGCGCGCGCACCGCTTCATGCGCGATGATCGGCGTCTGTTCGGCGGGCTTGGCGAGGACCGCATTGCCGGCTGCCAGCGCAGCCCCGACCTGCCCGAGAAAGATCGCCAGCGGGAAGTTCCACGGGCTGATGCAGGTGAACAGGCCCCGTCCTTCGAGGATCAACTCGTTGCGCTCGCCGGTGGGGCCGGGAAGCACGACGGCGCGCTCGAAATGCTCGCGCGCTCCCGCGGCGTAATAGCGCAGGAAATCGACCGCCTCGCGCAACTCGGCGATCGCGTCGACCAGCGTCTTGCCTGCTTCGTCCATCGCCAGCGCGAGAAACTTCGGCGTGTCGGCCTCTAGCAGGTCCGCCGCCTTTTCGAGCCGCGCCGCGCGGAAATCCCCACCCGCCAGGCTCCATTCGCGCTGCGCGACGAGCGACAGGGCGATGGCATCGTCGATCTCGCTCAGGCTCGCTTCGACGCATTGGCCGATCGGATCGCCCGTCGCGGGATCGATCACCGCGAGCGCGCTGTCGCCCTGCCCTGCCTTGCCCCCGACAATCGGCCCGACATGCCAGTCGTCGCGGCGATATGCGGCCATGTCGGCCATCAGCGCCTCGGCCTGTCCGGGTTCGCCGAGATCATAGCCCTGGCTGTTGCGCCGTTGCGGCAGGAACAGCTCGGCGCCTGTGGCGATCTGTGGCGATGCGCCGTCGAGTTGCTCGCGCGCGTCAACCGACAGATCCTCGATCGTCACGTCGGGATCGCTGAACTGGTGGACGAACGAGCTGTTGGCCCCGTTTTCGAGCAGGCGCCGAACGAGATAGGCCAGCAAATCCTTGTGCGTTCCCACCGGGGCATAAACGCGTACAGGGCGCGGCGGCGGGGCAATCGCGCGTAGCGCATCGTGCGCGCCTTCGCCCATGCCGTGCAGCCGCTGCAATTCGTAGCCCTCCTCGCCCGCGAACAGCTCGGCGACGAAGGCAATCGTCATCGCATTGTGCGTCGCGAACGCGGGATAGATGTGATCGGTCATGCCGCGCAGCAGCTGGGCACAGCGCAGATAGCACAAATCGGTGTGCGGCTTGGCGGTCCAGACGGGGAAATAGTCGGTCCCGGCGACCTGCGATCGCTTGATCTCGGTATCCCAATAGGCGCCTTTGACTAGTCTCAGTGCAAGATGCACGTCGTGTTTCACGGCCAGCGCGTAAACCAGCTTCACCAGTTCGGGCGCGCGCTTGGAATAGGCCTGGACGACCAGGCCCATGCCGCTCCAGCCGTCGGTGACGCCCGCTTCGACGAGGCCGGTGACGATATCGAGATGCGGCTCGAGCCGATCCGATTCCTCGGCATCGATCGTCATCGGGATGTTCGCCGCCTTCGCCTGCATGGCGAGAGCGACGACGCGCGGCAGCAACTCGGCGCGGACGCGATCCATCTGGAGATATTCGAAGCGCGGATG
>Ga0100391_1000278_pt1 | contig 61490 bp, 55 predicted proteins | sample CryGeymeta201515_FD_81541 | JGI IMG/M metagenome (GOLD analysis project Ga0100391, IMG submission 81541) | Groundwater microbial communities from Crystal Geyser aquifers in Utah, USA - Crystal Geyser metaG 2015-15 | ecosystem: Environmental > Aquatic > Deep subsurface > Groundwater | place: USA...
CAACTTAAGATATGACTATACAAATTGTTAGTACTCTACTTCTAAAATAGTAAGCTAAATATTTATCAGTACCACACAAATAAAACTTTCATAGGCCACCCACTGGCTAGAGTGGTTGGCGAATTTTGTTTCTTGCTATTAATTGTTGGAAAGGATTCTTATCATCTATCTTTCAACAAAGCAGGATAAAAGTAAAATAAAACTAGTGGCAAGGAAAGTCAAAAGGACTCTACTCAATTATAACCAAATCGCGACATCTACCAAGAGCTTCAAGATGCAGGGAGTCACGCTTATTCTTAGTATTTTCGCTGGTCTATATGCTTTCGCCACAGTCGTCTGCTCGGCAATTGCTGCCAAACAGGAAGCAAGAATATGGGCACCACAAAATATGCCATCGCTTTCCCCGTTTGCCATGTTTAAGGTCTTTATTTTCAATATATTGTGGATAACCTTGTGCTCTTTGGGATGCTTTCTGATAGTTTGCAAGCATATTCTCACGGGAGGAACATCCGATATGGAAAAAGAGTGCCATGTTTATGTGGAACGGTACGGAGCCTTTTTGTGTACGTGGATGATTGGAACCGTCAAGATTGTGGGTATTGAAAATTTACCACCCGAAGATCAAGTACCGGCACCTGTGTACGTTGCCAATCATGCATCGCAACTCGACGTCGGAGTCGTATATTTCCTCAAGAGGCAATGGCACTGGATTGCCAAGAAATCAGTCCTCTACCTGCCTGGTGTTGGAGCCACAATGTACTTTGGCAGGCATGTGCTGATTGATCGAGTGAAGGGAAAGAATAAGAAATCCGTGTCGAATCTATTTGAAAAGTCAGACCAGTCTTTGAAGAGCGGAGTGCCCATGTTTTTATTTCCCCAAGGAACCCGCGTCATGTCCAAGAGGTTACCCTTTAAAGACGGAGCATTTATCATGGCGCAGAATGCCAAATCATCACTTGTGCCCGTTTCTATTGAGATTCCCATGAAGGCATGGGAATCACTATACCCAATCGTCCGAACCACTGTGCCAGTATTTGTCATTACGATACACAAACCCATCAAGGTGACGGGAGAGGAAGATAAGGAAAAACTGAAGAAGGAATGTTTTGATACAATCTACAGCTGCCTGCCACCCATTTGGGAAAAGGAAGATTAAGCCCATAGCTATAGTCTGATCAATGGCATTCTGAATAATTGATGATTAGCCTGTTCAGAAGTACGGAATACAACAACTCTTTACGATAGAATCTTTCGGCAAAGGGAGAGAGCGTATTTGGTGCTTAACTTTAATGTATTAAAATGTATTTAAACTTGTGTTGAGGATCTGACATTGCAGTGCTATTACGACTATGCTATCAAGGGAACGAATTTCTTTGCTTTAAAACAGAAAAGAACGTTTCCATCTCATCTTGATCGTCGCTGAAAGTCCTAGGAAAAGGAAAACTGTCTGGCGAACTTTCTGTATCGCTTATCTCCTGTACTCTTGTTGCTACTGGACTCTTGTTTCCACCAAGTGCGTAGCGCTTGATAGAACTCGACATTTCACCGTTAGAAAATGCTCTCTTTGCGGCTCCTCTTCTGCGATGTATGGCTGGAATGCTCGCGATCTGCGCGAGAGAAGTTTCTTCCCAACCAATCTTTTCGAAGCCAAGTTCATCGTTGTTGTGAATGCATAAATTAGATTCGTTTTCAGAAGGAAAGTCTAAATAATCCAAGCCAATTTTGAACGCATCCTCTATCACGTTTTTTTCGCAGTGGCTAGACCTGTGACCGCAGAAAGCAAAGCTTGGAAGCGAAGAGAAAGAAGGACCCTGACTGACAGAGAAGTCATCAAGACTGATGTTGTGGTCAATATTGTCGTCGAGCTCGTCTGCTGTTGAAAGACCGGGGCGGCCTTCCACCCTAGTATCTAAAAAGAGTTTGCGTCGCTTATCGGTTTCAATAAATGCCGTCGGGATGTCAGGCTCGGCTAATGACACGGATGATGCATCATTCGAAGGCTCAAAGTCAAAGTCCATGTCTGCAAGCGAATCCATACGTTCAACTTCGAAGCGACGCATCGCTGGCTGAGCTTCTGTTGATGGATCTTGCTCGGATTCAATTACTGCTCTAATGAAGGGTTGATGCTCGCGAAGAGCTTGTGAGATCTTTTCTCTCATTCGTTTGTCCCCAACGTCATTCCACAAACCCGTCGACGGATCTTTTTGGAGAAATCTGGCGGGTGGATTCAATGCACGGAGTTCATGAACAATGCTCCATGCAATCTGTCGACGATTGGAAGCTTGAGGTGTGAGAATGATCGAAAGAAAGACGTTCAGCAGACATCTTTAATGTATGTACCTTCGTTTTATTATGTTTCTTGCAGGTGACATATTCCAATTTCTTTTCCTGCACAATGCTGATGTACCTTCTATGACCTGGATGCGAGTTGATATAGCCTCCCCGCCCGAGCGGCACGTCATTCTCTGCCGGTGTTTCAATTCCAGTCAGTGATTGATCGTTGATTCTGGTCGTCATTGGTGGGGTCTGTAGGGTCTCGATATGTGGTGTTGCTGTTGTCGGGTTGGCAATTTTATAAAAGCAGAACAAACGAAAAGTGCTCGCGTCTCCAAATTTTTTAAGTCTTGGATAGTATTAACCACGGGATCGAGTAAAAAGTGAACTTGTTTTGTCGTCTGTGATTGGCTGTAGGACGTCATATATTTCTGTACGAGTTAATCCGGTACCAGCAATACACACAACTCAACAGAATGCAGATTACAATTACAAGTAGTAGTCTACTAGCAGCTAGACTAACGGTAATAATGGAGTAGGTAGTATGGTAGTAGAGTACAACGAGTGGTAGTAGGATCATAAAACCTAAACCCTACACCCTACGTGCACAACTCGACCAGTCAAATGCGGGAGAGCTCCACGCCCAACCCAATCGTTTAGATCTGTCGCCAGCCTCATGGGCACTGAGGCCAGCAGGAGGCTAGAGCGACGAGTACGCGCTTGCAATGTGCTGCCTAGGCTTTGGCACACGATTTTGGATGCGGCCTACTCACTGCCTTGCTCGGTTTAGCTATGTCAAAGGCAGCGCTCCTGTACGAGCGTTCAGGGGAGCCAGTCCTCGCAAGATTAAAATTGAACAAGGTCATCCAATGCTGTTCTTATACCGTAGTAAGTTTGGCGGTGAATTCGTTGGTCTTCCGTCAAATAGTGCCACCGAAATTTTGAGTAAGCAATGAGAATGGCGCAATCAACCAATCTCCAACATAGCTGAGTTTGGAGGCAAGCAGCTCTCGGCGCTCAGTACCTGCCAGAAACAGTCAACAGGAGAGCTTTCATAAAAGGCACTTCATTAGGACACTCCGTAGTGACAGGACGTCTTGTTGCTGCTAGCTTCCTCTAGCTAGTGCTTAGCACAATAAAAACTCTAACCGTTTTTCCAACCGCATCGCCAGGCTTTTTCGGCTCCATCTTCTTGCTCTCCGTAAAGTAAGTCGCAATTGGCCATGTGACTCGTTTGGTCGCGGCTAAACTATTGAAGGGGTATTGGTCCTTCCAGTTGCTTCTGCCCTTTACGCGTTCCCTACTTACGGCTCTTTTTCTTCGCACTTTCAATGATTCTGTTATGCTCAGTGCGTTCACCATTCGTCAAGGTCACTTCTCGTGCTAGTACTGATGCTAGCGCGGGCAGGACGGATAAATTGTCATCATATCTTATTTGAAGTCTCCTGCATTCTTGCGCCGGGCCCTTCGGATAATCGAGTTGCCACAATGGGGCTTAAAATCACAAACCGGAGAATTTTTCGAACCACACCAATTTCGAAACTAATGATGGATAGTACCGTAAGCATTCATTGATTTTTAGAAGTGTTGTGCAAAAAGGAACTGTAACTAGCGACATTGACTCTACGAGAAAAACCACCTGTGTGATATGATCAAATAATGGAACTTTTTGGCTCCAGACATCAAGATTGCGAAAACAACTATCTATTGAGGCTGCATCGCGTTGAGATCTCACCAGACACAATACATTTCATCGTCGGAGACTTCTTGCTCAAGTTTTACCCTAAAAACCGGTGTTACAGCTAAACCTACAATTAAAACTTCGCGGCCGAATATTATACAAATATAGAGTTGGTGTGGTATTGTAATCAGTTGGTATGTCTTCTTGGATAAGAGCGCCATGAATCATCAAAAGGTGAGATGGATTTCGACATGATGTAAACTTTTTACTTTCTCCAATCCTTAGGATCGCTCCATAGCCGAGCTTGCTAGAGTTCGAGCTTGGCTCAGAATTCTGCGTTTGACTCCCTCTGCTTCGTCTCGTTTGAGTTTGAGTATTATTATGACGTTTTCATTCGTCTTGACATACAGCTGCACCTGGTTATTGTCGCAAAAGCCGCAGCACAATCCATTTTCGGTCTGCAACCATGATAATAAATGCGATTTGCAGCAAGGAAGAGATCCACCAGGAGCTGCAATTACTTCCTCAACATCTCGGACTTGGGACAAATAAATGACATCGTCAATATACCTTGGTCTCCAGCAAACCAAGGGAATGGGGCCACATCGATGTTGCTCGACTTTGGATGCGCTCAGTTTGATGCCTGTAATTTCATATTCAGCAGGATTGTCTCCCGGACAGCAACCACAGTTGGTGGTGAGACACCAGTCCCAACAATGAGCATACTGTTCTTCCTTGCCTTCCCAGTAAATTCTATCACGGTTTTCTGCGTCCTGCAACTGAGAGATAGACTCCAATTCTTGCAAAACTCGCAAGCGATCTCCTACTTTGTCAATGCCCATCTCTTTCAAATCCGCGTCGTTCAAACGAGCATAAACAGAACCATCAATTTTGTGACTCCGAAAGTTGTCCGAAAAGTCGCCACCCAAATCCAAAGCGCGTTGTTTCATATAATCGGCCAATTCATCCACCGTCCATTCTTCCGTGTTGGTCGCAGATATCAACAGTGGATCCAGAAGACTTCCAGGAGGTGGTCGAGTGTTGGATTTCGGTGAGGACATGGTTGGAAAGACTGGTTGGATTTGATTTCGTAGAGTTCTTTATATCGTCTGTGAGAGATGTGTTGTGATGATTGTTTGATTGTTTGCGAAATAATCTTGATCATACGAAACAAACGATTCATATCCGCAACCCTATTCTTTCCAACACGACTCAGCAGAAGGAGAATTATTAATACGGGACCAAGGCACGTGTGAATGGTTTGCCCTCTCATGACAAAATTCTTTTCAGAAAAGCACTTTTTTCTTTTCCGGTCATGATTTTTTGTCCTTCTTGAGACTCTCAGCTTGCATGCACTGTGAATGACGGCTCAACTATCACTGAATGACAATACGGAAAGGAGCGAAAAATACACACTTTTGAGAAGAAGAAGAAGAAGACGTCCACTTGCTGCAGGCTGCAGCAACGGCTGAACTTCGTCTCGAAGTTTTTCACCCGATGAAACAACAAAGCTTTCCGAATCTTGGTGTAAGCATTTTGTCAACCAAATGCAAGTCGTCCATGCCTGTCACCGTTCCCGAGACAATCATCCAGTTCTCAAAGAAGAAAGGATCGATGGTGATCCTGCGCGATACAGTAATGCTACCGAACACTGTACTACTAGTAGAAACAAAGTAGTATGATGGCAGCAAACCGCGATTATTGGTATCTCATGCTTTTATGGGACGTATCAATAGATGGAAACGAAAAAAAAATCATTTGTCATGTTCCAACCTCAGTAAATAAACGCCTAGAGTATTTTGGAGTAGATTATTATTTCATAAAACAACTCGTTGCAGGGAAAATGAAGCACCGCCTAGCTAGACAACGAACTACTGTACAGTTTTACGAGTCTTTGAGTACAGGATTTTTGACTGCCTACAAAACATTAACCCTATGCATTCTTGTTGAATCAAATCTTCGTCAGTCAGCGAAGGAGAACAGATCATCATTCCTCCTCTCATCAATACAAAATTTGTTTGAACACACGGACACCTCCACGCGCATTACACTATCGGAAGTCCAACATCAAACACTACGAGTGAATCTGTACGTATTCTCCCTAAAAAAATAGAGGTACAATAGCTTTCCATTGCCCTTCCACTGTTACAAGTTATTTATGCATTAGCTCAACAAATTTGGAACTACTTTTGGATAGAAACAAGCATAATAAGAATAAGAATGAGGATATTACCGATTGAAGTTCTATTAGGATTGCTAGTCGTATCCGTACATCAGGCACAAGGCTTTGTCGGCATGAGTCCATCCGACAGTCACCATAATTCAGCAGTGAAACAATCATCCAAAACTAGCAGCGGTGGTGATGCCCTCTATTACAGCTTGAAGGCTTCCAAATCTGAATCAGATGACACTACAAATAACATCTTATCACGGCGAGGTTTCCTGCATGGTACAACAATATCAGTATCGGCCATAACTGCTGGCCTGAGTTTGGGCGCAACAGGTGCTACTAGGCAGGCGTCGGCTGTGGATTTTCCACAAGTACCAGATGTTAGTAGACTTACCAATGGTTCTGGTAAGCAGCGCATTGGTGGATTGGCGAACAAGATTCGAAACAGTTGCAGAGTGATGGTACGAAAATATATAATCATGGAATCGTGTTTGCAACAGAAATGTAGTATGATATTATGGTCGAATGTTGCAAGGTGTGTACCAAAAATAGTCTAACTTTTCTCTTACTTTTTTGGATTATGAAACAAACCAACCAACAACAACAGGACGAGTTGCAGAGAGATTTGATGCAAGAGAATTGGGAAAAAGTTGAATCCTACCCACCACAATTACGATCCTATGTTCCCGTCTTTACAGCCTACACAGATTCTGCTTTCCCGTCCGATGCTCCTACCGACAAAGGCTTACGAGTAGCACTGCGGTACGAGGTTGGTAGATTTTTTGCTTCCGTGGAACGATTCAAGCAGGCAACATCACGACGGGCTCTAGATGAGGCCTACGTGGCGTACTCGGACATGAGTCTTCATCTCGACCGGTACCTGCGAGTTGGAGGACTCTATACGTATTACGACGATACAATTTCATTGGAGCCGTATTATAAAGGTATTTCAGAATCAGCTCTGGTCTATGCTGATCCGAAAAAGGATCCGCCAGAAGTGCGAGATCTCGTTATAATAACAAAAGGAGCAGATAAAGGAAAGACAGGCATTGTGATCGGAGTCTACAAGGACGGTTCAAACAAAATGGCAGTCAAGCTAGATAGGTACAAAGGAATGCGAGAAATTCGATTGGTTCCCAGTACCATTGTCGCAAAGAGGTTAGGAGAGCAGGATCCAGATGATGTATTCCTTTTGAAATAAACGTAACAAAAAAATGCAGTGCATAAGAATGCCTTGCTTCCTTATTGAGCTATACTTGAAGGAAATCTGTGCAAAATTTGCCTCGTCAGTACTGAGACGTTGTTCACAGACATTATCTTTAGATCTAGTGTACAAATTGATTATAGGTTACAGCTTGAAGAAGACATATAATCTATATTTATAGGATCAACTATGTCGCGAGGCGTCACCTCGTTCCTGGATCAGCTGTTACGGATACAGGTGATACAGAATCAGCCATGTAACTACTGGGCGGTTTCGCAATATACATTTCACACGCAGTCATAAGACTCAACGCAGAAAGCCTTAGCCACATTCTCCTCTCTACCAACCTGGCAAGCTTGCCTTCCAAGTTGGAATTGACGTGAAAGAATTCGACGCGCAATAGACGGCTTGCATGTTCCCAGGCAACTGTTAGCAGTGCAACTGCCGCCAGGCGGGACGATTGGCAACTTTCAGTCTCGTCATTATCACTTCTTGCCTTGCTCTTCTTCGTGTTGTTGTCGTCATCGCTGTCGCGAATAGCATCGTCCACCGTTGGACCACTCTTAGAGTCATTTTCGTCGTGGTTGACATATGCCAATAGGGCAAATAATGAAGGAGGAATATCTTCGTTCCCTAGTCCATCTGACAACCACAACTCCAAAGAAGAGGCGGCTTCCTGTTGCTCCGATGCAGCAGCTGCAAGAAGAGATCTTTCCTTTTCTGTTGAGTCCAGTGGTTGACTCGTCTCTTTCACAAGCGTCAAAGGGAATTCTTCATTTGACTGTGATTTATTGTTGCTTTTGTCTTCGCTCTTGTCTTCAGCAGTTTTGTCTTTGGCAGTTTCTTCTTCCAAAGCTTGATCACTAGCACTTCGTTTGGCGGTGGTTTCGCGATACCAGCTAGCAATTCTCGAGGCATCGCCAGCATGTCCCATACGAAAGGTCAGAAAGGATTGAGCGGATAGACGTTCCTTTTGCCCCTCACTAGTACCCACTAATGTACTCAGGGCACTCTCCAAATCCTGACCTTCTTCTGCTCCTATGAATGATTGTAGATTTGCTGCAGGATTGCTCTTGCGTGCAGTCTGTTTCGAACTACTGGTGTCAATAGTTGTAGCATCCTTTGACGATGAAGGACTTTCTTCTTTGATTTTTTCGTTGCTTTGCTTTTCAGAATTGGATACTGGATCACTGTCTCCTGAGGCTTCAACATCAACAGTGGAATTCGTTGCAGCCAGGGCGACGGCAGAATTATGGCTAGCAGTAGTAGCTGCAGCAGCTTTCTTCGTTTGTTCCAACTCGTCTGGTGGAATGCTTGCTGCTGCTTTTCGAAGCTTCTTCACTTTCTCTACGACAGCTCCGTCTTCGCTAGAAGGATGCTCTATCGAGTCTCGCTGGATCTGCCGCTTTTTCCCAGTGTCTTCTCCACTGTCCATCTCTGTTACAATATCAAATCCTACGAAGTGGGTGGAAGGCTACCATACCTTTCTGGGGTGAACAGTTTTGTAGCGTCGTGTGCCCAGCAATTGCGATGATTTATTTTTGTATCAGTAGAATAATGACATTATTATTTTAGCACGCACAGCTGCCATAGAAGCGGAAGCAAAGGGCAGTTCAGCGCCTGCATCCAAACTACCAGTACTAGCTAGGCACAGAAGCTGTCGTCCAGCGTAAACACCAATGACTTCCGACCAAGATTATCCTGCTGCGATACTCGGCCCATGACAGCTCCCCTTATGCACAAAATGAATTACAAGAGGAATGCAGGTATTGAGAATTTGGAACCAGTGACCGTAGCACCAACAGAAGTGAGTGGAAGTGCTGACCAGATGGAAGTCTTTGGAAAGGCTGGTTACTTTCTGACATTGACGACCCCTATCCAATCAATACATTACGCAAGACACGATTGATATAAAACGAGATATTCCAAAACTGAGTGTTATGAAGTTTCTTTCTTGTACGCATCAATGATTTCTTGTACATCATTTTTTGAACCCATGATGGTTGGAATTTTTTCATGTACATAGTCAGGACACAGATTCATGATCCGTTCACTTCCTGTAGTTGACACTCCACCGGCCTGCTCCATGATAAATGAAATAGGAGCGGCTTCATAAACTAGATGCAATCTTCCATCTGGATTGAGGTCATCTTTTGGGCATCCGTATACTCCTCCGTACATTAGTGTTCTGTGCACATCACCCAACGTACTTCCAATATACCGACTGGAGAATGTTTTGCCACTTGCTCCACTACCAGATTTCCATTTCTGTACAGTTTCCTGTAGTGCCGTATCCCATGTATGAGATCTAGCTTCATCAAAGGAGTAGATTGTAGAAGTTTCTGGGATTTGAATGCTTGGATGGCTCAAAACAAATTCTCCCAAACTTTCGTCCAATGTAAATCCATACGTTCCTGCACCTAACGTCAGGACGAACATGGTAGAGGAGGAATATAAACAATAGGCAGCAGCCACCAGGTTATCACCCGCCTGCAGGGTATTGGCAAGACATCTGGCTTCATCATCTGCACTGTCCTGGCCCAGGGTCTCAAGATCAATTTCACAACTCTCATCGTATTCAAAAATTCCAATAATGGTTCCTGTTGGCACTCCGAGTTCAATGTTGCTTACCGCATCCAAAGGATCAAATATGGCACAATACTTCATTCCTGCATCAATCAATATATCTACCTCGTCGTTAGCATCCTTCATTGCGCCTGTGCCATCCACCACCACCGACTCGGGTGCATCTTCTCTCTCGGACGCCAATACACCCAGCCGACCAGTAAATCGCAACGATTTTTTCAACAGATCGTTGGCAGTTGCTAGCAGGCTTTTCGTCGTCGCATCATCCTTCTTGTTGTATCCCAGTGCGTCGCTGCTGGGGGGAAGCTGCGATCGCCTTACTTCGTTGGAGATTGCCTTACACGCTGTTTCAATGGCACCGAACAGTACCTGTAGTTCGTCCATTCCAGGATTCAAAAGAGCTACTTCCGACATGAATCTTTTTAATGTAACGCCTGTTGTATCACAAACTTCATCAAATACGGGCGTTTTGGTGGCAGTCAACATCATCATCATCATCATCTTGTACGGCGATGTGAATGCCTGGTGATTGTTGTTGTTGTTGTTGTTGCTGATGCTTCCACCACCGCCGATGATGGCGCGCTTTTCGAGTATTCTAGGTGTCAAGACAAACGAAGATACATTGTTGGTGACCAGAATCACAAATAAGAACGATGATAGATAGCAGGACTTCATTTTTCTGGTGACAATGGCCGTCGTTGAATGTTTTAAAATAATAATGAAGTCAGACAACGTTTCAATATTATTATTTTTTGTTTTTGATGGTTGCTGCTCAATGAGTTTTCCTTGTTCTTCACATCATCATTCGATACTTTTTGACGTTCAAATTACGCACCTTATTTCTAACTCTAACATGTCGTATCTTGAATTCGGTGACGTCAGCCTAGCCGCGTGAACAAAAAACCTTTAAGAAGTTGAATTCGAATCAAAAACAGAAAAGCAATCCGTATTTTGTTCATGTATTTCAATTTTTATTTATTCTCACTTCACACTTCACACCGCAACACAAGTACTCATTGATAGCACCATACACTGTAAGAACTTTTTTTCAACGAAAGAACTGTAGCAGGATCCAAGAAAAGCCACCTTCTGAAACGTCTTCTAATGTTGAATTATTTTGAAACAAGAAATTGACACGACAACGAACAAAAAACCAACAATCAACCATGAAAAGAATAGAAGTGGTAGTTTTGCTTTTGAGTCTCCTCGTTGTGGGGAGTATCACAAGTGCGTTCACACCGAGTACTCAAAAGAATACTCGTATTCGAAAAACACCGAAATCATCAGCATTGAATGATGTAGACGTTCCCGTCTCTGTCTCGTCGTCGTCGTCGTGGAGTGGTGGTGGTGGTGTTACTCGGGTCCCAATCTTTGACGACGTTTGTACTACGACTGGAGTTACCTTGACGAGATTTATGAACGAAGTTGCCATGCCCAATCCGGAATTGCGAGAACTAACAACGATCTTTGGAGCTATCGATACTGCCTGCAAAGCAATTTCGAATCAAGTCAAGAGATCACCATTGCCCTTTAGTGAAACCCTTGGATACCAAGGTGGAAAAAATGTACAAGGAGAGGATCAAAAGGTACGTATGTGCCTGAATGCATGCACGAGATTGATTGCGGATGAATCATGGAAAAACGTTGGTGATGGTAGGTAGAAGTCTAACAACAGCGACGATCGGGAAACTGAATTTTCAGAAATTAGATGTCATTACAAACGAACTTCTGAAACGAGCTCTCAGGTTCACAGGAAGACTCGGCGTGTTAGCATCGGAAGAAGAAGAAGCTCCTGTAAGTACAATACGGGCGACACTATATTTTACGAACAAAAGAGATGCATTATTCAGTATTGTTCCAATGAAAAGCACAGCCTAATTATTTCACTTTTTTTTGACAACATAATGACAGATCGATTTAATGGGCGAAACTAAATCGGATTCCGAAGAGATTGTTCTCGATGAGACGTCGAATTATGTGGTCTGCTTTGATCCTCTCGATGGATCCAGCAATGGTGCGAACTGAACAATTTGCACGAGATGCCGTTACCTCATTGGGCCTATGTTGGTATTTCTCACGTATATATATTTCTTTTCCTGTTTCCTTTTTTTGTGCAGTCGATGCTGGCATTCCTACAGGGACAATAATTGGTACGTGCATTGTCGCTACAGCACTGATCTCGCACAACAACTTTCTGAGATGCTCACCGAAACTCTTTCGTTTCCTCATACAGGCATCTTTGAGCATGATGAAAGTTGTGAAATTGATTTGGATGGGGAGAGAAACCAAACTGCAGATGCCAGATGTCTGGCCAATACACTACAACCGGGAACCAACATGGTAGCAGCCGCCTACTGCCTGTATTCTTCTTCTACATTCTTGACACTGACCTTAGGCAATGGAGTCTACATGTTTACCTTGGATGAATCGATTGGGGAATTTGTGCTTTCTAAACCTGATGTCAAAATCCCAGAAACATCTTCTGTTTATTCATTCAATGAAGCCAATTTTGAGACATGGGACAAACCCTTGCAAAGAGTTGTCAAGTGCTGGAGGGAAGGAATGGGTGCCAGCGGCAAGAAATTTTCTTCCAGATACATTGGAAGCATGGTGGGAGATGTTCACAGAACATTACTGTATGGAGGTGTCTTTGGTTATCCTGCTGATAGCAAAAGCCCAAATGGCAAACTCCGATTGTTGTATGAAGGAGCCCCAATGTCATTCATCATGGAGCAGGCAGGAGGTTTATCCACTACTGGCAAGCAGCGAGTGATGGAAATAGTTCCCGAAGCAGTACACCAGAGAATCCCTGTTCTGATGGGATCAAAACGTGACATTATTGAAGTCATTGATGCCTATGCAGACGATGCCAAGAAACACGACAATTAGCGTAGTTATTGCTACTTAAATAATTAGAAGTAAAAGTATCGTGTTCTGTACAGTAGTAGTGTAAAGTATACAAACCCATCGCACACTTTTCATTTTCGGCAGACTTTATTGTTGCCTTTTCTTACAGAACTTTGCCTATTCTTGCATTTTATCATTTCCTTTCGTGGCATCCACGGAAGCTTCAGCAGTCCAGTTACCACCGAAAGGGGCCGCCATAGGGTCGTCATTGCCACTTTCTAAGGCCTTCTTCTTCCAGGCGGGCAAATCATCCTTCTTTTCCCCATGAGAGTGAGCGTGGGAGCTGGAGAAATAAAACAAAGTATTGTGAGTGGTAAGCAAGCAATCAACCTAATAACACACGTGTCCTTTGAAATAACTACCAAAAACGTACTGTCCAGATTCTTCCTGCTTGTGCTCATCGTGTTGATGTCCATGAGAGTGATCACTGAAAGTACGTGCACGAGAGACAACGATTGGTTAGAATGAACCTCAACGAAAGAATGACGAACTGCTTTGGAGCTGACTGTTTCATCAACTTACTGCCCAGACTTTTCCTTCGTGTGCTCTTCGTGTTTATGTCCATGAGAGTGATCACTGAAGGTACGTTCAGGGGAGATGACAATTGGTTAGAATGAACTTCAACGAAAGAACGACAAAGGAGCTCTGGAGCTGACTTCTCTTCAACAACTTACTGTCCAGACTTCTCCTGCTTGTGCTCCTCGTGTTTATGTCCGTGAGCGTGATCGTGACCACTGCAGGTGTAGATGAGAAACGATTGGTTAGAATGCACTTCAATAAAAGAAGAACGACAAAAGTGTGCTTCGAAATAATTGAATCCAGTGACTCACTGTCCAGATTTCTCCTTCTTATCTTCCTCGTGTTTATGCGCATGCCCGTGACTATGATCACTGCGAAGGGGAAAAGATAGATGCAGAGATTTGGAACAGGGCAATTTTTTTTATGAGTTTGATGCCGATTCAATTTGGTTGACAGTGACGGTCATTCACAACGGGTATACTCGTTCACAAAAATAAAATAAAATTTGTGCATCAAATTTCTGAGCAAAACGTACTGTCCGGACTTTTTCTTCTCTGGTTCTTCGTGGTCATGGTGATGTCCGTGATCTCTGAGATACAAAGAAGGGAGAGTAAAGAAAAGTTAGTCTGCCAGCATTCATATTGACTCGTCAAAACCAAGTGTGCTCAACAGGAAACGTACTGTCCGTCATGACCGTGATCTGAAGTGCTGCGATAATAGGGGGGAGAGAAAATATGAAGTTTAGGGGGAAATTTTCTATTAATGGCACCTGTACCAATGTTTTTGTCTTTGGAGGGCTGACGGATAGTTAAACAATAGATGAACAAGTGTGTGAATCCAACTGTGGCTACATACCAGCGATGCTCCCCTGTAATATAGGTTAAAATAAACGAAAAGGAAGGTGAGTACATCTTGTTTTGAGCAAGGTATTTTCATTTCTCTCTCTGCGTGTATCCGTCTGTCGTGTCGTCGTTGCCAAATATAATTATTCCTGCAGAAATCTTCTCTACCGTACCACTCTCTGTCTTCTCCACACGCACACACACACACACTTCCTACTACTAGACAACTAGAAAACATCATCATCATCAACAACAATATGCACGAAACGTACCATGATAATGGTGATTATCTCCACCGGACGCCTCGGGATCCTTCAAGGTTCGAATTTCATCTTCGCACTCTTTCAATTCCGCACGAAGCGAGCCAATGTACTTGCGAAGAATGACCTGCTGAGGACCCGTGAGCTTACTCAGAGTTTCTTTCACGTCGGCGGGGATTGGAGCAGGCATTATATGATCGTATTGGGTTGATTTGTTTGGTATGGGTATTGTATCTTCGTCTAATGCTTGTTGTGATGAGCTGAGTATGGTTATTGGATACTCTTCACAAAAATTGTGATTAAGTACTAGTCTCTGTAGTAGGATGAATCCAACTAGTAATAAGTAGAGTGAAAAGTTTTCGGTGCCTGCTGCCAAAGCCAGTCGCAGCCGAAGCAACAGCAGCAGTTTAGATTCATCATTAGGGCGAGGGCTGACATTCGACTGACGCAATTCCTAGAAATATTTTAAGGAGGTTCGTCCGCGTGGTTAATTACAACAATACATCAATCATACTCGCACTAGCTAGCTAGTAGAGTAGTAGCAGAGCTCTACTCTAGCAGTAGTAGCCTGTAAAACAACGCCGTTTTCAGCAAAAAATACAGCAGACTCTAACCAGCAAGCAGATCCAGATGACCAGCGTGCTGTAGCGCAATACCAGGCCGATTTGTTGCTATTGGAGCAGCACCAAGAATGCCAACTATAAAACTACCCGCGACAAGAACAGCTGAGCAGAGCTACCTCTGTCCTGCAACTGTCAATGATCAATCGAATTGGCAAACTCCTATTAAGCTAGCTCACTCGTAGCTCTAGAGAAGAGTAGGTAAGAGTAGAGTAGAGTACTAGCAATTCGGAAGGAAGTGGTCCAAGATCGTTTGGCATGGAATTTTCTTTACACGACTGAGACTGCTCGAGGAAAATGCAGTCACGAACGAATCCAACGAGTAGTAGTAGTACTACTAGTAGCTACAGTAGACTACTACTACTAGTAGTAGTACTAGCTAGTACTACTAGTAGTAATGGAGTAGTATTCTACTCCTACAACTAGCTAGTAGTACTACTAGTAGTAGACTACGGTTACGGACTCTTTTGGGTCGTCGTTTAGCTACGGTTCGTTCGCTTCATTGCTATTATTCATCATCAAAGCAGTAAGGAAGCAATCACCAATAGAAAACAATTTCATTCCCATGGTACCAACTAATGGATTTGTGACTACTAGTAATTAAAAAAAAAACTACAACTTATAACTAACAGAATACAACCAGATCCCCAGTCGGTTAGTTAGTTACTCTTTAAAGTCCGATTTTGCTCGAAAAAGGCCTTTTGATTTGATTTGAGTTTCTCTCTCCACTCTCCATCATCAGAAGGTCCATCATCAATAAAAATATATGCCATGTCGGACCTTCACGGCACTAAAAATAATGACAAGAATACCGATGCAGTCCGTGAACCCCGGCCTTCGTTTCGTGCCAAAGCTGCTGCTGCCGCGGTTGGCAATGGTGATGGTGATGTTTGGGAAGAATTTTTAATGGTATGTCAACTAGAGGACAAGCTGGTGGTGCGTAGCTACTTCAAAAACAGTCGGACACAAAAAAAGGTGTGGGATGAACCTCCCACTGGTGCTAGTCACGTACAAGCGGCATCCGCTACGATGCGACATCAAGTCGAAGATGAACTCAAGAATTTGCAATTGGCCATGGACGTGCAATCAGGAAATAACAGCCACGAGAATGTGCCAAATGAAACCGATGGCAAGAACGATGATAAGAAAAAATCCAAAAAAGGACGTGGCATATTCAATATGTTTCGCAAAAAACCAAAGGATACAATAGCTGCTGGTACCAATAAATCCAACACGACGAAAAAGAACAAGCACGGTAAAAGTGCACCCATTCCCGATGGAGACGAGGACATTCAACGAGCCATTTCCTTGAGCATGGGATTACAGACCGACAGTGACACGGTAGCAACTACGCAACAGGCAGCACTTTCTAAATACAACAAAGACCGTCAATGGCAAGAAGATCAAGAGGCACTAGAAATGGCAAAGGCAATTAGCATGTCTGAAGCAGAAGCCCAAAGGAACGGAATAAGTGGTATATCCTCCGAACCAACATCAACCGATCCCTCGACGACGACGACGACGACGGCAACAGCACCTCCGCACAAGACAATGATGGGAGAAGAAATACTTCAACGAGCCATGCTAGAAAGTCGTCGTACAGCACCTCCACCTATCAACGTACCAGCGGCAGCTGCCATGCCTCCCCAAGACGACAACGAGGTAGATTTGTTGGGATTTGCTTCCGACTCCTTTGCCAATCTCGATCAGCCATACCCAGAAACGGCAGCCTTTATGGAAGATTCCAATAGCAGTTTTTGGGAAAAGAAAATGCCCGCCAAACCAACTCCCTCATTAGAAACACCTTCGAAAACGACGACACAAAACAAAGCAATTTCCTTTGATCCCTACTCAGCCGCCGTCGCCGCTGCTGGGAATCAAGAATCACCTGCGGCAGCAGCAACAACAACAAAAACAGCAGCAGCAGCAGCAAAGATGGACACATCCACACAACCGCATGCTTTGCGAAAAATGGACGAGAAGCAAAAGCCCGCAGCTGCGGCCAATCGAATGATTGGACGCATGTTCAACAAGCACGCGGTAGAAGAGGAAGCGGGTATCGTGTAAATGACAAATGCAAGCAAATTCAGACTCTTCAATAATATATAAATATACAAAATGCATATGCTTTTTCTGTAGAGCGTACATACACAACTTTGGAAGTGGCCTTTTCTGGCAAATATTGCTTAGAATGTTCTCCCACTCTGCGAGAAGAGAGCAATCCCCAACCTAATTCGTCATCTTGTTACTACTGTATCTTACAAACAAGAAAAAGTTGGTTCCGGCACTTAGTCACTCGATGCATGCACCTTCGACGGATTTGGATCAGAGCTTCATTGAGACGAAAATGAACGAAGTCAAGATCAAGCTGTATGTCTTCCTCGTAACGTCGAACGTTGGAGCTCTCAAGAGTGACAGTCCGATGCTGACTCGATGTTTCAGACAGAAGCGTCTATCTTCTTGACTGCTGCAGTATTCCAAAAGACTGTCCGAAACCGATCCCTAACATTTCAAGCCAAATTCACTTTGCAAAGAGAAACATTTTGTAACCTTAAAATCTGCGTTTTCTTTGTAAAATGAACGCAGCCACTCTTACTGCCAAGAGCTACAGAGAATCATTCAAGAGAAGAAAATAATACAGTACCCCGAGTCATTGCTTGAGTCTGCAGATGGTATTATTTCATCGCGAGGCTTTGCATTCTGCATTCTTTCAAACATTTTCGTGCATATTTTTTCTACAAGAGACGAGAAAGACTTCCTGGCCCAGTTACTTGCTTGTTTCTTTCGTCACCTTGACTGCTACTTGCGGTCATCGTTGAGTTCTGATATTCATCAAGAAATAAGTTTCGCTCGTAGTAGAGTAATTCAATGCTTTGCTTCTTCATCGCAAAACCCGATCCAAATTAAGGAGGAAAAATCAATAATTATTAATGAGCGCAAGAGCCTCGGAAATATGGGGTTCCGGCTATTAGAATATCTTGATTAACCTTACCCTTGTTGTTCTCAGATATGACAACCTGCTCAGCAGCCTACCAGGTACCAGGTACTGTACCAGCACTAATAAAAAATACTGTTAGTTGCCACGCCACCAGGAAAAAGATCCGCCACCCAAGAAAAAGATTTTAAATAAGAAGCTGATGTGGCGCGGTTTACCGGAAGGGTCCTTTAGGTTTTGATCGTCATTAAGAAGACTTAGTGAACCTGAACTTACCAGCTTGCTGTAAATCTGACGCAAACGAGAAAACAGATTGATAATAAGTGTGTCAGCGTTTTTAACACAACATCATACGGTACCAGGTACCAGGGTACAATCGTACTATTAGTACGACCAGCACTGTAGTACTACTGGTAGACCTCTACTACTGTACATGCTTTGATTTCTTGTATTACCTGGTACTGTTCCAGGCACCAGGTACCGTACCAGGTAGTACTAGTTAGTACTACTAGCAGTACCGCCTGGTAGTGGTAGTACTCAGTAGTAGCTACTACCTGGTACAAGGTACCAGGTACGTACTACCTGGTAGAATTGTATGGGAAAAGAAGCCTCAATGACTGCAAAGTTTGGACAGCAACTGTTGTTGTTCAATGGGAACCAAGGTACAGTACCTGGTAAAGTAGCAGTACTAGTACCAGTACTACTTGTAAACATACACCAGGTAGTACCTGGTACTTGGTACATTGTAGTAAATGCCTGGTATTGTCGATAATAATAGTCAAAACCCACCCAAACAGCCCTCCACTGCATCGTCAGTACAACGGTACATCGCATTTTCACAAGTTGTTCTTGGAGAATCTTTGAAATTTCCTATCATACTACTACTAGCCAGTACCTGGTAGTGGCCTACTACTACCAGGTAGTACTAGTAGTATTATCAGTATTACTCCTGGTACCGGTATCAGGTACAACCTTGTTCAACCCTTTGTGGATACATGCTCATCAGCAATGCATCCTTATAATCTGTTTAAGGACACCTTGAATTGGCTACTAGAGAGCAATTTTGTACTGCTTACATTGCATAAATCAAGAAGGATCTACAGTTTAAAGTATCCTCCAGCTGTTCACATGAATTATTTTTAGGACACTACTGGACTAGTAGCCCCTCGCCCTGGTGGCGACAAGAATGATCTGCTGGTTTGAAAAAACACTAGTCTACCAGGTACTACGTACAGTACCTGGTACGACTATGGTACTATGGTATTGGACTACTACTAGTACAAATAGCAATAAGGTAATCGCACTCATAATCAGTACTGTACCCTGGTATCCTCAGGTGGTGCTACTAATAATAATAGGAGTATGGTAGAGGAGTGGTCGTACCAGGTAGTTGCTTACCACTGGTAGCTAAAGTACGGTACTACTAATAGTGCTAGAACATTCGTAAAAAGGAAGCATCGTGGCCTCATCATCATCACAAAAAGCACAAAAGAAGATTGGATTGGAAAAGATCCCAATAGGAGAGTAGTAGTAGTATGGTACTGCAGTACTGTCTTGTTTCTATTATCATTCCTGTGAACATTAAATCTGAACTCTATTCGTAATGTCCGCCACGTTTGTGCTGATGAACGTTTCGCTAATTTCAAGGCTTGCCACAGCAGACATTTACTATAGAAAAATATGTACACTTCTTTTTCTCCGCCGCCTGATGCCACGTCTATCTACCGGGTACCGCGTTCGTAATAATATCTGACTACATCATACCGTACCTGGTAACTTAAAAAGAAGAAGACAGACAATTTTTGGGGGGGCAGATGTCGTCAAACAAAAATCCGAAGGTATCACAACAATTCACTGAAAAAAACATTCAACGTTTTACACCTTACGAAACAAGGAAGTTACCATGTCGTCAACCTTTCTTGTCCCCACGGATAGCGAGCAGCTTGCATACCAACAACAAGAATCGAAAGAGTCGACGCACGCCCTATCCTGTGCTTTCTCGGAGGGAGCTGATATGTATCAAGAAGATGAGTGCGATGTAGGTCCACGCGCCTTTCTGCAACCGATGTTTCCCTCATCCGACGGGACCAACAACAACAACAACAACGTTTTGACCGAAGCTTTCATTCTCTACAATGAAGCCCTTGCACAACATTCGAGACTGAACTTGGCCACAGCCACTCGCATCTATAATCGTATTGCCCAGATCTTCTCGTCCTACACTCAAGACAGCCTTGTCGATCTTCACCCCAGTCTGATCCGCATAGGAATGATGGTTAACAACAACATGGGACAAATTACCTACAATGACGGAGCTGAGGTACTCGCTTTGTCTCACTTCGAATCGGCCTTGGTCTTTGCGAAACACATTACCAGTAGCACAGCTTCCGCTGGCATCCAATTGGATACAGCCACTGTCTTGTCCAATTGGTGCCGGTGCCGATGGATGAGTGGAGATATCAACGCAAGTGTTCACCGTGCTCTTTGTGAAGTACTTCGCATCCGCGCCTCTCTCCTCGAACAGACCCACGTGGACGTGGCGAGCGCCCACTACAATTTGGGAGTTGCTGAATACGCCAGGCATTCCAACGACAATGCAACCCGTCATCTCATGCGATACTTGCACATTGCTGCCGTTCGGGCACAGCAACACCAACAACAAGACCTGCACTCACAAGATTTGGATCCTATTCCGGCATTGGTGTATCTCTTGCTCATTAAGAATGAAGACAAGGAGGACGATGCCACAGCGCAAGAACTTGTCCGTGGTCTTCGTACTTTGCAGGACAAGCGAAACGATTTGGGAGCTCATCATCCCGAGATTTCATCTGTACTTAACTTTATCGGAACAATCTTGTTTCATCAACGCGACTTTGATCATAGTCTTCTCTTTTTCCAAGAAGAACTGAGTCTGGAAGAGGCGTTTATAACCGGTGAGGATGATGTGAGCGTGAGTGTTACCTGCAATAATATTGGCAGAATCCTTCAGGAAATGCAACGATTGCCGGAAGCCATTCAGTATTACAACCGTGCACTCCAACCGGAATACAGTGAAGACATCCGACGTTTCTCCAACAAGTCATGTACCAAACAAGCTCCCATGAATACCGCACAGGCATTGGCCCGTAACGAACACTTGTCTCTACCCATTTCCACCATGAACCTGTACTCCACCGTTTGGTACAACCTAGGACTCATTCATGATAAGCAAGGATCGTACGGGGAAGCCATTCTTGCTTTCCAAATGTCGCTGGGTCTCCGTAGAGTTATGCTTGGTCCTGACCATGCAGATGTTGCCTGCTTGCTCTACAACATTGGAGTTCTTCAAATGGAACAGCAATTGCTTCGTGATGCCACCGACTCGTTCCGTGAAGCTCTCCGCATTCGAAAGGTTGCTTCCACTGGACAGCTCAATGATTGCCACGTCGTCAAAACCCTTCAAAAATTGGCATCCCTGCACAAAGCCAAGGGTAACCTTGAAGGGGCCTTGGAGGCCGGTTGTGAGATTCTGCACATACAGCAACTATCACCTGATTTTCAAGGCGTATCTCACCATCGAGAGATTGGAGCCACGCTGCGAGAAATGGCCGAACTTTACCACGCACAAGGAAAGACTGACATGGCGGTCGTTCAGGCCCAAGAGAGCGTGTCAGTTCTTCGTCTCGTACAAAATGTTTCTGCCGAGTCGACTGAATATGTATCTACCATTGAGGAGCTTTTTGCCAGTCTCCTGTTTTTGGGCAGTTTGCATCACGAAAAGTGCCAAGCTACAGAGGCCTTTGCTTTGTTTCAAGAAGCCTCTAACATAGTTCAACAAGCAGCCAAGCAATTTGTACATCCTACAGCCTTGGATGCTCTGTTTGAAGTCAGTCAAATGCTTGCCACTTGCTATTGCGCTGCGGAAGCATAGGCACGCCACAATGGAACATAAAAATACTTTCTGAACTCATCGTCATTTGTACATAACCACACGATGAGTTGTACAAAATAATAATCTTAAGAAATTTTGCTATCAACCCAATGAATATCGTACTTGCATGAGATGTAACAAACATAATACCCGAGTAATATATATGATACGGTAGGAGTCGTCATCCGCGTAGGAAATCTGTTGTTGTTGACGTAGCTTCTGTTCAAAAGGCAATCAAAAGGTTGAGACGCACATAGTCTCTTTGCCGTCATTGGAACCAACAACAGGAAACAAATCCATTAAAATACTGCTGGTACAAAAAAATCAACACAGACGACGCATCGCTTCTACCTTCTACTCAGTACCTGGTACCTGGTACTAGTCAACAGCAACAAACAACTACACAATCCAGGGAGCATTAAGAGTTACGAGTACATTACTTCATAATCGTGACAATGATCCAATCAATCTTGCATCCTCAATTCATCGTTGTGATGGCACTCACACACGCTCTACGAAGTCTCCCCGTCTCGACCGCAACGGAAATTCACCTTACAAGGGATACCTGGGATTTGACGGCTGGCAAAACGGTCTTTATCAAGTGGTATGCACCGTGGTGTGGTCACTGTAAAGAACTGGCACCCGATTGGGACAAAATGGCTAACGAATGGTTCGAAAGCAACAACAAGAATAACGTACTGGTAGCATCCGTCGACTGCACCAAAGAGGAGGAATGGTGTGTGGAAATGGATATCACAGGCTTTCCGACCCTAACCTATGGTGATCCTAGTCATGATGGTGTCTTCATGGAAACTTACAGCAACGAAAAGACTTACGAAAAACTTTCCCAATTTGTCAGAGACGAATTGACCAAACCAATCTGCTCCCCAGGAAATATACAGTCGTGTGACGCATTGCAACAAGCCAAGATTCGAGAGATGTGGAACATGTCTCTGGATGAAATAGAATCGTTCATTGAGGAAAAGAACCAACTGATTCGACAAGCAGAAATAGAATTTCAAAACGACTTTGAAACCATGCAAGCTGATTATGACAAGCACTCGCAACAGCATGAATTGCAAAAGGTAGAACTCAAAAACAACATTAAGCTTCTGAAGACGCTGCTAGAAGCGCCGTCTTCATAGATCATTTCTATTAGAATACTAGCTACTATAGTACAAGAAAACATGGTATAGAGTAGGCAACTGAAGTATAGTGACATCTAGAGTATTACGAGAATACCTGTCTGTCTATTCGGCATGAGGAAAGGGGAAACTAGTTCCAGCACCACCATCTCCTGGTGCCCCATTCATCATGTTTCTAGCTCGCATCACATCACGGACTCGGCGTCCACGGAAGATCCATCGAATGGGCGTGGCTTCGAATCCGTCCAAATTTTCTCGGAACTTACGGTCTAAATATCTTCGGTAATTGTCATTGAGCAATTTGGGATCGTTCACAAAAACGACAATGGTGGGAGGCCGGACGCTCACTTGGTTACAATAGTAAATCTTGGCTTGGGCTCCGTTACGTCGGGCTGGTGGCGGTTGCCACAAGACAGCATCTCGCAAAACTTCGTTCAAAACAGATGTTGAGACACGTTTTCGGTGTGCTTGAATGGCTTCGTCAATGGCTCCGTAGACTTTTCCAACACGCTGTCCCGTGGCAGCCGAAATGAAGAGAATTGGCGCCCATCGTACTTGAGGTAGCTCTTCCCGCATGTATTTCACAGATTTATCGTACGTTGTTGAGTCTTTGTCCACGACCGCGTCCCATTTGTTACAGACAATGAGGCAAGCACGACCATCATCTGCAATCCTTTGCGCCAAGACTCGATCTTGTTCCGTCACACCAGCAGTGGCATCCAGCATGAGGAGAACTATAAGTAGGTGTTGGAGAAGGAATTGTATGAGAAATACAAGAATCGAAACAAAACGCGTGTTTGCAGTTTCAACAGCACATCTGTCCTAATCAAGAACATACCAATATCTGCACGTCGAATCGCCCGTAAAGCTCGATTGACCATGAAAAATTCGGGTCCAAATTGGACCTTTCCTTTGCGTCGAATTCCGGCGGTATCAACAAAACGGTAAATTGTCGGGAGTTCATCGCTACCTGGTGGAGCAGGACGTTCCATGACGGCATCAATAGAATCACGAGTGGTTCCAGCGATATCCGAGACAATGGCACGCATACCTCCAAAGACGGCATTCAAAAAGGACGACTTGCCGACGTTGGGTCGACCAATAATGGCTACATTGATTTCTTCCGGTCGTTCCTTTTCGTCAAATGCGGCTCTGGCAGCCTCGTAATCTTCTTCTACTTTGACGGCCAAATCTCCCAATCCGTACTTTTTGCGCAGTCGAAAATCGTCCTCATCTTCGCCCTCCAAAGGTACTTTGGAATTCATGGCATCCTTGGCACTTTTCAATTTCTTCACCTTGGTTCCGAATCCCTCAATAGCACTCTTTTTTGTTGCAATTTGGTCGAACATGCTTTCCAACAGTTCGGCCGTGCCTACACCGTGCAGGGCCGACACGGGAAATGGTTCGCCCAGACCAAATTCCCAAAAATTTGCCGCTGCCATGGACCCTGTATGTTCTGATTCGCACTTGTTCACGGCTACCAGAACTGGAATCGTATTGGAAATTTCTTTGCGCAAAAATTCTGCAATGGTCGAATCCATCGACGTTAGACCCTTCTGTCCATCGACCACAAAAATACAAGCAGCTGCTTCATCAATGGCTAGCATGGCCTGTTCTCGAATTTCCTTGGCAAAAATAGTATTTTCATCGTCATCAAAGACGAGACCTCCCGTGTCACAAACTTGAAATCTCTGTTATTATTTATTTGTCGTTGAAATGAGAGTTTGTGTGTTGATGATGATGGTATTGTATTTGTAAAGATGATGATTGATGATGTAAAGTGAAGAAGTAAGGTTTGGAAATGTTTTCAACCACAGACAAAACACACAATGGAAAACAGATAAAACCAAAACTCCAAACAACACGCCGGCATTTCACGTCGACGTATTTTTTAGCATTGTTCTTCACGTTACCTCTCCTAAAAATTCGGCTTGTCGGTAGGTCCGATCACGAGTAATACCACTTTCATCGGCTACGATGGCACCACCCGATTGTGTTTCAGCAATTCTATTTACCAAAGCACTTTTACCAACATTCGGACGTCCCACAACAGCAATCAATGGTTCCTTCTTGTCGCGACGTAACCGACGAATAGGTTGTTGTTCCTGTTGTTGTTGTTCATTGTTATTGTTCGTAGCAACAGGTACTGTCGAAGAAAAGGTATTATAATAATCATCATCATCATCATCTTCGTCTTCATCATCTATCATCATACCACCTCCACCAAATCCTTCATCTTGACGCGAAGAATCTTGAAGTACCGACGATAATTGTGTCGTTGTAATGGTGACTGTAGTAGCAGTAGTACGAGGAGGAGTAGGAGTGATCTGTGATGATGATGGTGTTGTAAAGGCTTCGACCGACAGGAGGAGGACAAGTACCGTCAGTATCAGAAACAGGAAGCGAGTCGGATATCTCATCATCATAATGGGGCAGTGTGTGTTTCTGATGAGTGCAATCAAATTCTTGTGGTTTAGACGTGTCTCTGTAAGAAAAGAACGAACAACACCTTTAATTTTTTCATCAGAGAGATACAATTGATGGGCTCCTCGAACTGACATGTATGTATGTATGTTGATCGGTGAATCACTGGTTGTGAGTGGGGCTGTTCACCCGGGCTCTTCCAAACTTTATGAAATGGTCACTATTAGACGCACACTTCATTTTCAATAGTTTTTGTCCGTTATTTTTTGATGTCGTCCTTGTCGTCTCGGTGTGAGAATTTGAAACACACACACACACGACAAACAACAACACAACATAACAAGACACACCGAGGAAAAAACACGAAAGACTTTCATCAACTCATCATCATCATCATCATTCACACACACGCACACACACAAATAAATACAGAACATTTCTTTTGAATTCACTTCCACAGACAACAACAATAGCCAACAACAATTACCATTATTTCGTACATCAAAAACTAATAAAATGTCGAAAGAAGATGGATATGATCCCCGCAAGTCCAAGGTCTCGGACGACGTCATGGAGAATTGGCGCGTGACGCCAGTAACGGGTGATTTGAACGATGGTACGTGATACAGTGTATAAGATATATATATATATATATATATATAGGAATGATTTGGATGGATTCGTGATGTTTTTGCAACACCAGAAGTGCAATTATTGTTGTTGCTGTTGTCGTTGTTGTCGGCGATGTTGTTGGTGGTCTGATGTCTGATCATGGTTGTCATTGGTAATGATTATGCTCACTCTCTTCTGCTCTTGTCTTTGCTCTTCTTCCTGCAGTCCCTGGAATTGGACCGGCTGCCATTAAAAAATTGGCGGAGGGCCAAACACCAGATGATATGATTACCAACACGGTACGTACATTGTTCTTGTGGAGCACGTGTGTTACTTGCTGTTTTTGTCTTTTGTGATAATTATCGACTCACGTTTCAATTTTCAATGGCGTTCCCATGCTTTCACTCGCTTCATCCATTTTCACTTCATTTCATTTTATTCCATTTGCTACAGTACCAACTTTTTGGAAAGTTCCTCATGCTCAAAGGACCCGACCAAGATGGTCGCAAGGTTGAATCGTATGAACACACGGAAAAATTCTGGTATTTTCTCAAGAATAAAGGCATTTCTGCCCATCGCAGTGCCATTGTCAAAGCTGTAGCAGAAAAGGCTGCCACCTTTTTCCGTGATATTGTAAGTCACGATTTTTTTGCGTTTTTGTTACGTACAGAAATGTGTTGTTACGGTGCTCTGTTGGATTCGCATTGCATGTAACTGCTACTCTTGGAACCATCGTTGATGTCTTACACACGCTTTTCCACACCCACAAAACGTTTTGCTACAGTACGATGCTAATTTGTATGATGAAGGTGACGATGAAGATGACGATGAAGACGACAACGCCCAAAATTAAATGCTTCATAGTTGTTTGATTGCATGGAACGGAACAAATGCAGAATGATTTTATTTTTGACTTTCCGTACAACAATTTGCCGTCGCATGCATCTTTCGATCCAATTCTCTTTACGATCTAATTTCTGATACGACGAGTTCAGATATTATACTATTGGGAAATTCGTCGTCAACATAATAAGTATTATAATATACCTACATACCTCGGGAAAGCGAAGGGATAACCAAAAAGTAAATATCAGTACACAGAAATGATAATACATGTTTGGACGAATCATCAAAGCAAGGCATTGGATCGATAATAACAACCTCACTACTCTATCCTACATAATTTCTAATAACAAATAATAGACACTAAACTATTCCAACATTCCATGTACAATGTCTCTAGAAAAACAAAATCCTGTCAATAAAGATTTCTTGCCTTTACCTTTTTTGAGTAATACATCTCGCTAAAAGGAGTGGACACACAAGCAAGAAAATGGACTATGGAATTGTTTCTTCCGCCTCAACAAGCAGTGGCCATTGATGGCCTTGGTTTGAAAATAATAGCATTGAACAAGGAATACTATAGTATATAATACTACGGAAACTTTGTGTTGCCTCTCTCTCCTTTTTCGCTGCGGCGCTTTTCGTTTTTCTCTCTCCCTCGCACACACTCTCTCTCTCACACACACACAAAATCTCTCTCTCTTACCCAAACAGAGTGACAGTGACAATTCCAATAATACAAAACGTGGCCAATCGAGTTCCTGTTACTGCCAATGTTTCTGCAAAAATGTCGGTTGGATCATCTTCGATATCTTCCTTGTACAAATCGATATTCGGTCGTAACAGGAAGAAATCGATTAACACATAGGCAAAGGCAATGTACGGTAATTTTTCAAACACGTTCATAAATTTGGCTGCACCAATAATTTGATTCCCAAAGGTTATCATAGTTTCATCAGGAATGTCCGGTACATGATGTGGCAAGATCCCTTTCGTTTCGTAAAATCCTGGCAAAATACTACCACTACTACCACTACCACTGCCTGCTGCTGCTGCTGCTGTCGCCGCCGATGTAAAGTGAGAAGCATCTACAATCGTATAGCCCTGTTTGACAGCTTCTTGTGCAATGGTTGGTAATTGATCCATCGGTGTAGTAGTAATAATACTGCCATCATCTTGGAATGCTTTCAGATTGGGTGCAATGGAATGACCAGCCTTCAAGTACTTGTCAGGTGGACCAAACAGAGGATTGGTATGTTCGTGAGCTGGTTTTAATAGTAATCTATCTAGAGATAGATGTAAACTAGAACTATCCAATGATGATGACGACAATGATGATGACAATGATGATGATTGTACTGCTGCTGTTGCTGTCGTTGTTGTGGAAGAGGAGAATGGATCGAATGTATTGGCATAATCCGAGGGGTTGTAAAACGAAGCAGAAAGAGGACCAGTATTAGTACGGGTGAATTGGAGAAGTTGTTGCTGATGAGCTTGAAAGGCGCTGGCAACTACCACTGCCGATAATGCCACCAATATTCTCATGGAATGAGATGTTGAAAATGTATTTGATCTTCTAGTATTCATTATTATTTTGTTTGTATATCTTTATTATTACCTGCTGCCCCTCTTTTTTTATTGTTGCTGAATTATAAAACTAGTCTACTAGGCCTACTACTTGTTCGAGTCTTCTCATCTTGCCGTATGTTGCTGCTGATTTTTTGATGGATGGATTTTAAGTCGTCAACAAAGCTTCCACGTGGAATATTGAAGATACTGTTGCCACATTCTGTCACCCCCCATTTCTGTCGACGGCCAATCAGTTCAACCAAAGGCATCAAGCAATACGCAATCAAGCAACACTACTATTAGTAGTACTACAACCTACTACTAGACTACTACCTGCAACTCTTTCTCGCTTTCACCTTTTTGTCTTTCGCCTACCAGTACTAGACTACTCGGAGTAGTCTACTAGCTAGACTTTACTTTCCAGCCAGCCAGCCAGCCAGCAGCAACCACACACACAAAATAATAATACACAATGATGCAGCATTTCAATTGTCTCGTGACACTTGTCGTCCTATACTGCTGCACGAGCAGCTCTACGTCGGATGCCTTTTCTTTGGTCCATCCAACGACTACTACTACTACGACTACTACTACAAAGTTTTCTTCTTTGTCAACTTTGACATCATCGACATTTTTCACAGCAACTGCAGTTGCACCAACAACCGTTATATGTTCAGCTATCAATCGTAAAACACGGAACGATGACAATGAAAATGATGACGAAGAAGAAGACGGTCATGATGATGATGATGATGATACTCGAGAAAGAGAATATGCTCGTGTCAGACGAAGACGAGGAGGAAGACCATATTATGAGGACGATGCTGAACGAGTTGCTGATGATTTATTTGGAAATGAGAAGCGAGGTCGTCAAACGGAACGAGAATATTATCAGGAAGATGACAACGATGATTATTACGATGATGATGAAGACGATGATGATGACGATAACGACGACGACGACGACGAGGAATATGAATTCTTTGGAAATGCTGTCATTCCCAATCCGCTGTTAGATTCCATAGATCCAGATGGTGCCGCCGAACGATTTCCAGAATTGGCCAGAGATCCTAGATTTTGGATTGATATGATTATCTTTGTGGCCGTATTGGATTTTTTGAGCGACATTGGACCTCGAAATATGCTTCCTGGTATCCCCTATTACTAGCTACTAGTAGGCTAGTAGGAGTAGTAGGAGTGGCTACTCCTACTTAGCTACGCAGTACAAGCTAGAGCAAGTAAAGGGATGACAGAATATATAGAGCGTTCGAACCATCCAGCAGAACAATTGATATCGTTGCTCACTCACCACCCGGAGGAAAGTAGAGTATATTTTACTGATCATGCATATGTACATCACTCAGATCAGATCACCAACACGAAACATTCTTGCAGAGAGTGATGTGAACCCAACCCTATTCGAAATTCAAACCTCAGGTTCGAGCAACAACAAACGATTAATAAGACGTTGACCGCGTTGCGAAAAAAAGCGTGCGAAGTGCCTTTTGACTGCTTATAGTATTCATATAACAAGCAATTGTAGTAATATAGTAACAATACATGTTTTTACATACAATACAGTAATTTACTGCAACATGGTAGAAGCATAAAAAATGATCCCCACGAACAGGCAAGGCCCAGTCAAGTCACTCAACTATGTAGACGCAGGAATCTTCAATTGAGACGTCGTCTTGAAAGGCGACGACGGGCATTCCTTCTCCTGCGATTCTTCTTCAAAAGCAGCAACGATATCAGCATTATACACTCGAATTCTTTTCTCGTTGCTGTTGCAAACAACACCCGCAGCAGCAGCCGATGCAGCCGCTGAAACGGACGCCATGTCACAATAGAGCTCCTTCATGGCAACGGCCGAAGCGGACGCCAGATCGCAGTACAGTTCCTTCATGGCAATCTTGTTGGTCGATTTTGGAGTACCGTCAATGCTACAGCGTCGACGCTTGCGACGCGGTGGACTCATCATCAAGTCGATGGATCCCCTGCGACTGCGACTGCAACTGCTCATTTTTCTGACACTGGAAGGCGTCTTTTTAGTGGCAGCCGATTCCTGTTGCTGGAGGCGCGAAAGGGCCTGAAACAACGTCGAACGAACAGGATCGCTCAACGGATCACTATCCTCCGAGCGGTTCTTTTTGGGTGTCATCGCCTTTGATGATGGAGCAGGTTTCATCGGTGTTTTCTGGAATGTATCGTTCTGCTCGTGCTCGACAATCCAAGCATCTCGCAGGGCATTCTCGGCAGAAATTCGTTTGGCTGCATCCGAATGAAGCATCTTGCGGATCAAGTTCTTTGCCTGTTCGGATATCGATGACCACTGGACTTCGGGAAAGACAACCTGTTCCTCACCTGGAAGGCTGCCCGCCGTTAGTACCGGAGGAAAGCCACAGAGTAAAATATAGAGCGTCACGCCCAGAGAATAAATATCTGCAGAAGGTTTGTGAGCAGCACCAGCGGCACAGACTTCGGGTGCTGCGTAGTAATCGCACGAGACGGCACAAAAGCTGTACTTTCGTCCGGGAGTCGAGGGTGGTGTTTCGTTGTCACTATTGGATGATCCTCCGCCTCCTCCGTTACCTGCTCCGGTTTCTTCGTCCTGGACAAACACGCGTGCCATTCCAAAATCGCACAACTTGGCATGTATGTGAGAATCGTCGTCGGATACCAGAACAATGTTTTCCGGTTTAAGATCCCGATGGATGATACCGGCATTGTGCAAGTCTCGGAGTGCCGTCAAGAGCTGACGCGTAATGCACGCCGCTTGGGACTCGGAATAATGACCTCTCCGTACCGTGGGAGATCGAGTGCGCTTCGTTTGGATCGCATCGAACAGTTCTCCTCCTTCGCAAAATTCCGTCACCAAATGAATGGTTTCGTCTGTTTCAAAAACATCCAGAAGCGTTACAATGTGTGGATGAGATTCCATTTTCTTCAAAATTTCCCATTCGTCCATGTGTCGTCGTCGTCCACTACTACTACTACTACTATTGCTACTGCTACTGCTACTGCTCTGACTCCGACGTAACAACCGACGGGCCCGCAGTGCATCGTGTTTGGCAATGCTCTTAACGGCCACTTTCCTTCCATCCTTCTTGCGTCGTGCCAATGTGACCGTACTAAAAGCTCCGTGACCCAAGATGCCACATCCTGCCGTTGTCAAATGATACACATCTTCGAGCACTCGTTGGGAGGGATCGGCCGGTGTCAACCGTACAGTATGTTCGGGCCGTCGAAACGCCGACAAGGTCAATCGGGGACGTTCGCCAGTACTTCTACTACTAGTACTACTACTGCTGCTGCTGCTGTTGCTGTTGTTATTGTTGTTGCTGTTGCTGCTGGTAGTGGCAGTGGTATTGGCAGTAGCGGTAGTGGTAGTTGTCATTGACATTGGTACATCAGACGTAACAGATACGTAGGATGGTGGTGGTGGTGGTGGTGGTGGTGCCTGCTGCGGTTGGAGCAGCAGAGATGCCGCAGTTGCAGGTAATTGTATTCGACTGGGACCCTCGAGGAGATGATTTCCACTTAAACTCCGATGTATGGGTTGCAGTACGGGAAGAATTTCTTGACCATCCACTTCCTCTGTTTCCGTCTCATCGGCACAGGATAGTCTCTTGAAAATACCTTTCCTAGTTGTAGTAGCAGTACTAGTTGTACTAGTAGAAGCAGTGTTTGTAGTACTCCTGTTGGACGATCTCGACGGTAGCATGAGCTTGGATGGCAGAGCCACCATAATTTCATCTTGAAGATGTGTTTGTACGTGAGGACATTCCTCCATGGTGGTAGCTGTAAGGGGAAAAGATGTCCGCCGTTGGATTGGCTTGACATATGCTGTTGTTGCAGTTGGCTGTCTTTTCTGTTGCCGTTGTTGTTCTTCTTGCTGTTGTTGCTGTAGTTGTTGTATTGGCAGGTACTTGTTACCATTACCAACTGAGCACTGTTTGTGTTCGCCTTCGCCTTCGTCTTCGTCTTCTCCTGGACAGTGCTGCTGATGGAGCGGTCGTATCTTTGGTTTTGCCATCATCAGATCTTCCACTTCAGAGCTGCTGACACGGGAGAAGGACATTGGGAAGCGGAAAAACTAATAATTATTTGAAGTGTTGTACTCCACCACACTAGCCTATGACTTCTATATTAATATTAATCTCAAGGTATCTTTTAAAAAAGGATTAACTTTGTAGTTGTCAAAACAGATACTACCTCTTTATATTTTGTTCGTCCATGTATGTACTGGCGGATTTGGGAAAGTACTTGGATTTGTCGGTTGATTCGGTCTTGTTGGAATGACACCCACTGCCAATAGTAGAATACTACTAGTACCGTACTACTACTACTAATAGTAGAAGTAGTAGGTAGTAGTAGTTTAGGCAGCAGCTAGTAGCCTACTACCATACTATCTACTACTAGAGTAGCTGCAAGTATCGTTTAGCTAGCTAGAGTAGTACCGTACTGTACTCGGTTTGCTTGCTTCTTAGTACTGTAGCTTGCTAGCTACTATCGTACCACACTCTTATTACTGGTTGTACAGTAGTACCAGGTACCAAGCAGTAGAGGTTAAACGTGCGAAAGCGAGAAATTCGGTTTTGCCATAAACTCGTCACAACCAGCAGAATTCCAATACCCTACCTACATGTACAGTAGTACTGTAGCTAACTATCATTGTACAGGACTACTGGTACTACTACTAGTCGTAGACTCTATTGTGGTCGGAATATCAAAATTCTTCAACGATTTGGGGGTCAACGAGGGGAAATTGCCTCTCTATTCGGAGGGATTCTCTTCAGCATTAATAATCAGGCTCTTCCCCCCCCCCCTCAATAATAATACGTACAATCACAACGACAGCAATTTTACAGAACAGAACTTTTCTTTCGGAGCAAGAATTGTACCATATCGTAGCTACATCCTCCCGAATTTAAATATCATACGATAAATGATGTGTCTGTCTACTTTGGGGTTATTATTATGATTATTATTATCATTTCTTCTTGCTTTCCTCCGATTCACCTTTCCTCATTTCTGTTTGTGCCTGAAATAGCACGCTAAGTTTACTAGCAGCAGCGATCCAAGAAAAGAGGACCGAGTAAAAGATGACGCCCACAACCGGAGCAGCGTCAATAATGCTTCCGAACATAAAAACGAGTCCTTGTTGAATAAATGAACCACCACTTTTGCCAATTCTTGAACCTAATACGTCAATAGCTGCTTTTCCTTTCACTTTCGAATCATCGTCCAGTGGAATGTACGCCATTTGTGTTGTAGGGTCGAACAATGCGTACTTGGACGTTTTGCTCAATAGACTTTGAATCGTTCCAAGAATCACGGCCGTTCGTAACCGTGCCGGACTTTCCAGTCCCATTAGAATACAGGCAAAAAAGGGAGCAGACAGGACGGCCATGATTCCGGGAGTTGCACAGGCACCAATTCTCCATCCAAGGATTCGAATCACGTGGACACCGAAAAAAATGACAATGCACGTAGCCAGTCCCACAGCGGAAGAGAAATTACCCATGAAACGTTGGTAGTCCAGTGGATTGGGATATTGCTTCTTCACCAGTGACTTCCACATAATTTCGGTAAAATTGATGCTCAAACCGTATCCCAATACCAGAGTAGCAATCAAACGTAAATATTGTGAAGAAGCCAGAAATTTCGCCGACTCGGACATGGACATTTTTGGTTTCTTAGCCTTTTTGGGTTGGTTATTGTTACTACTTTCACCTGCCACTTTCACTGGTCCTTCCGTGCGTTCAATGTAGGATGTTGCTAAATGATAAAATAAGCAAATGCCAGCACCAGCAAAGAGGACTGCCATCATGAGGCGATCCAACGAAGTTTCAAAATCTTTGGCCTGACTGGCAAAGCGAACAACGTACTGGCCTGCCAGCACAGGTGCTAGTCCGCTCATTTGGGCAAACAAGGGATACATTCTCTTGGCTTGGTCGACTGGTACCACGTCGTTTGCGAACTGCCAAAAGAGGATACCCACAGACACGGACGAATAAATTTCAGAGATAATGTAAAAGAGGGCAGACGTCCAGTTGGAGATAATGTTGGCCAGAATGGCCAAGCCTCCAGTTTCGGCTCCTCCCGGAATCAATGCCTGGACAGACTCCAAGGAAGGATGCAAATATTGTGTATTCGGGAAAATGAAAAAGGAAAAAATTCCAAAGAAGACAAAAAATGGGACGCAAGTGCAATAAAAAAGCGCCTTCTTTTCCAAAACATCACTCATCTTTGAATATAATGCAATAAATGCTGTGGCTGCCGGCAAAACTCCATAAATCTGTTACGTCGTGAAGATTGAAGTAGTTTGTGTTGTGAGTTGCGAGTCGTGAGCACTGTTATAATCTCTATCAGGGCCTTTCTTTACTTTTTTTCTTTTTGGGTTGCATCTACATTTGCATTTTTAATGAGCAGTACAATTGACAGATTGACAGTACATACCTTTAAAAAGGCAATAGCTTCGGCACCACATTGTGTCACCACCAATGTATCTTTGGTGTCACGTGTTAGGGTAAGTGCCATGATAATGAAAAATTTGAAGGATCCTAGCAAAAGAAATTTGTTCACTTCCTTTCCGTACATTGGAAAAACAGTCCTTCTCAGTTTCGCTAGAGATCCCTCATTACTGTTGTTGTTGTTGCTGTTGCTGCTGTTACTACTGGTAGTCGTCGTCATGCTTTGTCCACCCCTCGTTTCGGATAGCGTGAATGAGTTTTGGGAAGAGTATGCTTGGTCGAGTGTCGTCTTGGATACTATATTCTTGTTTGCGATGCAATCGGATAAGGTAGTAGCGGGTTGTTGTCGTCGTTTCTTCTCTTGGAATGACTTCCGAGGAAGGGTGGCTAATTTTTGGCTGCTGTATCGGTTATTGGTTGTCGAAAAATGAGAAGCTGTGACCAAAAATGGAGTATGAACCAGAAGGGAAACTGTGGTCAAGAGAAGAATCAAGACAAGTTGGGTATGTTTGTGGGTGGCAGAACGTATCATTAAGTTCTGGATCAAATGAGCTGGTGTTGTCGGAGAAAGGCGATTTTGGTGAGACATAAAGGTTTGAAACCAATGGGGTGAAAATACACACATTGTGCAGTGTGCAGCGTGCAGTACATTGTATTTTGAACGGAAGAAAGTAACGAGACCTATCATCAAGTAACGTGACCAATATAACGACAATCTGGTTACCATGGTTCCTTCGACGGCGTTGACCATTGTGTTTTAAAGACCAGTAAAGACACGTAGTATTCTCCAGAAGAAAACATGGAATGAAATTCTTCCTTGGAGTGAATTTCATTGTTTTCCTTCCGCTACTTTTTTGGCCAGACAATCACAGATACCACATTACTCAATGGCGTACCTTATTATACCTTGAGTGAACCTCCTGAACCAAATTTGATCAAAAATTTACGTAGAGGGACTTCTCTAGAGTTGTTTATCGCGTAAGTAGACTAGTTGCAAATTTTTGTTGGCATTTATTTGTGTTTGTTGGCGACAGTTGTTGTTTTGCACAATAATTCAAATGCGTATTACGTAGTAGTACCAGGTACTAGCTAGCTAGTAGTCTACTAGTACTGTCCATGTAGCTAGTATAACAGTACTTCACCCACAGTCTACATTTCAGTACTGTCTCTATTGGGGTCCACCCAAGAGCTAAGATTTGAAATTTGAGTAGTCTAGCTAGCGTAGCTATTTGCTACCGTAGTATCTAGTAGACGGACTGGAGCAAAACTGACTAGTCTACTAGTAGTAGTAGAGAATTTTACTACAACTAGTACCAGTAGTCTACTACAAGATTGGGTTATGGGCAGAGTGACAAATAATGCATCAACATGTAGTACTAGTAGTAGTCTGGTACTAGTACTACCAAACCAAACAAAAGTGGGGAAACAGAGCCCCTCTTCTAATTTTCTAACATTGCACGTAGCTACAGTACACCAGCAATCCTATTGACAGTATTGGCAAAAGAGCGGCAAGAAATACTGTAGCTATGTAGTGTATCCAATTGCTACTATGCTACAATAATATTATGTCGGACAGCTACTACTAGTACGACCGTATCCATCTACAATATCTTACTATCGTCAGGGAATAGTTTTCCAAGAGTACATTAGCGAAAGGCAGGTCCTCCGCCGGGACTCTTCATCATATCACCACTAGGTCTGTAGCTTCCAGCATTTGGATTTTTTCTCTGCCATCTGCGACGACGTTCTTCGCTCATCTCTTCCATGTCCTTCTCTTTTTTGAACCGTACAGAGCGTCGTTCTTCTGCTCGAGCCTTGGCTTTTCCTTTAAAGGTTGACGATTGAGATCGTCGCGCTAATGATTGTCGAGTGCGTGTTCGAACGGAAGCAGCAATGGACGTTGCCAAAGAGTCAGCAATTTGGACACCCATTTTACGTGATATCTTATTGCCCTTTCGTGGAATAGCTAAATGAACTTGAAGCACGACAGACATGTTATCAGCAGAACCTCCCTTTTTTATTGAGGGTCGCTTTTGGACAGCAGAAATATGTATTTGACCCGTAAAGGGAGCACCCTTGAGCGTGGAATAAGTGAGACTGGTTTCGCTTTCACCTTCTTGTTTTTGAGTTACTTGCAGCGGTACCAATCCGTACCGCCCCAAATCTCCCAATTTTTTGGCCACCAAGACGGCAAATCTCTTACGTCCCTCATCCTTTTGCAGAGTATGCATCAAAATGGAATCGTTGGGAACGTACTCTGTAAAATGACGAGCACTCAAGACATCGACAGCATGATTATAACATATATCCATTATGTAATCCATAACGTCTTCTTCATCTTCTTCTTCGTTTTCATTGTCGGCTCCTACTTCCATAAAGGATGCAATAGGGATGGTAATCTGCGCACTAGCAGCTTTGGTCAACTCTGATTTTCGAGACAAGGAATGCCAAATGGTCCCATCTTCTTCCAGTGCCAAATCGTTCCATATATCCGAAGACATGGTGCTGGACTTGACATCACGTTGTTGCCATCTTGCCGATGCCATTCGTTTTTCTAAAAATTTCGTGGGTGGTTTCAGCACAGTGGTTGGTCCTCGTGACAAGAAGGACCGTTGATTGGACAAGACTAGACCCGTTCTAGGCGCCGAAATAGCCACGAACAAAACAAGTAGGCACGCTGTCGCCATAATGGCAAATGCCCTTGGATTGTGTTGTGCCGATTTGGTCAGGACGGCAAAGAGCGCCGTTACTAGTTTGGCCAAATTGCCTCCCACGGTAGACGACATGCCACCACTGCCACCTCCTCTACCAACTGCCGTGCCTTGTTGTTCCATATCCGATCGATTGCGTTGCAGCATGTTCATCAGATCTTGGGCCGACATGTTGTTGGCATCGGCAGCTTTTTGTAACGTAGCTTGTGGGTCGGGAGATTGTCGAATAACATCTTCTAACTGTAACAATTGCTGTCGCTGCTGTTGCGAAAGCGGTAACGGACCACTGTTCCCTTCGGCCTGATCCGCTTCATTTCCAGTCCATTTCACTTCGGTGGCAGATGTGGATGGAAGAATGAAACACACACATACCGTACATATCAGCAGCAGCAGCAGCATCAGCCGTCGAAACGAACATGATGATGATTGAACCGCTGTCAATTTTGACATTTTGAAACGGACGCGATGTTTTGAATCTGCAAAGTCTCTCTGAGTGACCTTAGTAGTAGTAATAGACGATAAACACAGCGCTGCTTTAATCTTGTGTGAGTGGATTGCCATCTGGAGCAGCAGGTAATAAGTAATAATAATAAAGGTGTGCTAGAAGCTACGGCGAGCAGGAAAGGAACATACGAAAAATGATATCGAAAAATAGACTCGAATTGTATCTACGGCTGACTGTCAGTCACTCTCGTGACTGCCGAGCGATGGCCAGGCAATGTCATTTTTATAATCCATCATTGGAATTCATGCCAACAACAAACCTACACCATCATCGTCAATCGTCAATTATTATAATAATAATTTGCGTCAACTATCACACTATTTAGCTAGCTCTGTAGAATGATCAAGCTCCTGATACTCACCTTTAGTTTAACTTTCCTTGTAGCATCATCTCGTGGATTTGAGGTCGTGAATTTAACCCAAGAAAACTATGATGAAGTCACCAAAGAAAAAGCTGTCTTTATTCGATTCTTCGCGCCTTGGGTACGTGCCAAACATAAACCATACTGATTGGGTATTGGGTGAACTCAGTATTATTATTGTTGTTAATTATTTGTACAGATGCTGGATTGACGATTTATAGAATAATTTTTGACAATGACTCACAACAGCTCTGTGTGAACAAACTGTCTGTCCTCTCGCATTCTAATTCGTTCGCAGTGCTCTCACAGCAAAAAAATGGTATGTAGCAAGTAGCAAGCCTTGTCCTTGATGAAACATTCCAACCTGACCGTGTCAATTAACTTTTCCATTCACCTTTTTGCAGGCACCTGATTGTACGAAAGACTACAGTATCATTGTTGTCGAAATCTTGTTTTTGTTTGCTCCGGTTTTTGCTGTTGACAGGTGTGAACTCTAACACTGCAAAATCACTACTTCCTCATCGTTCATCATACTGTCCATACCACACAAAAACCAGGGCAACGCTTGGCCAAAGAATGGAACGGTCACGATGTGGGATTGATTGCCGGAGTAGACTGTTCCGGTGACGCACAGCCATTGTGCGATAATTTGGGAGTGTACCAATTTCCCTTTCTCAAGTATGGTGATCCAAACAAACTGGAAACGTACGATGGATCACGAACCTACGACGATCTATTGGCTTTTTCCAAAGCTAATTTAAAACGTGCCTGTACAGCTACCAATCTCGAAGCTTGCAATGACGAACAACGAACCTTGGTTGAGGAATTTCAAAATGCGAGCAAGGAAGAAATTCAAAAACGAATCAGGAAGGAGCAATTCAAATTAGTAGATCATACAAAAGAATTTGACAAGGCAGTCAACAAATTCACCAAAGGCTACGAAGCTTTGGTGGATGCTAAGGATAAAAAGATTGAAGAAATACGATCGGGAGATTTGAAATTTCTACAAACGATTCAAAAGGCAAAAGCCAAGGGTGTTGCTGGTGCCACAGGGGAAGGAAAGGACGAGTTATAGCAGTCTTGGGTGCAGCTGCGCCTGCCCAACAAAAATCATAAAGGACAGTTGTCAAGATGAGGATACACTAAAGAAAATCGCTGTTCCAAGTTCCAACACGTATCCAACCAACCCTACACAAATCAGTAGAACTACTATCGCTATTAAATGTTAGAAACTACCACCTCTAGCTTTTTCGCCATGAGCTATTCCGACATCCAATACAGGAAGGTCCACTCCGTCGTCTCGGATTTTTTCAATCAACTCTTCTGTAACACTCCAGATTTCGTCTGTTTGCAGTTATTAGTAGGAGACGGAAGAAAAATGAGTGAGACATCGAATAGGATTGACGAAAGAATTAAAGGATGCTCTTGACTCATGATGTAGCTCTTGAATGGGAGAGCAGAAAAGTAGGGAGGACTTCATTACACTACGCTTACCCGCCTGGGCGCCATACCCAGGTCCGCCGCCCAGGCTGGGTACGGGTCTCTGGCCGTAAAAGCCTTCGCCGTACGTGCCCGTGATCTGATCGTCCGTGACATCTTGCCACACGCTCTTGTCGAATTCTCTTGGATCTGCAAATAAGTCCGTCTCAACATCGTCTGCTCTTTGGCACAACGGACAAACGGTTCTATCTGGTTGGACAGAACAAAGTCTGGGTGGATTGTCGGGTGATGTACGAATGGACAACAAATCATTCTCAAGGTAGTCGTTCGATAGAGCACGTTTTCTAGTGCCGGGCTCAGATGCATAACATCTCTTCACGTCACTCCTTCTTGCAGGTGGCAGGAAAGACACTGACAAGAGTGGGAAGGATATTAGTAGGATCAGGCGAAACATTTTTTATTGGCGAATCACTATTAGCTATCAGCACCAGGTTTTTATTGATGGATCTAGTTTAGAAAGATACCTACAAGATACTGTTGTTATTAGTTATTATTAGTAGGTCTACAGTTAAAAGCAATTTTGTTTTCTGACTTTATCGCACACATGATCGTTGTAGCCCCTGCATATCCAGCAGGACATCGATAGTATGGTCCATACTAAACGTCCCTCATACATACGAGTACTCTGTAGACATACTCGGGGAAAATTTCCCTGTAAGACTTTCCTCCATATAGTTCATAGTGGGACTTTTTACGAGGAGTTGTTTCTGCATCGCCGGCAACAGGAGATTGCCCTCGCACTTTATGTTGATATTCAATCATTGTCCTCACGAAAGCTTAGACTCATCGACGCCAGCTTGACCGAGGCGGTTTTTTTGTCGTGCTCTGCGCATTGCATCCAATTGGTCGGCACGACTGTTGCCAGAGTTGGCGTCTAAAATTGCCTGGTAACCATCGTACCTAAAGACATATAGCAGAAAGAAGCAGGAAGAATAAAAGATGCATTGAGTGTAAAAAAAATGAAGAAAAGTCGTTGTCGGTGGTAGAATAAAAAAGAAACGTACGTCTTCTCGTTGTATTCAGTTTCAAAACTACCGTTACTGTCTCCATTGATGGCCTTGATTGGTTTGGACTCTATCTCGGCATGATTGTCTTCTTTCGCTTCTGCTCCTTCTTTCTTTTGAATTGATTGTAAAAATTCGCCTGGAGTGGTGTACGGAGGCACTTCGCGTCGCTCTCCTGTTTCGGGATCTACGTGAAAGATTCGAAATCCAGGATCAGCTCTAGCTTCGTCTGAATCGCTGCTATCAGGAAGGCTGACTCCATTTTTGGATTTGTTATCCAAAATTTTTTTGTACGCAGATTGCACATCGTAAAGCGGATTTGAGTTATTGCTTTCGTCGTCTTCATCATTATCGTCCTCCATTTTCAATGCACCGATTTTGGACTCATCAATGGATTCTTGATCCAACCGGTTTGCCATTCTGGCTTTTCGCATGGCTTGCAATTCCTCTTCACGTGATTTGCCAGCATTGGCTTCTTCAATTGCTGCATAGCCGTCATAAGTCTTGTCGTTGTAAGAAGTGTCTGGGTCACTATCAGAAGTAGCTTTTAATGGCGATTTTTCTGCAGCTGTACCAGTAGTAGAGCTTTGATCCTTCTTGATGGATTCTAGAAATTCACCTGGAGCTGTGTAAGGAGGGACCTCTCGCTCCTCAGCGGTTTCAGCATCTACGTGAAAAATTCGAAAGCCTGGATCAGGCTTATCCTCTGCGGAACTCTGCTCAGGAAGAGACACTGGTTGCTTGGCTTTGTTTTCCTTTATGGATTGATACACAGACTCCATGTCTGTGCTACTACTAGAGGACTCTTTTCTTTCGTCCACATCTGCTTTGAAAAGAGGTGGGATTGATTCGGGGAAGAATGTTGTCGAGGGACCCGATGCAATTTTACTTTTTGGAATGCTGGCTTTTGACTTGTCCGAATCAACGCCCAAGTTAAAAGTTGTTGCATCTCGACGGCCTAGCTCTGCAGCCCTTTCAAAAGCATCATTACTATCCTCGTCGCCAAACATGGCCTTAAAATCCTGTCGACGCTCCTCTTTGGCAGCCTTGGCTGTAGAATAAGAGCCCAGCTCGGTTCCAACAGCTGCTGCTACACCAGCTCCCGAGACTCGTGAGTGAATTGGGTGCATAGAAGCCGCATATCTTGCATTCGCCGCCAAAGTAGCTCCACCTCCTTTGACGGTAAAGCGATCCCAGGAAAAGGCTTCCAATAGCTCCTGGTCTGTTTCCGTCATCTCCGTGCCAGTCATGAGGCATGCCAGTAATTGAGCCGTTTTGGGAGCGAGTAATACTCCATTGCGCCAGTAACCGCCAGCTAAAAACAAGTTCTCCCATGGTGACTTTCCCAAGATGGGTCCCTTATCGGGAGTGGTCGGACGAAGGCCCGCCCATGTTTCGGCAACGGGCAAATTCTGAAGTCCAGGCACCAACTGCAGAGCGTGCGTCAACACATGCAACAGACCAGCAGGCGTAACGTTTCCATCAAAACTGCCTGCTTCGACAGTGGCGCCAATAACAATCTTACCATCCGCTTTTGGTACGATGTAACAATCCTGAGCAAACAGGACTCGCCTAAGAATGGGTGGCCGATCCTTGGGCATTTGCAACGACAGTGACTGTCCCTTGTGAGGTTCAATCGGAACTGGAAGGAGGTTTCTCATCCAGGCCCCATTGGCCACCAAGACGGACTTTGCTTTCAAGTATTGTCCATTCTGGAGCCAGAGTCCGTGACATTTTCCATCGTTGAGGTCCAAAGATGTCACTTCAAAGGCCTTTCCACAGGAAAACTGAACTCCCGCCGCTATGCAAGCTGCATGCAGGCTGCAGGTCAATCGTCTCGCGTCGACGCTGGCATCTTCTGGAAACCACCATCCTCCGATGACTTGTGGGTGCAGGCTGGGTTCGAGTTCTCGTACTTGAATTTCGTCCAACCACGTTGCACTTCCTCCTTCGTCGGGAGGAGCCCAGGTTGCCACGGTATCTCCTGCAAAAGCAGGCGCCAAGAAACCACCACTGGCCATGTACCCGACACTCCATCGGTCCATTTTACTGTTGTTGGAGTCCTCGTCGCTTCCTTGATACAGGTAGTCGAATCCTTCGTCACCCGATTCCTTGGCCATGCGTTCGACCAATTCACAAAACCCGGGATACATGCGACGACTTTCTAAGGAAATATCCAACAAGGGTCCTTTGGGCAAACGTTCGGATTGTGGTGCCAGCATACCCGCGGCGGCAAAACTTGCCAAGGTCGTTTTCTTTTTGTCTTCCACATTGTGCGGTTCCTTGTCGACAACGGTAATGTGACGATCGGGATCAATCTGGGAAAGATAAAGTGCTGCAGATAATCCTGCTAATCCCGAACCAATAATAACGGTATCCTTGTGTTGGATTCGATGAGAACGCTGAGGAAGTTGGAATTGCTGCGCTTTCGGTGAAGCGTTGACTCCTTCTGATGACGAGGACGACGACGAGGACGACACTTGCAGCTGGGATGCTAGGCGTACGACATCTGTTTTTGCATGCCTGGGCGAAGAGATGAGGAAAGCCTGGGAATTCCCTAGATAACAAAATGAGATTACTACAAACGAAGAGAAATTCATCGTCCCTGGCTTTGCAGTAATGGTAGTTTAAGATGTTGTGATGGCAGGCAACCGTAATAAATGGGATGCTGGAAGACTGGAAGACGAGAGAAAGATCTGGTTTTGTGGGCTGATTCGGATGAACGTGATTGATGAAATAATCTGTTTGTGGATGGAGCTCCCTGTGACGTCATGGACACCCGTCAAATAAAAATAATTGAAAAAGGAAAGAATTTCGCCGGGCGACAATGCAATTTCAAAAGTCCAGTAACGACATTATTTTCCATCAAACTGTTTTGAGCTTCTGATTTCAGATTTTCAGATAATAATAATAAAGCTGTTGACAACAACAAACCACTAGTACACACAAGCATTGGTTGGAGAGGCCCACACAGTCTTAATATTATCATCGATAAAGAAAGCACCAGCATCGGAGTTGACAGGGGCAAAAGAGCACCAAAACAAGCAAACAACATTACTTAGTGTGTCTCAGCTACAAAAACGTAGTCGTTATTCTTATTATTTCCACTTCCCTTGTAAAGTCAGCGCACTACAGTGTATTACCAATGGTTCTCCCTACAGACATCAAAGTTAAGTTGGGCTCTAAAACAAACATGTCTCAAGATCCCAAAGCCCGTCGAGGTCGATCGACCAGCCGCAAACCCCGCGGTCGTTCTGGTTCCACCAGTCGCCATCAGTCTCGCCGGACTGCTGGTAGTAGGTTAACCGTGGAGGTGCCTCAACCCAACCCAGAGCAAGACGAGCAGTACGATTTGACTTCGGTGTTCTCGGACTCTCAAAATAATCGCAGAGGTTCTCATACACCGTCCTATTCGATCGACCCATGGGAAGTTGTGGTGACGCCTCCCACAAGTCCCATTCATAATGACAATAACAATAACAATCGGAATGAAAGTATGAGTCACGGTAGCTGTAGCAACAGCGAAAACAGTCAAGGACTGCCTCGTGTGGTTGTGGCGCGCACTTCCTCACTGGATAGTCGGGACGGTGAGGAGAGTGTCGATGACAGCAACCGTCAGGACGACCACCACCACCGTAATGGTTACGATCCCGATGATGAACAAGAGAATGGCCGGCGGCGGCAATACACCAACAACCACCACGAAGATAACAACGATCGTTTATTGCTAGAGGGCGAAGAGGATGTTCATGGAGTTCCTCGGACCAGCCATCCGGCCAATCGCTTCTTAGTGCCCCACGATATCCATCCCAACATGGAACAGCGCGAGGAAGATATTGCACAATTACGATTGCTGGCCGGCAAGTTAAATGCCGATTGGAGAGGACAAGATTTCATGGCTCCAGCGTTGGCAAGGTATGTACAGTACTATGCATATTACTTGAGAGGAGTGTTTGCATATCCTATTACTTGAGGTATTGTTGGTGTCTCAATGTCGTGGCTGTGCTCTAACAAGCCTGCTTACTCGTGTCACGTCACCACGCCTTCATACCCAATATTTAATAAAAAAACAGACGGATAAGAGACTTCCAATTTGCGCAAGAAAAGCGCCGCAAAAAGTATGGTGACGAACGACCCTTTGGTATTTTGGGATTGTACGATCACTTGGCATCCATTCGTGTCGATGTAGAATGGGCGGAAGATGCCGCGTGGCGAAGAGCCAATGGCGAATCCTACCTCTCGTGGGCGGACTTTGATGCCAGTAAAAAGAAGGGAGTCAATCGACCATTCTTTACCTACTTGCTGCTAGCCATTTGTACCTTGGTCATGATTGCTTCCATTGCCATGAACGGTTGGAGCTTTGAACCATTGGATGAAAATCCCATGATTGGACCCAGTGCCGAAACTCTGCTGAAAATGGGCGCCAAAGACTCATACCTTATTGTTTACGAAGACGACGTCTGGAGATTGCTTTCGGCGGCAATCTTGCACGCTGGTCTGGTCCATTACTTTATCAATATGCTGGCCCTCTGGTTTGTCGGGGCTGCCATTGAAACCAGCCACGGTTTTGTGGCAGCAACCATCTTATTTACCATTCCTGCAATAGGAGGAACCATTTTGTCCGCAATTTTCTTGCCCGAGTACATCACTGTAGGAGCCTCTGGTGGTATTTTTGGGCTCATTGGTGCTTGTCTGTCGGATATCATTATGAATTGGAAGCTCTTGTTTCATGACTTTGTCACAGAAAATGGAAAGCGACAAAGCCACGCCATGGTCGTGGTGTTTTTGTTGCTCGACATATTTTTGAACTGCATCATTGGGCTGACACCGTACGTGGATAATTTTACACGTAAGTTTTCGTTTGGCGAGTGTTGCTATGTTCAGTATCAACTGCGGCAACTGATCTATCTTTCTCGACTGCAGATTTGGGAGGAATGGCGTATGGTCTGCTGTGCGGGTTGAGCACGATGGAGCGCCTTCCCACTAGCTTTTTTGGTATGGAGGAGGGATGCTGGTCCCAAGCAAAGCAACTCTTCATTCGATTCTTTGGACTCATTGTCAGTATTGTCACAATTATCATCACGCTTGTGATTTTGTTAGAAGGTGATGGAGAGACAACACCTTGTCCCAAATGCACATGGCTCTCATGTGTGCCCTTTCCTCCGTGGGAAGATCAAGCCAGCAAATGGTGGTATTGCGACGACTGTGGCAGAGTCAAAGCTGAGATCGTTTACGGCACCGACCCACATCTCCAACTAATATGCCCTGATGGCTCGACGACACGGGTCGATCTTGACACTGAAGAAGAGCCAGACCGAGACAAACTAGAGGCTAACCTTCCATCATACTGTCGAGACTATTGCCATGATATTGACCGCACTCGACTGCTCTGGGAGCTTTAATAGGCATCTTTGTTGAAGTATGCAATGAGCATGTAGTAAAAATAATATTCTATTTCTGATCATAAACAACTTTTGTACTTGGAATACATTCAATGTTATGGAAGGTAATTACTTGTAGCTCGTTGAACTGCCTCCCTTTCTATACAATTTCCTGATCCTCCAACACACCTCGTTACATCAATTCGTCCCAGTCGATGGCTTCGATTTTGGAATAGTATTTGCCATCATTACTTTCTTCTCGTCGAACATGGAAATATCGCTCGGGCATGCTGAAGCCAGTGCGGCTCGAAAGCTCATCCTTCATGATCGAGAGGAAGTCAGAGTCATGCGTAATTAGCACTAGTTGAAAATTAGCCTAAGGAGTACAGGAAGTGAGAAAGGGTGAGCATGCAATTAAAGATATCTCATGCATTGGTTCGAGGATAAACTATACATACCTGTTTGGAACGATTGGCAATGAGCTGTCCGAGGGCAACCGCCAAACCGCGTTTGTTGTCCTCGTCAAGGTTGACAGTGGGCTCGTCAAGAACGAGACATCCACAGGCCACGCCAAACGTTTCAGCTAAAGCAAGCCGGATGACAATAGATGCGAGTACTCGTTGACCGGCCGAACAACGTCCGCGCATGTCCATATCGGCGCCTCCCTTTTGCATGACCACACGATAATTGGAAGACTTTGAGGCACGCGAGTCCTGTGTAGACTCGATCCAGATGTTCTTTATGTCCTCTCCTTTGTAGGTCATCAGCCAGAGCTCTCGAATAATCACGTTAATCTCGGCAATCTTCTTACCGTGGAACTCGACCAGAGCCTTGTCGAGAGCTTTGGCGTAGCAGTCTAGGTCTTTGATGGCGAGTTGCGTCGTCTCAAAATTTATTTTCTCCGCCCGGTACTCTTCGTCGACATTACGATATTCTTCGGCACCAAGCTTGCGTTTCAAAAGACGAATCTGGTCAATCATTTCGGATCGACGACCCTCTAATCGGCTTATGATACTCTCGTGTTTGTTGATTGCAAAGCTGGCTTCCTCCATCTTCTGTTCAACTTCGTCAGCGCCTTCAATCTTCGACTTGTCCTCCTCATGCTTTAGCAATTTTTGTTCGACTTCTTCAATTTGCGATAGCGAATCAAGCAGGTCGATATTATCACGGAGAACCTTGCGGTGGCGCTCTTGGTCGCCTACGGCCTTCTTGACGTTTTCAAGGTCAGGCTGAAGAGCATGGTATTCCTTCTTTTTCTTATTGATCTTGGCGATTAGCTTGTCGACTTCAGCAATAATGCGATCGAGACCACCTTCGTCCTCGTTGCTGGAAAACTCATCGATGCGAATGCTAAGATCTCTGAGATGTTTTACATCTGACAAAAAGGTATTGAGCGTTTCGTTCAGTTTGGACTCCTCGTCGCTACTGTGGTTGTACAAGCGAGACTTTTCGCCTTCCTTCGCTCGCACCTTTTGCGTAAGCGAGGTAATTTTCTCCCCAAGCTTGGTAACCTCCCCGACAATAGCGTTCTTTCGAGTCTCCAGCGTCTGTTTCCGTTCAGAGGCACGCTTTTCTTTCTCGAACTTCTCTTCTTTCTGGCGAAGATTTTCCTGGGTTTTGCTACACTTGGAAGAAGCTGCCGTGATTTCTTGGTTGATTGCCGTGACTTTTCCAATAATGAAATTGCGACGTAAAGCAGTGCAGAGCCAGTTAGAAACAAGGAATGCTCAATGCCGTTTCTCCAACAGGCAAAACCCCACGACACACGCCTAGTGAAATTTTACCTTTTTTGTTGCTCTTGGTGATCTTGTTGTACAATTCATCCTTCTCGTCTCGCAAAACTTGAATCTGTTCCTCAACTTCTTCAAGACTTCCTCCGACAGCGTCAGCGGTTTCAATTTCGAGCTGCTCGTTGATATCGTTGATGTTCTGGGTTTGCTCCTCAATGCGACTAGCATCGCTAACCCAACCCTTGCAAGCATTCGACAGTTCTCGGAGGGCTGTGGCGACACGTTCGCTTTCCACCACCGCTGCATTGTTCGTTTCCAGCTCCTTCTTATGCTGCTTCAAAAACGCATCACCACCCTGAAGCTTCTGGGCGATTTCTTCACACTCTCTAATAGTGCGTCTGTACTCAAGCAATTCGTGCATGGACTCATAAACGATTTCCCTCCATTTTTTTGTTCGAGCAAGCTCGTTTCGATATGCCTGTACTTCTTCTTCATTGCCTCCCTTGATCAAAGGTGAAACGTCTGGGTCTGAGAATACTTTGATGGTGTCTGAAAAGACGCGGTATTCCTCCTCGTTTAAGCCACGGCGACAGCACGGGCATTCTCGATTATCGTTGCTTTTGCCTTTCTTTGCCAGCTTCTTGATACGCTTAACAAGCTTGGCGACATTGTCCGGGGGCAACTCTTCCACTGAATTCGCTTCGAGTTTTTGCAAGTGCCCGTCCAACAAGTCGAGCAGCTCCTTCGGATCATCCTTTTCGACCGCAAATCCCTGAACTCCATAGCCATTTTCCAACAAGGTAGGGAGAAGATTCTTTATCTTACCAACACTCCTATCGGCCTGGCTCAGCACTTCCTTTCGCTGCTGAAGGGAATTACGAGACTGGATCAGAGAATTACTCGTGCCTGTTTGTTGCGAGATTAGTGACTGCGTCTTTGTTTCGACAGCTTTCGCTTCTTTCACCTTTTTGGCCGCATCAATGTTCTTTTGGCTAATGGTGTTTTGGGTGGCCCGAACGAAAGGGGCGATATTGGCCTCATTATCAAGGTCAGCTGAAGGGTCAATGTCAAAAGATTTCAAAACAGAGATCTTTTCTTGCAAAAGCGCCTTCAATTTGCTTACATCCTTGGAGCGATTCTCGCGAAGCAAGTTGAGCTTATTCGCCATGGTCTGACTGCGTTGGTAGCGCTTTCGCATATTGAGTTTGGTTTCAATTTCTTCGTCAATTGCATTGATCCGTTCGTTGTGGCTGCGGATAGCGGCCCCCAGCTGGTCACGTTGATCGTTCTTGGTCAGATTTTCCAGTTCCTTGGCGAATTCCTTGGCCCGCTCACGGAGTTCATCAATACTAGATTTCTTGATTTTATTGGAACCAAGCGTCTCGTCCAATGTTTTCAATTCCTGGTTAATAGCCTGATTCTCGTCGTTCAACTTCTTTCGTTCTGCTCAAAGTAAAGGCAACGCACAAAATAAAGAGTGGGCCGTGTGAGAGACAAGACAACATTTTTGAACCTTCCAATTAAATTGAAATGACGCAAACGTACCATTTTCAAAGGAATTTTTACTTCCAACCAGTTCCTGCAGGACCTTATTGTATTCGTCTTCCTGTGCTCGGAATTTAGCCTTGTGGCTGCGCAAATTTTCCTTGAGCTCGGCTTCCTTCTTTTCGAGATAGCGAAAGAACTTGTCCATTTCTTCCTTGGAAATTTTGACGGAGGCACCAGTTCCCTCGATTTCGTCAGGCGTAAGCAACGTTCCTTGACTCATACCCATGGACGCATCCATGGCTGACAATTGTGTACTCGTCAACTGGGTGAGAGACGACTGCAAATCGAGCGCGTAGGTAGAGGCCATTTTTGTCATGATGAGCACCCGCTCCGACAGACGTTTTTCCTGGGCTTCCTTTTCTGCCGCATATTTTCCTTTCGACGAATTGAGTTTAATTTCCTCTTGTCGCAACCCTTCAATTTCATTTTGAATGCTAATGCACTCCGCGACCAATTCTTCTTGACGATCCTGCTGTTGTTTTATTTCTTTGTCAAAATCCCGAAGCATCTCCTTTAGCTTGGCTATATCATGATCTTTTGTTAGATCCTTTTCCAGCATGGACCGTTGCTTGCTGACACCTGATCGGAGATTGCTGAGTTCATTTTGCTTTCCCTGAATTAAATCATTCAGATTATCGACTTGCGTGGCAATCTCCAACCACGAATCGTGTACCTTCCGACCTGCCGCTGCCTGGTCCTTGGACTCTTTGATTTCGTCTTCGAGCTGTTCCAACTGTTCATTCTGTTGGCTCAGTTCCTTTTTGAATTCGTTTGCTGCATGCCGATGACTCTTGTAGGTGTTCATATCAGCCTGAATATCCTTCAATTTAATGGCCAATTCCTTCTTGGTCTTTTTGAAACTATCGAGGGCCTTGGAGTAACGACCCGTGTCAAAAATTTCGTCGAATCGTTTCTTGAGCACGGCCGCTTCTTGCAGCGGCCAGCTGCTGTCTTCCTGATGCACAAACAAGACGTAGTCCAAAATAGCCTTTTTGACTCCCATGAGTAGTGGAATTTGCTTGTCCAATTCGGAACACTTGGAAGACAAGGTCACGCGCTCTCCAGTCGAAGGATCAACCGTCCGAAGGGCTCCGTCCAATTGTTTGAAAGTCATGGTATTTTTTTTCTTGGTCAATTCCATAGCTGTGAGCAAATGATACGAAAGGACATTAGACAAAATTGCACAGGTTTTGTTATCACACTACTGGAGCCATGAGATGTATCGTATCATAATATGTGTACCTACTTCGGATCACTACTTGAGATTTGCCGGCCTTGTTGGTAAATCGCAGTTTGACCACGGCTTTGACGGTCGTTGCATCAATAACACGAGGATCGTGAACAAAAACTTGTCCTGCTGAACGACTGGTACCACCCGGAGGCATGGAACCACTGAGAGCATATTTCAGTGCCTCGATAATGGTCGTTTTACCACCTTGTGTATAAAACAATAATCATAAAAGATGGTAGGTTTTTTGTGTGAGATAGGTAAGTAGAAGAAGAAAGAAGTAGCGAGTAAATGACGTTCAATGCAAATCGCAAAATCAGCTGTACTTTGGATCACAGCAATTAGTACAGCACACAACACCATACATACATCACTCCATCGTGTAAATGATATATTATTATATTTATGCAAAAGAACGTACATCCATTGGCTCCATGAATGACGGTCAAGGGATAATAAAATTCTACCACTTGTTCTTGATCGTCAGGACTAAAAGACCGAATCCCTCGCAAAGATAGTTTATTGATGGACGCCATGATGATGATAATAGTGCTGTAATAGATAATAGTATGCTGTGAAAAATGAACGTGGAAAAGAGTCGGCAGCAAGTTCGTTTTTTTTTTGATGCAGATCCAAGGTTGTTGCAAAAGAACCACCCCCTCTCTTGACTAATCTCAAATAAAATCAAGTTTTATTCTTATTGTCTCTGCATGCACAAATATACGTTAAAAATGAGTTCAGCTCTTGTCGATTAATTGAGCTGTTGGTGAAGATTCACAACAACAAGCAATCGTATCATTACAAGATTTTAAATTTTAATTGTAGGCTACTAGAGAAGTATGATACTTTTTTCATTAAAAAAATGATGGAGAATGAGATCACGAGACCCTGCAAAAAAGGCAATGACATGCCATGTGCAGAATAAATCTTTCGCACTGCCTTACGTAGGCCAGACCAAAGTACAAGTATGCGTCCCAGTAGTGATAATTCTCGCAATTTTTCACAACGACACAAAAGACACCGTACAAAAAAAAGCCAACCAAAACCAGTGTTATTTTCGCCATACGATATCACACATTATTATTTTTTTCTTCTCGCGAAGTCACCTTCGTCGGTTGCTCGCTACAAGTGAAAGTAGCTAGCAATAACACTCAGTATTTGCGACGTCTGTTACGATTATGAGTGACGATCTCGTTGATTCATTGACGAAGCAATTGGCAGATGATGTTCACATCAACAACAACAATAATAGTAATAACGACAATGATAATGATGATAATAAGAATGAGAGCAGTAGCCTGAAAGATGATGATGATGATGATGATACTAGTATTGAAGGAATTGAATTCGTCGATTACATGGATGAATCACAACTAGAATATGTCATGGATTTGGTAGGACGAGATTTATCCGAACCATATTCGAGTACGTAGGCTATTTTCAAGTTTTGCATGTTTTCGTTTTGTACTAGTACGCGTAAATTGCTTGCCATTTTGTGACAAATAAAATATTATAAAAAGGCTCTCTCATATCATCATACATCATCATCACCTCGACCTTTTGCAGTTTTTACCTTTCGATATTTTTTAACTCGATATCCCGAATTGTGTCTCTTGGCTGTACCCAAAACGAACGCTACCACCAAAACAAGACCAGAACCGATTGGTTGTGTGGTAGGAAAGATCGACAACGAAGAAGAGGGATATAGTTTGCACGGTAATGGAGCTACCTTTCCGACGGGATATATTGGCATGCTTGCCGTCAGTAAGGACTATCGACGACGAGGGATTGGCAAGGCTTTGGTCCAGCGGGTCGTGCATCGCATGAAGAAGATGGGATGTCGATCCGTAACGCTCGAAACGGAAGTATCCAACGTGACAGCACAGCGGCTGTACCAAGAGTCGTTTGGATTCATACGAGAAGAACTGCTCTGTCGGTATTATCTGAACTTTGGAGATGCCTATCGGTTGAGACTGTGGTTGTAGAAGAAGAAGTTATGCGATGGATGCAATGTATTTGCCAGCCCCAAAACAGTACTGTACTGCATAAATAATTACGAGTACCACTGAAGAAAGAATGCTACAAGATTTTGACAGTATGTACTGTACTATTGTATTACTCTTGAGTAAAATAATGCTATTTTTTCTGTTTCTTGTCGTTGTTGAAGTTGATTCTGCTGCTGTTGCACAGCACAGCTGCACAGACCATCTCCTTGCGCATAATCAGTATATATGTGGAAATAAGTTATAAGACGCCAGCTTTTCGCGCCGGAGATCGTGATATCGCTGGCGATGGTTTTGCTTTACCGCCACCACCACCATCACCAGTGCCTCCTCCTCCTTTGCTCTTTCGTGCCAAGTATTTTCGTCGAATCTGGTAAAAAATGACAGAGAACACCAGAAAAGCTCCAGCAGTAGCCTTCCAGGAAATGAAGTGACCAAAGATAACGGCCGAGATCAAAATTGAAAGCATTTGACGTGTCGTCATGATGATGGTAAACACGATGGGTCCAAATTCCTTGATGGTGTAAAAAATACACAGCTGGCCCGACGCTGAGGTGATGGCCGTAATGACATTGTACCGAAAGACCTGAGGATTGACCGTAAGGAATTCCCAAACAACGGGAAAGTCACCCGTCACGATCAGTCCAATGGTCGTGATGATAATGGCAGAAGAATTGACACCAAGCATCATTTGGTAGGCATCGACATTGGCACGACCGTATTCGTTGTAGACACGGTCCTGCCATTGGGAAGTGAAGGAATCAAAGAAAATGTAGGAGCACATGAACAGCAAACCAATAACTTCTGTTTTCGCATCGGAATTGGGAGTTTTGCTGTACATGGAAAAGATGGCCACACCAATGGTAATCAGCAAGGCCTCGACGTACTGTCCGAGCGGATACGAGGTTCCCTTGAGCAGTCTTCCCATGCCCATGACTGGAATAATTTTGGAACTTTTGAATACCGTTTGGACTGGAAAGGACACGTACTTGAGAGAAGCATACTGACTCCAGCTGGACATGGTATTGCTGAGGGCACAGGGCGTAAAGGCCAGGAGTGGTGCAACATTGTTGGCAAAAAAGGCTCCCTTGCGCACTCGGACGGTAATGAGGGCCACAATAACGGCCAGGAAACGGTTGCTAAAGACGCAAAAGGCGGCACTGGGAAATTTACCACTGGGTACACGTTCGGTGGGGGTGAAGACGGTCGTCATGATCAGTTCTTGCATGTACCCCCAGGTCAAGTAGGATGCCTGCAAACCACAAAAACACAAGAGAAATTTGAAGGCTTGTTTGAAGAATTCGGGATTGTGGGAAAAGAATTTATCAATGAAATTGTCTATGAACGATGCTGGCGTGTCGTTGGCATGATCACCCATTGGAACATTGGGTTCTACCATAAGGGGTTCCACCTCTCTGCTTATTGGTCATCAAATTGGGAAGAGAGTTGATAATGTTGTTCAATGTTTAAATAGTGGATGATATTAAGTGTGAGTGCAGTGTGATAGAGATACAGTAGGAATTGATCTGAGTAGGAAGTATCATCAGTAGCACCATTTATTTTTAGCCCGTCACGATGTCCCAAGATATTGTAGAAAATCATTTTCCATCAAGATGACATACAAACGAACAATCAAACAATCAAAACATAATGTCTCACCGTTCGGAATCACTGCCCATTCTTCCACCTTTTTCGAGACTACTGGGTGCGTGTTCTTGGGTGGAGTCGTCTTGTAAATCAGTTGGATCTCGAGCAGGAGACTTTCGAGATCTTAACATTATCGCTTTTCGAGCGGAGATCTATTCTGATGATCAGCAGCAACAACCAAACCTTTTTGTAGGTTGTTGTAGGTAGTCTGAGTAGTTTGGTAGTGGGTGTGTGTGTACCGTGTAGAGTACCTGGTATGTGCCGTGTAGTTTTGGCGGCCATTTTTTTTTTTCAAAACGCGGAGAGTTGAGATCCAATGACCCACCCAGACTGAAATCTTCTTTTAGTCATGAGTAATATGTCATTTTTATTTCAACCATTCATCTTTCTTGTTGCCGAACAAAAACACCGAAACAACCAAACAAAATTTATCACACAACATCATACATAGAAGAACAAAAAAAGAGCTTTTATTTAAAAAGAGCAGCTTTATCAAGTCAAGCTGAAAACAAACGGTCTTGTACCTATTTTCAACAAAAAAATAATGGACGGCAACAACGATGATGACAAAACGCAATACACGGTCGTACTCGATACTCTCAAGTCTCCTTCCAACAAACGAGATCCGAGAACGGTACGATTGGCCGCTGTAGCGGCAGCCATGTCGGAAGTAGTGGGTGGGACGGATGTGTCGGCTGCAAAAGTATACGCCGCGACTATTTCGGCTTTGGAAGGAACGTTAACGTCATCATCATCATCGTCATCGACAACGTCAACTGGCAATCCAGTGGACAGTAATAATATCTTGTCAACTCAAGTGGCTCTGTTGGAGCTACTGAGACAGACAGTGCCACACGTAGCGAATCCTGTCATTTTTGATGCCTCGCTGTCTCTGTCGTCGCGAGTTTTGCGTGGAATTGTTTCTTCGTGTTTGGGTATGGACAACAACAACAACAACAACAACAACAGCAACAACCAACAACAACAGCAAAAACAACACACGATGGAAACCAAGGATGAATTGGGTGGCATCAATGCCGTACTGAGAGCTGTTTGTCGAGCCGTGACTGAACTGCTCAAACGTTTGACACCCAAGTGCGATGCAAAATTGGTCAAACAATTCTATTACGGAACCATTATGGGACTCTTCGAGGATCATCGTCCCAAGGTCCGAAAAGCATCGCAAAACGGAATTATCGAAATATTGTTTTCGTCTTCGGGTTGCAATCCTACCGTTCTCAAGGCCACTAATATGTACTGTCACAATAAGCTCAATACTATCTTGAAACGAACCAAAAAAGCCGATCAAGAACCACAACCAGAGTTACTTCATCTCTTGGCCTTTTTGGAACGAACCATTGGTCGAATGGATATTACCATGTTGGGAACCGATGTGATGGAATTGCTAGTAGCTATGTTGCAACGAACATCTGCCAATGCTGCTCAGTCCGATTATGTGGCTCTTTCTAAAAAGGATTCAGCATCGAAAATCATGGCCATCAATGCTCTCCTTTCGACCGTCAAAGAATTGGTCGAGAGTTCCTCGGAACTACAAGAAGAGGCCATTGATGCCTTTTGTCCTCGGGTTCTGGCGACACTGTTGCAAAACAATCCATCACTCGTCTTTCTCGAGGGATCAATCGATCGAGATCTGTTGCATCGTGGTCGTCTCCTTTACGGAAATGTCATCCTTTCGGCTTGTCAGCGTGTCATGGGAGCAGATCCAGAACTTGCCTCCAAGTTACTCCCTGTGTCGATCCAGGTTGTTTTGCAGTTGGGAAAATCGGGTGATGAAGTTGACGAGGATGTTGCCGAGCCACTATTGACAGAATTGTCAGCCTTGCTGCGTGTCAACTTTCGACAACTGCTCCTCTCGACGTGTTCCAGAACGAGTTTGGATACCTGCATTGCGAACTCGCTCAAGGCTCTGGAACAAGTAATGTTACCTACATTTCAATCTACTTGGTCTGTCTCGCTCAAGACGTTGGTCATTTTGTTACAAATGGTAGATAGCCACGAAATGGTTCCGGAAATGGTAGACACTCTACTGGATCTTCGGGACGAATCGTCCTACGATGTCAACAGCCAACGTGCTGTAGAAACGGCTGTGGGATCTTTGATTGAGGGAGTTGGTATCGAAGAGTTTTGGAAATGGGTAGAATGGACACCATCCTCGACTGACCCAAGCAAAAAGAATACATCCAATGAAGCTATCAACTTGGATTACAACTGGTTGTTGCCTGTTATGAAAACAGCGACGGGTGCCTCCCTTGGGCAGAGGCCGCACCTAGAGTTTTTCCAAACGAATATTCTTGGTCTCGCCCGCCAATGTGCTTCCATGGTAGCAAAAACGAAAGATAAGGATAAATACGATTCTTGGGTCGTGGGACTATGGTCTTTATTCCCGATCTTTTGTCAGCGTCCAGTGGATCTCGTGGAACACATCGAGAAGCTTACTCCAACATTAGTTAAAGCAATGGAGGACAAACGATATCCTCATATACTGGGCCTGGTTTGTGCTGGGTTAGAAACACTAGCCGTCAATACAAAGGAGAAAATCGAAATGGAAGAGGGTACGGTCTCGGAAGAAACTCAGCGTGAAGCCGACGTCATGTCAAAGACTGCTGTGCTTCTACTCCCGGTTCTCTTCAAGAATGTCGAAAGGCTGCATGCAGGTCCTTCGCGAACTGCCACTGACGAGATGGACGTCGAAGAAGAAGAAGAAGCGCCCGAGCAAGGACCAGTAGACTCTAATCTATCCCAGAAGACTTGTCAAGCCATTGCAAGGTTGGCTAGTCTTGCCCCAAGCCAATTCCTGCACAAACTCTTCAAGAAAGTGATGCGTCGATTGCTCGAAGCAAGCCAGTCCGAAAGTAGTGAAAGTGATAAATTGTGTTCACTGCTTACTCTTTCGCAGGCTCTCGTAGCCTCCAAAGCTCTGGACGAGTCTAGCGTGTCACTACTGTATCGTACAATGAAACCAATGATTCGAAATGACGAGAACGGTTCTAAAGTACAAAAGCAGTCTTACAAGGTCCTGACTGAAATATGTAGATGCCATCACACGTATGTGTCAGAGCCTGAAACCCTGAAGGAGCTCATTGAGCTATTGACGGGAAGCGCTGTCACATCTCAAGTGACTGCCAGATCTGTTAGATTAAAGTGTATGGCATTTCTCGTGAATGGATTTGAGGACGGGACTTTAAACGACGCGGACGTTATTACCAAAATGACAGGAGAGGTTCTCCTTTGTCTAAAGGATTCAAAAGGAAAGACCCGGGATCATGCTTATGAAGTATTACTTGCTTTGGCAAAAGCGTCGGGCAATTTGACGGAGTTCCTGCGCGTGATAATGTCGGCTCTCGCCGCTGAAACTACTCACATGCGATCTGCTGCTGTCATGGCTGCATCCAGACTTGTCTTTGAGTATGCCAGAGAAGACACCAGTATACAAGCTGCCCTACCATCTCTGCTGCAGACGGTTCTAATTTTATTTGATGAGCAATCAAGAGAAGTTGTCAAGAGTGCAGTCGGCTTTGTTCGTGTGTGTGTTGCAGCGATGGAGCCGGATCAGCTTCGGCCTTTGCTACCGAACGTGGTAGGGTCTCTTTTGAAATACGGAAAGGGAAAAGATCGATTCCGTGCCAAAATCAAGATTATTTTAAAGAAACTCGTACGACTGTACGGGTATGATGAGCTGATGCCGTACGTTCCAGAAAGTGAAACGAGGTTGCTGGTGCACATGAGAAAATTGGACGAGCGCGCCAAGCGCCGAAAGGCTTCCAATCGTACCGATGGTGCGCCCGACCGTTTCGACTTTAATAACATGGTCGATTCGGACGAAGAAGATTCGGACGACGGCAAAACGCTCATGACGGGTGCCACTGGTTTGACGAAAATGACAGCAAAGACCAAGATGACAATGCAAAGTGCTGCCCAGTCCAAGGCTAGTAAGACTCTCGGTACTTCGCTGCGAAGTAAGAAAGGACAGCCTACTGGTTCGCTGAAGCTTCCCAGCGAAAATGATGGTGAAGTTGTTGACATGCTGACACTGAAAGAGAAGAATGTCAAATTTGCCGACATGGACGACGACGACAATGATTCAGACGATGGAGGTGTGATGGAATTCGATGACATGGGTCGACTTGTGGTCCTTGACGACGACGACGACGAGGGGGGGGCAGGAGCGACCGAAGAAGCCAATTACGATGGTCGTGATGGCAAACGACGACGACTGGGTCAGCATCATGGTGGTGGTGGCGACGACGTGGACAGTCACAAGAGTGGCAAGAGTACTAAAAGCGTCAAGAGCGCCAAGAGTGGAAAGAAGGTCCGCGAACTTGGAGCTGCCTACAAGAGTAAAAAGTCTGGAGGAGATGTCCGCAAGAAGGGACAACAATTCGAACCGTACGCCTATGTACCACTGGACGGAAGAAGTTACTCCAAAAAGAATCGTCGAAAGGCGGTGGAACAAATGGAAACAGTGGTTCCTCACGGCAAAAAGCGAAAGCATTAGAGACTTGTTTTGTTTTTTCAAAATCATCAAAATTTTGTCTGCCCAAAGACACTGCTACTGCAACTGCAACTGCTATTGTTGTTGCTGTCGATGATATTATTGTGTACTCATATACATGTACAAGTGCAGTAGTCTAGTAGAAACAATATTTTGAAGCCATGATCTTTCATTTCCAAATATTGACAGTTTTAAAATACCAATCATAAATTTCCATCATTGCAGCCCGACACTTGTGCACTACTATTGTAGAGTACAGTATTATTTATTATGGAAATCCTCGATGCGAATTCAAGAGTGCACTGAGATCATCATTATCATCATCATCATTATTGTCGTCATCATAAATGGTATTGTTTTGTGGTGATAATTGTTGTTGTTGTTGTTGTTGTTGCATAGTACTACTAGTAGATTCTAATTCAATCACACGTCCACCCAATTTATGAATAATGTTTTCCAATTCTGATAACACATACTTCAAATTTGGTCGTCTTTTTCGATCCTGTATTAGCATGGTTTCGATCAATTGTACAGTATCTTGTGAATACCATGTAGCAGCAGCACAATTCGATGGTACTTTTGGTATACCTGATAATACTTTCAATTGCGTACATGGTACGATCCGGACTTGTCCATTGGAGCGTATAAATTCTGTCTCACTTGGTGATGCACCATACAGTGTTGCAAAGAAACTACAGCCCAATGACCAAACATCGACTTTAATAAAATCCACTGTATCACCACTGCATTGTCGCAATCCACCATCAAATAATTCCGGTGGACGATACGATACCGTTGTATGCGATGATGCATGATCTATAATCGTCATGACTTGCTGTCGTTGATCAATCGGTTCTTGTAATGGTCCTGCCGAACCAAAATCCATCAGTATGGGTGTTCGTATCGATTGGGAATGTTCGAACATGATATTTTCAACCTTGACATCACGATGGGAATACTGTACTTGATGCAAGGCTTGAACACCCCGTGTCATTCCTACAAACATATTGAGTACATCAATTTCATTCCATGGTGGTCGTGTTGTTGTCGATGATTGTATTGTTGTGGCTGTGGTTGTGGTTGTTATCGTTGTATTGTTGTTTACAAATAACCGTTGATTGATTTCTTGTCGTAAACTTCGATTCATTTTAGGAAATAACATATAAACGATGCTCTTTTGTTCCAGTATGGCAAATCCTAATAGTGGCAAAATATTCGGATGATTGTGATGTCCTGCAGCACGATGTACAGCAGCTTCCTGACGACAATTATAAAGCATGGATGGTTCTGGACATCGAATTTGTTTCAAAGCGTACTGTTTCGTAGGTGTGTTCTTGTTCTTGTTCTTGTGGAAACGGAAGGATGTTGATGTTGATGATGCTGATGCTGATGCTTTTGATTCTTGTTGGTCATTATTCGCATCATTATTGATTACGATTGCTTCAAAGACGTAACTAAAACCACCTTCGGCAATTTTGGATCCTATTCGCACTTGCAGACCCGTATCCATGGTAATCGCTGGACCTGTACCTGCAGTCTTAAAAATCAACCGTAATAGTACATGAAATACTATCCAATGCAAGAAATTGATTACTTTCTTCCACAGATTGTTGTCGTGATCATTGTTGTTGAGATTATGGTTATTATAATTATTATTGTACCATTGTTGTTTGCCGTGTTTGCTATTATCATTGTTAATATGATCATTATTGGTGTTACTACTACTACTACTACTACTACTACTACTACTACTACTACTGCTCATCATGATGATTGTGCTGTTGTTGCTGGTAGCAGTAGTAGTGGTGGTGGTAGTGGTGGTTGTTTGATAGCGTCGAATGGTGGCTGTATTGTTTTAAATTAGTATTATTATGATTATGATACTATGTTGAGTTTCACGCCCTTTTTTTATATAATGGTGTTTGCAAAAGCAGTGTGTATGCTGATGAGGAGGAGGAATTATAAAGCGAGTTATGTTTACTTTCGTTGAGTTTAGTTTAGTTTGTGATGATGATACAGCATACAGCTGTTGATGCAATTGATGCGAATGAAGATGATGATGTTGTTGTGAAAGCAGAAACCTTGTCGAGTAGTACAGTAGACCTGGCGGTAGTTTGGTAGTCCAGTACTTTCAAAAATTCGTTGCAATGCAAGTCGTGGTGGAGAAGGGTTTTGGTTATTGAGGATGTCGATTAGAGTTCGAATTACGTATCATTTTTTGTTGTTGAGTTTTTTTTTGTCATTGGTGCGTACATTGCCACAAATTAAGCCCAGGTGGACTGCCATAGGACTCAGGAGTTAGGTCTTACTCTATTAGGTCGTGTGCCTATGCCTGCTTCCTATACACACACCAACCACTAGTCTCCTACTCTAGTCATAATA
>Ga0100391_1000284_pt1 | contig 60595 bp, 35 predicted proteins | sample CryGeymeta201515_FD_81541 | JGI IMG/M metagenome (GOLD analysis project Ga0100391, IMG submission 81541) | Groundwater microbial communities from Crystal Geyser aquifers in Utah, USA - Crystal Geyser metaG 2015-15 | ecosystem: Environmental > Aquatic > Deep subsurface > Groundwater | place: USA...
CATATTTCAATTTCCTTAGTTTTGAGTTCCTAATAAGTAAAGAACAGCCATGCGCACTGCAACACCGTTTGTTACTTGTTGCAGAATAATTTGGTGACTCCCGTCAGCAACTTCAGATGAGATTTCTACACCACGGTTTATTGGTCCCGGATGAAGAATTAAAATGTCCTTTCCATTTTTATCAAGTCGTTCGTTCGTAATTCCGTAACTGGTATGGTATTCACGCAGAGTAGGGAAATTTCCGCCGGCTTTTCTTTCAAGTTGAATTCGCAAAATGTTCAATACTTCATTTTCTTGAATTGCTTCATCAATGTTATAAATAACTTTTACGCCAAGTTCTTTTATGTTTCGCGGAATCATGGTAGCCGGACCGCAAACAGAAACTTCAGCTCCAATTGTTTTCAGTCCAAAAATATTTGAAAGTGCAACACGGCTGTGTGCAATATCTCCAACAATGCAAACTTTAACTCCTTCAAGTCTTCCAAGTTTTTCGCGGATCGAATACATATCGAGCAAAGCTTGAGTCGGGTGTTCATGAATTCCGTCTCCGGCGTTTATGATGTGAGCCTCGCAAAGTTGTGTAAGATAGAGAGGTGTTCCGGCTGCTGCATGGCGGACAACAACCATGTCGATTTTCATCGCTTCAATATTTCGAATCGTATCTTTAAATGTTTCTCCCTTTGAAACACTGCTTGTTGAGACCGAAAAATTTACAGCATCAGCAGAAAGTCTTTTTTCTGCAAGTTCAAAAGAAATTCTTGTGCGCGTTGAGTTTTCGTAAAATAAATTAACAACAGTTTTGCCTTGAAGGGTCGGTACACGCTTTATTGGTCGCTCCAAAACTTCCTTGAAGGTTGTTGCAGTGTCTAAAATTAATTTTATATCTTCTTTGGGCGTAGTTTCTAAACCTAATAAATGTCTGCTTGAAAGAGGCATATCACTTAATCCTTTTGTTTTTCTTCTACTAAATAAACGGCATCTTCACCGTCAATTTCTATTAATTTAACTTTAACTTCTTCGTTAATTGAGGTGGGAATATTTTTCCCGACAAAATCAGCACTGATAGGGAGTTCACGGTGTCCGCGATCTACAAGCACGCAGAGTTGGATCGAACCGGGTCTTCCTAAATCCATGATGGCGCTCATTGCCGAGCGAACCGTTCTGCCGGTATATAGCACGTCATCAATGAGCACAATATTTTTTTCATTGATGTCAAAAGTTATATTGGAGACGGAAACCTCCGGTTGTTTTAAACGTTTTCGGAAATCGTCGCGGTATAACGTAACATCAAGAATAGCGAGAGGAATTTCAACTTGTTCAATTTCTTTAATTTTTTGGTGAATTCTTTTAGCAAGAAATTCGCCGCGGGTACGCATTCCCATCAGCGTTAAATTAACGGAACCTTTGTTCCGTTCAATAATTTCGTGGGCAAAACGGGTGATGATCCGGCTTAAACCGATTTCATCTATTACTTTTGCTTTGATATTCATATACAAAAAATCCTCCTTGGCTAAAAGCCGCAGAGGTCCTTATTAATTAATCGGTAAATAATGTTGTTCATTTTTTCCTTCTCTATCTCGCTGAATAGAATTAAAGGTTAATAATTTTTGTGAGTAAATCTAAAGTTTAATTTTTGAAAAACAAAATATTTTGTTTGCAGAAACAGATGTAAATGATATTTTTAGAATAACTTTATTAGAATTTAATGAAAAAGAATGATGTAACCGCTCAAATAAATGCATCGCCCTGGATTAAACCTCTTTTGTTGATCATAGGGTTCAGTTTTGCGATCTATTTTATTAACCGATGGATTGATTCGCTCCTTGTTGAACAACATTTGGAATCAATCTTTTATGTTTTTTTCAACAAAGATGTTGGAACACTTACAAATACTTTAGGGGGGTTAGGTGAACTTGTCACCTCCATTCTTGGTATTGAAATTACTGTAGTTGCAATTATCGTTCAATTAGCGGCAAACAAGTATTCATCAAAAATTATGGATTTGTTCGTTACCGATAAGACAAATATCTCGGTGATCGGTCTTTTTATTATCACCGGTGTAAATACTATTTTAGTAACTAACACGATCCGGTCGGATTTTGCTACCCTTTACAGTGTAGGGTTCAACTTACTTTTAATCATCTTCAGCTTAGTTATTGTCCTCCCTCATTTTAATTATGTTTTTAATTTTTTAAGACCGAATAATTTTCTTTCCTATGTTCAAACCAGATCAATCAAAATTATAGAAGCTGTTATTTCAGGGAAAGAGAAAGATTTAATAAAAGCGAAAAACGAGCTTACACAAAACATTAATTTTGTCGGAGATATTGCACTTAACTCGGTTTATCAAGGTGATAGGGCAGTAACGCTTCTCTGTATAAATACGCTGCGTGAAATTATTGAAGAATATTTAGAAAGAAAATCAAAGCTGCCGGACGAATGGTTTAGACTTTCCGGGAATGAATATTTTGACCCTGATTTTTCAAGCTATTCTCAATATGTGATGAATCAAATTGAAGAACAGAAAGTACTTATAGAAAGAAAAATATTCGGATTACTGGAACTAGTTTTTAATAATTCCCGTTTAACTTTGAGAGATGTAGCTTCGGGAGTCCTTCTTAATTCAGAACTTATTGCAATCAAGGCGATACATATTAAAGACAAAGGAGCTCTGACCTGTGCTTTTCAATATTTTAACTCTTATTTGAGGATTTCAATTAGGGAGAAAGACCCTCGTTCAGCATTTAATACGCTTGAACATTATAGGATAGTTGGTGAAGAATTGTTAATTGAAAATCCGGATGATGTTGAAAAAGTTGCTTTTTATTTCCGGTACTACGGGCAAGAAGCAAATAAAAACCAAGTTCTCTTTATTCTTGAAACTGCCGCGCATGACCTGTGCCGGTTAAATGAAGTTGCATTCGATCTCAAAGTTCCGAACTATAAAACTCTGTTGATGCAATTTCTTCAGCTTGATGAACCCATAGAGGAGTCAAAAGGTAAAGGAATAGATACTAAAGAAATTTCTCTTATCGGCGTTCGAATAGCTCAAGTAAAACTTGCTGGTTATTATTTATTGAAAGGGGATAAAGAACTTGCAAAAGTTATTTATCAGGATATGACGGTTGAACCGATCAGCAGAATTGAAAAGATAAAAGATATTATTTTTAATACTACAAATGAAGAATTCTGGGAAATTACTCCTCGCGGGATTAATTTTTATTATGTTCCGCCCGAAAGGCGCGAAGCTTTGGTAGAATTCTTCTCATGGTTCACCGGAGATAAAAATAAAAATATTTAAAATAGTTATTGAAATATTAATTTTTTTTTCATAAACTTGTTCCTGAGTATTCAACTAAATTACAAAAAAATAATTTTAACTTATTTTTAGGCATTTTTTCAGAGGTTAAAGTTAAAGACTTATATAAAATGTAAAAAACTTTTCAATTAAATATTCTTTATCAATTAACTTAAGGAGCTAAAACATGGATACGAAAGTCAAAACTGCTAATCAGCCCAAAACGGGTTTTGGTAAGTGGATGGTTCATACGGTCATACCCAATTACGCAAATAATGTTCAAGGTGTTGTGTATATGGGTGCTGCTATTCTTATTATCATTGTGGGTCTAAGAGGATTAGGCAAGGTAGCCGGTCAAATCGCAATTGTTCCAAAATTTCTTTTGGGTGTTGATGGTAAAATTGATCCTAATTGGGTTATGATGGCTCTTTTTCTTGAATTTTTCTTACTCTTAATTTTATCTATGGTCACTTTTTTTACGCCGGAAGATAGTCATGGCTCTGTAGTTGAACATAGCGGGAAAGCAGTTGAAAAGTTCGGCTTAGATGTAACTACAATCAAACAAGAGCTTTCCCAATTAAAAGGAATTGCTTATGAAGATTTAAAAGTTATTGATGACTATGTTGAAAAAATGACCCAGATTTCAAAACGTTTAGCTCACATGAACAAAGAATATCTTGCTGCCGTTTATGAAGTAAAACAAACTTATAAAGCTGATACCTTTAGAGCAATGGCTGTTGAGGAACTTAAAGGTATTGATGTTTATGTAGAAAAAATTGCCGGCTTAACTCAAAAAATTACCGGGATTAGAAATGAATACATGAAGACAATGAATGAATTGAAACAAAGTTTTAAAGTTTAACTAAATAGAGGAATAAAAATGAAAAAGAGTTTAGTTTATTTTATCCTCTACCTCGTTTTGCTCACGGAATTACTGGTAGTAATAACTGAGCGCGATGAAGCCGAGGAAGTGCAGGATCAGATAAGAGATAAAATGTTAAGTAGTATGGCCACCTCTTATAAAAATCCATTACTACTTGCAATTCCGCAGCCCAAAACGGATTTTAATCTCGGCGATCCTGAGAATAAAGAAGTTGTTGTAGTTATGACACCAATAGGGCTTGTCTCGGATGAAGAAAAAAAATCTGTTGAGTTTCACGTTGAAGTAGCTCCCGGATCAAGTACCCCCGCCGGGTGGCCTTCTGGCGGCTTAGACGTGAAAAATGGTAACGAGAGTTTCAAAATTGTTCGCTCAGACGATGGAAATGGTAAATTAGTTGGTAAAATTGAAACCGCTGGAGATTTTCAATTTAAAGCTTATTGCAAAGTTGAAAGACAACTTCCGAGCTATTTACCTGAATTTTTACTCGAAGCTTTAAAGGAAATGGTTGGAGAGCAAAAAACCGCAAAAAGTCCGGTTCAACCCTTTTCAATTAGCGCTAAACGGCAAGGTGGTAAGGTTTCGAAAGGGATCGAGGTTTATTAGTCCTTTATATTCATTTACCATAATCCCTTACTAAGGGATTATGGTAAATATTTCTTTGTTTTTGATTTAGTTCACAAATTAATAAGTTACAAGTTGATAACTTTAATTAATTATAAGAGAGTTATATGAAACGAATATTATTTTTCCTTTTTTCCCTCCTCGTCTCTAATTTATCACTAGGGCAAAATGTAGATGTGAGGGACACGATTCATGTTGCAGCATACCAAAATTTTGATGTAGCGCCATTTGTTTTGGGTAACATTTTAAGGATTGATTATACAATCGATCTATTAGATGCGGGTATGCAAAAAGTCAGGGGATGTACAAACTTCTCTCAAAAACCTAAAAAAGAAGATTTTGCCAAAGCCACTGCTGGCGGAAGAGGAACTACATTCATCCTTTTTATTAAGGAATCCATTGAACAAACCGGTACTTTTTATATCAGAGTTTCGGTGAAAGCTTCAGGTGAGACGGGTGGCTTGAACAGGGATTTTTATTATCTCGTAATTGTTGATAATCCCACGATTGCTTCCGCGCTAAATATCAGACCAAATTATTATTTCGGTGAACAAGGCACCTTCAGTTTTGCTACTGTCGAGTTCGGCGAAATTAATGCCTACTCTTTTAAAATAGAAGATGGGAGTAGAACGGTAGTTGCTGGCTCCGGTCCAATTGTTAATTTAGATACGGTTTTGAACAATACTGAATTTGTCGGGAAACAATTAACAATAACGGGGATGTACAATGGTAAAGAGTTTACTTTTAAAAATGCAAAGGACGAATTACTTAAATCTTCGTGGCAAATTGCAATTGATAAGCCTTTTTTAACAGAATTTTCCGGATGGAAAACTGTAGCTAAAGAAGATAAAGGGGAAGAATGGTATATCAGCATTGATAATCCAAAGGATAGAGAATTTTTATTTACTTATATCGGGAATACGCCTACAGGATTTGTAGTCGTTAAACCAAAATTTAGAAATTATCGGGTGACGAGTGATTTTGAGGGATTAGTCAATGGATTGACAACTTACGAAGCGGGTAGTTTTAGTTATTTAGTTCTACAAATAAATGACGATGTTTATTCCGGAATTCCCGTTGGTCAAAGTCAGGATGTAAAGATCACTTTGACTTTTTCAACTCAGTTTGATAATAATGTTAAAAAAGAATTTAGAGCTACAATAATAAGATAATTTTACTTTAAGTTGAGAGTTATATGCGTATAAAACACTTTGTTATTTTTTTAGTTAACCTCATACTCTTTAGCATTGTTATTGATGCTCAATCGTATGACGATATCTACCGTAAAATTGATTTAAAATTGAAGAAAGACAGTTCATATTTGAACCTGCATTATATTGATTTTACAGGTCCAATATCTATCCCGTCAATCGTTTCAGTGCTTCCAAGAAAAGATGATGAACCTTTTTCCTTTAAAGTTAATGAGAACACAACTTACCGGTTTGTCTTTTTGATGGATGCAGTCGGTATTGATTCTCTTGAACTTCTTTATATCGAACAAAGAGTTGATAAAAGTGCAGGCGAAGGAGGATTTTTTGGCGGCGGCGGCGGTCCTCAAACAGATATCTCCAGAGACTTTATTTTCAAAGATATGTACGATTTAAAACTAAATCACTTCGACCAATATTCTGCTTTATACCATAAAGTGACTGATTACATCAAAAAGAATGATGATGCTCCTCCAGAAAAATTATTACGAATAAATCCTGATACCGAAATCAAAACAAGTTTGGGAATTTCTTCAAGAGACAATACTGATTATCTTAACTTTATGAGAACCAACCATCTCCATTGGTATCCTAAACCTAAAGTTGTTGTAAAAGCTAAGAGAGGAGCAGCTCAAGAAGAGGTTAAAACCAGTTACCGGCTTGATGCAAGTTTTTCTCAAATCAGTTTCTCTCATGAAATTATGGATTTTGCGATGGGAGGGGCTAGCGTTGAGTACGGTTTTACGGAGAAAGTATTGAATTTGCTGCCGTATCAAGCAACTCTTTTTAATGCCGCTTTTAGAACTTTGATCACTATTTCTGATAAAAAAGTAAATTTAGAGAAAGCTCTCATGGTTGATGTTAAGATTATAGGACGTCTTAAGATGAATACCTCAAAGATCATGAGTTCCCTTCCTTTTATTGCTGCTGATAAACCACTTTTAAATATGGGGACGTCAGGCGGTTTTGATGTTCAGCTTACAAGACCCTTTTCACTTCCATTTTTAAATATTTATTTGAACGCCGGCGGACCGGGTTATTCAAGTCCTTCTGTTACTGTTCCTAAAGGAAAAGATAAAGAAGCATATTTCTCATTTTCACAAGCCGAAGCTACCATGTCCTTCTATTGGAATACAAGTGATAAAATGAACAGCCGGCTAAGAATGGATATTGGCGCGGGTTACTATGATATTTGGAAAGGTACATACATCGGCACGGCTAAAAGCGCCTCTAAAAAAGAGTTAATTCAGGATAATTTTTATCCAGTAATTAATTTCTATTTTAATTTCTTATCTGATGGCAGTGAGTTCTATGGATTGAAAACCCGTTTTTTTGATAGTCAGGTTTCTCTTACTTCATGGCTCAAAATCGCAGAATTTGGCAGCGGTCATATTATAAGATTTGAAGGTACTTATATTTCAGCGCCTATTGCCCGGAAAACGCGTCAATGGGAAACAAAAGACGGCGGAGCTATTTTACAATTACGTTACCGGTATGGTTTTTAATTTAAAGTGAGATTATAATTTATGAAAAAATTTAGTTTACTTCTTTTAAGTTTAGTTTTTTTTCAGAACGGATTTTCTCAGGAAACCGATTCTCTTAACGTTGCGAGTCTGAAGAAGATCTATAATTCTTTAGAATACAATACAATAGCCTTCAATGATTTGAAAGAGCAGTGGATAATCAATGATCCGGTTTTCATAAGAGAAATTTTTAACCGTTTTGTGGTCAGAAATGCTTTCCGTATAAATGATAAAAAAGTGTCCCGGGAGTATGTTGAAAAAACAACCGAAGATATTTATAGCGGGAATATTCTGATTGAAGTACGTCAAAGATATTATGATGATGAAATTGAGTTTTTCGCCTTCATTCCAGAAGGAGAAATTAATCAACCAAATCCAAAATATTCATTCGACCCGGTTATTGACGGTTTCTATTTGAGGGAAGTACTTAATGAAAAAATTTACGAAAAAGTGAGAGTTCGTGATTACTATTACGATAATTTAACGAAGACGGAATATGACGTTAAAACCGGTTATTATTTTAATTTGTACCTTGACTTATTAGAACCTGAAGTTATGTATTGGAGCACAACCAGCAATTCAAGGAACAAATATCTACTTTCCTTTTTTGGGAAATGGGGGGACGATCATATCATGCAGCCCGGGTGGTATGCTAACGAGTACATCGTCGGTTCAAAAATGACATATTATAGCAACATCAGCAACAATCCACAAAATTATACCTATTCTGTATCGCTTGGAACTAATATGCCGGCGAGCAAACCTTTTATAGGTACTCCACCGGCAAAACCGTTATACGTCTCCGGAAAATCTTTGTACGTCAAAATTTCGGGCGATGTCATGAAATATATTGACGAAAGTTTAACCGATTTTGATTTAAGTATAGAATCTAAATATACCTTCGTGGATAATCTAAAAACTTTAGATTATGGAAAAAAGTCAGCGAAATTTGATTTTTATTCTAATAAAACTTATTTCGTTCTTGAATTGAAGAAAAGAAATCTGTTTGATCTTTTTGATTTTGGGCAGTTTGAATTGGGTGGTGGTATTGGCTCACCTGATATTCATCATTTGCAGTATGATCCTGCCGCTGCAAAAATTACCGATTTAGATGGAAAAAAGACATTGTTCGACAAATTTACCCATTTTGCGTTTATAGATTTTGGCGTCTCCCGTACTGGCGGATTAATACAACACAATTTGAATACTTTAATTGGTTACAATGTGCAGGATGGTTTTGGTTATTTTGGGGTGAAGATGAAAGTGATGTTGAGTGACACTTTCGGTATGGACATCAGGTATTTTAACACCTATGGAGTTGATAAGAAAAAATATGCCCCATGGCGATACGATTCGTTCCTGGTTTTTTCTCCGATCTTAAAAATAAACTATTAACCGGCGATTATTCGTGAAAAAAACAGTAGTTATAGCCGATCTTTTTGTTATTATCGTTTTTTGCTTTGTGAGCACAATTGCGCAAACTAATCTTAAAAACACCTATTCAAAAATAGAAAAAAAACTCGCCGAAGATAAGAACTATCTGGACATCAGTTCAATTATGTTTCAGGCAAATTCTGTCAAACTGGAAGGGCTTCAAAATATTCCGCGAACCAACGAAAAACCCCCTTTTAATTTTAATACAGCCGAAACGAATTCCTACGAAGTTGTTTTTATGAAAGAGAATTCCGAATTTGATTCGACCATAATATTGCAAGTAAGAGAAACTGTTGATAAATCAGCCTCTACAGGTGATTTTTTTGGAACATCTCCTTCAGAATCCTCCAAAGAAGTTAATGTTGTACTAACTTTTCAGGATATAGAAGAACTCTATTTTACTTATCCTGACACTTATGCCGCTTTATTCACCTTGACTGAATTTTTAATTCATAACAATGAACCTCTCAAATTGTTAGGAATAAAAGTTGATGACCAGGTTAACAAGAGTAAAGGCATTTCGAGTAAGAATAACCAGGACTTTTTAAATTATCAAACAGTTAACAGCAATCATCATTATCCCAAAGTTGTGCTTCAGACACAAAAAAAATTAAGACGTTCACGGGGTCAAACTGCTGAAGCCGAAGTTGTTGATTATAAAATAGATGCCAGTTTCGGGAATGTTTCATTTTTCTATAAAGATTTAGACTTAGGATACAGCACTATCAGCGGTGAAGTTGATATGGGAGCTAAGGTTTTGAACCTTCATCCATGGCAAGCCATGTCCCTCACAGCCGGTATCCGGTCGCTTGTAACAATTTCGGCTGCCGCACAAAATCTTTTGGAAGATTTTATAATTGATGCAAGATTAATGGGAAGAATCAAACTTAACACTTCAAGTCTTGTAACGAGCTTACCTTTTGTTTTTGTCACCACGCCAAAACTTAATGTTGGCTCCGGTTTAATCTTGGATGTAAGTGCAACAAGAGCGTATGGAATGCCTTTCATTAATTTTTATTTAGCAACCGGAGCGACGAAGGCTTTTACTCCTTCAGTAAAATTTATTGATAAAAAAGGGGAGAACGTCGCTTATTTTACTCCTCAACAATGGGAAACCTCCATGTCGTTTTATTGGAACACGAGTGAAGAGATGACTTTAAGATTTAGAATAGATATTGGAGTTGCAAATTATAACATCCAAAAAATTAATTACTCGACCGGCGGCGGCATGAACCAGGTATTTAATAAGATTCAGCCGGCTACAACATTGTATCTTAATTTCGCTCCAAAAAACAATGATTTTTTCGGGTCGAGTTTTAGATTGTTTGATAACCAATTGACCGTAAAATTTTGGCTCAAGTTACTTGAATTTTCTTCGCTACATTCGTTCCGCTTTGAAACCAGTTATATTTCAGCGCCATTTATGCGTGCTGTAAAAGAATGGGAAGCTGAAGAAGGTGCATCATATTTTTCAATTAGATATCGTTACGGATTTTAGAGATTTCTATGAAAAAAATTATTATCATCCTTTCCATAATTTTTCTTCAGGCTCTTTCTGCGCAGGAAGCTGATTCGTTAACCACAAATGCAAACCCGGTTGAGAATATTTTAGAGAATGATAGTACGAGTATGAATACCCCCTCTCAGGCATCAACTGAACAAACTGCTATTCCCCCAAGTATTACGCCATTAAAAATATTAGATCCAAAACTAAACCGACTTGAAAAAATCTATAGAAATTTAGAATATAACACCACAGCATTTAATGATCTTAAAAGAACCTGGGTTGTCACCGATCCTATTTATGTGCGAGAGTTGTATAATAGATTTATCGTAAAAAATGCTCTTACGATACAAGGCGTAAAACCTTCTCTTGAGATACTAACTGTAAAATCCCGCGATATTTACGGCGGCAATGTCTTTGTTGAACTCCGAAAACGGTATTACGACGATGAAATTGAGATTATTAGATTTTTCACTGAATCAAAGCTTATTACGCAGGATAGTTCGGATTTCTTTTTTGACGAGATCCATGATTATGTTTTTATCAAAAATGTTCTTGGCGACGAGATGTATCAGGATTTAAAAAGGCAGTTCTATGCACTTAATGATTTAACGAAAACTCCTTATGATAACAAATATTCATACAACTACGATATCTACTTCCATTTTTTTAATCCCGAACTGATGTTTTGGAATGCAACTACAAATCAAAAAAATAAATATTTAGTCTCCGCAATTGGCAGATGGGGGAATGATTTCATTAGTCTGCCGGGGTGGTATTATCCAGATTATGTTGCCGGTGTTAAAGTAACCTATATTGATTATCTCATTAATAACAGGCCGAATAATACCTATATTTTGGAAATGGGGACAGGTCTTCCGGTAAGGCAGCCTGTTTTGGGAATTGAGTCTGATGAAATATCTAAACGATTGTTTCATTCCGGAACTAATCTTTACTTCAAAGCGCAAGGCAATCCGCTTAGACTTTTTTGGGATGATATGCTTGACATCGAAGTAACTCTCCAGGGGTTATTAAGTTTAACTCAATATAAAACGAAAGATTTTAAAATCAATTACCTGACTCAATTTTATTCTCAGCGTAACTACATGGCATTTTTTATTAGAAAAAAAGAATTACTCAACTTCTCCGAGGTGGGAGCTTTAGGTGTCGGTTTAGGCATTTCATCTTATGACATTTATCATTTTTTACTTGACCCGGATCAAATAAAACTAACTGACCTTGAAACAAATAATAAAGGCAAATTCAAAAATAATCTCCTTGCCGAAGTTTTCATATCTGGAGAAGGAGGATTATTGGCACATAACATTTCTACCTTATTTAGCTATGATATTACCGAATCGTATGGATTTTTAGGGTTTAAAATGTTTTTCATGCTGAACAATACTATCGGGTTCGATTTCCGGTACTTCACGTCATACAGATTTTCGACCAAACCTTTACCGTTCTACCGTTCTAATTCTTATTTAGTTTTTTCTCCGGTAATCAGAATAAATTATTAATAGTATGCTTTCGAATGAAAATCATATTCACATCTATAATCGGTGAATAGGAGAGTAATTATATGAAAATATTTTTAAAATTTACAATTTCGCTTTTTCTCTTTGCGAATTTAATTTATGCGGGAAGTAGTAAAGAACAGTCGTTAGTTTCTTTTGCCCCCGCACCTAAAACTATCTCTGTTATTGCTCCGAACGGAGGTGAAATATTTCAAGCCGGACGACTAACCGAAATTCAATGGATAAGCGATGCCGTCGCAAATGTGAAGATTCAATTTACTATTAATAATGGGGCTTCATGGGACACTGTTATCAATAAAACTTCAGCTAGTACGGGAAGTTATTTATGGGAGATTCCAAACACAATTTCAACTAATCAGGCAAAAATTAGAGTTGTAGATTTTGATGATAATTTAGTTGCCGACACTTCCAACGCTGCTTTTCAAATTGTTCGGTTAGCGATTACCAGTCCTACTTTAAACCAAAAAATTCAAACCGGCGGATCAAAAACAATCTTATGGGTTGCGAGTTCAAATGTTGCTACAATTAAGTTGGAATACTCAACAAATAGCGGCGCTTCTTGGGCAACGATTGTCTCTAATTTACCGGCAGCTCCTGCAAGTTATAGTTGGAATCCAATCCCGAACACACCTTCAGCAACGGCTAACATGAGAATAAGTCTTTCATCCGTTCCGGAAATTTCGGATACGAGTGATAACTTTTTTATTACTTCTCTTTCACTTACTAAGCCCAACGGCGGCGAGAATTGGTTTGCTAATTCATTTAAATCAATTACCTGGAATTCGACCAACGTAGATTTTATCAATTTAGAATATTCTACCAACAATGGTTCGACGTGGAATTTTATTAATAATAATCCCATTCCTGCCGGCGGCGAAAGTTATTCATGGAAGGTTGCCTCAAGTGCAACTGCGCAGGCGAAAGTAAGAATTTCCGATGCGTCTGTCTCATCAGTAAACGATGTAAGTGAAAATGTTTTTACCATTTCTTCACTAAAAATAACATCGCCCAACGGCGGAGAAGGTTTTGCTCCAGCTTCAACAAAAAATATTACATGGATTTCCAATTCCATAAACACCATTAATGTACAATATTCAACTGACGACGGAGGCACCTGGATAGCAGTACAAAATTCTGTGAACGCGAGTCTTGGAACTCTTAGTTGGGATATTCCGGGGTTCTCTTTTTCCAACGGAAGAATTAGGATAGTCTCAACCGATGATTCCACAAATTATGATATAAGTGATAATAGTTTTAAAGTTGCCACCCTTTCCGTTATAGCGCCAAACGGCGCTGAAATTTTACAAAAAGGAGCAGCCAAAAGAATTGACTGGACAAACTCTTCAAATGTTGCGAATGTAACGATCGAGGTTTCATCAAACAACGGAACGACATGGATTCCGGTTGCCTTCAATACTGATGCGAGTACAGGTTTTTATAATTGGACAGTGGGAAACTTCCCTTCAAACCAGGCTCTTCTGCGCATTAGTGATGCTGATAATTTGAATATCTTTGATCAAAGTGATGCTGTTTTCATCATTAAGAAATTAGATTTAGTCTCGCCGGTTGGGGGAGAATATTTTCCGGTTGATAGCGTAAAGCAAATTCTGTGGAACAGCGGAAATGTTACGAATGTAAAGATTGAGTACTCTACCGATAACGGTTCTTCATGGACAACGTTAACAAGCTCTACCCCTGCCGCAGCTCAAAGTTATAATTGGACCATTCCGAATACACCTACTAATGCTGCAAGAGTTCGAATTAGCGATGCAGATTTTCCTGCTTCCAGTATCACAAGTACGAGCAGCAGCGCGTTTTATATCAGTTCTCTCGCTTTAGTTTCCCCGAATGGAGGCGAAAATTTTCCTATCGGAAGTTTACAGACAATTCAATGGAAAAATCACTCGTCCATTTCTAAAGTTAAACTCGAATACTCCACCAACAATGGCTCTACATGGAAGACGATTGTTGACTCAACCTTAGCTTCCGCAAAATCGTATGCATGGGTTGTTCCGAATGATCCAACTGTCTTGGCAAGAGTTCGGGTAAGTGATGCAAGCAATTCAACTGTGAATGATGTTAGCAATAGTTACTTCACGATTGGTTCCATTAGACTAACCTCTCCTAATGGGAATGAAAAATGGGCTGTTGGAAACACCAAAACAATTACATGGTTAAATGTTTCTACAATCAGTTCTATAAATATTGATTATTCAACAGATAACGGTACAAATTGGATCTCGATAGCAACCAACATTAATGCGAGTGCAGAGACTTACAATTGGAGCATTCCAGATACGTTAACGTCTTCTTCTTTAGCGCGTATTAGAGTTTCGAGCGTTGCTGATAATCAAATTTATGATATAAGCGATAATGTTTTCACCTTTGCCAAAATCAAAGTATTAAGTCCGAACGGTGCAGAAAAATTACAGGTCGGCAAGCAGATAAATATTACCTGGGCGGCTTCAAATATCTCTCTGGTGAATATTCAAATTTCGACTGACAACGGACTGAATTGGTCGGCAATTGCAAACAATGTTTCCGCATCAGTAGGGACATATGCGTGGGCAATTAGTGACATCCCTTCTACTCTTGCAAGAATCAGAATTGTTGATGCCGAAGTTGGCGATGTGCTTGATCAGAGCGATGCTACGTTCAGTATTTTGAAACTTGATTTAATCTCTCCCGACGGAAATGAGGGTTGGACAATTGGAACTACTAAAAATATTATGTGGGTCAGTTCGGGTGTTTCAAATGTAAAGTTGGAATATTCGACAAATAACGGTTCAATATGGCAGAGTGTTGCAGTTTCTGTCACGGCTTCATTAGGAACTTATGCCTGGACAATTCCGAATGAACCTTCATCTCAGATGATAGTAAAAATTAGCGATGCAGCAACCCCATCAATTCAAGATTCTTCCACCGCAACTTTTATTGTTGGTAAAATTGCGGTTACCGAACCGCTGGCAGGAAGTTTTTATCAGTCAGGGAAAGTTTTAACTGTGAAATGGACTTCGCAAGGTGTTAACAATGTAAGAATTGCCTATACAACGGATAACGGAAGTATTTGGACAACTCTACCGAATATTATTAATGCTGCAACAGAAACTTTTAATTTTACAATCCCAAGCAATCTGAATTCTACGCAAGCAAGAATAAAAGTAAGTGATGCTGCAACGGGACAAATAAAAGATAGTTCAGGTTTATTTACCATTTCTTCACTCGCATTGAGTTCGCCAAACGGTGGAGAGTATTGGCAAGCAGGCACAACCAAATCAATAACTTGGTCAAGTAACAACATTACAAATGTTAATCTTGATTATTCTTTAGATAATGGAGTAAATTGGCTTCCGATTGTTTCCTCATATCCGGCTGTTTCAGGTACCTATAGCTGGTCGCTGAATGGTTCATTAAGTTCATCTTCCGTTCTGGTCAAGATTTCAGATGCATCAAACACTGTAATTACTGATCAGAGTGATAATGTATTTAAAATTGGGACAGTGCAGATATCCGCTCCAATCGCCGGTGATATTTACTTAGCCGGGTCATCCAAACAAATCACCTGGACGAACAGCAGCAGTGTTACTCAAGTTAAAATTGAATATTCAACCGATGATGGCTCAAACTGGAATCCAATCGTAAACAATTATCCTTCAACAAGTGGAACATATACTTGGACTGTTCCTTCATCTTTATCATCATCAACCGGAAGAATAAGGATTAGCGATGCCGGATCATCGTTAAATATTGCAAACACAAGCGGACAATTTTCATTTCTTGCGCTTACGGTTACATCTCCGAATGGTGGGGAAGTTTGGCAAACCGGGGCGACAAAAAATATTACTTGGAGTGCAAGTCCAACAATTGCAAACATTAAAATTGAATACTCCACAAACTCGGGACAAATTTGGTTTACCGTTTCATCTTCGGTAAATGCTTCCCTGGGAACATTTGCCTGGGCGATTGACACTTCGATCTATTCAAACCAGATGAGCGTAAGAATTTCAGATGTTTCAAATTCAGCAATAAAAGATTCAAGCAATAGCACATTTTCTGTGGCCAAGTTAAGATTATTAACTCCAATTGCAGCCGATTATTTACAAGGTGGAAATACCCGCCAAATAACCTGGGAATCATCATATTTAGCGAATGTGAAATTAGAATACTCCACCAACAACGGAGGAAGTTATACTGATATTATTGCTTCAACTCCGGCGATTGCGTTAACATACAACTGGACGATCCCGAATAACGTTTCATCCGCGAACACGAAAATCAGAATTAGTTCTGCCTCCGATCCTACTATTTCTGATTCTTCGCAACCTTTTAAAATTACTTACGTTAGAGTTATCTCTCCTAACGGAAGTGAAAATTGGTTAGCAGGAACTTCAAAAGCGATTACATGGACGGCAGGCAGCGATATTGCGAATGTTCTGATCCAATTCTCACCTAATAACGGAACTTCTTGGGATTCAATTACAACGGTTACTAACACCGGAAGTTATACATGGACTGTTCCCAATTCAGTGACAACCAACGGAAGGATTCGAATTACTAATACAGCAAACACAAGTTTAAAAGATTCAAGCGATAATGTTTTTACAATTTCGAATTTGTCAATTACTGAGCCTACGATTATTTCGTACTGGCAGGGTGGAACATTAAAAACGATTAAGTGGACTTCGACAAATATTTCAAACATTAAGGCTCAATATTCGACTAATAACGGAGTTGACTGGCTTGACATCACCACCTCGCCAGTTCAAGCGGCTTTGGGACAATTAGATTGGTCGTTACCTTCTAACATTTTTTCAAATCAAGCAAAAGTAAAAATTTATGATGCTCTTGATTTAACACGGAGTGCTGAGAGTCCAGTATTTAAGATTTCAAATCTTCAAGTATCTTCACCAAACGGCGGAGAGAATTTACAAGCCGGGTCAACAAAAAATATTACCTGGTCGGCAAGTTCAAATATTGATAGTGTGTTGATTGAATATTCTTCTGATAATGGCAGCATTTGGAATACTTTAACTACCTCCGGAAATACAGGAACTTATGTATGGACTATCCCTTTGCAGATAACTACTTCCGGCAGAATTAGAATAAGTGACAAAACAAATTCTTCTATAGTTGATATTAGTAATAACACATTTACTATTTCAAGCTATGGTATCACAAGTCCAACAGCCGCAGCATATTGGCAAAGTGAATCTACAAAACCAATCGCATGGTCAATTAGTAATGTTGCGAATGTTAAAATAGAATATTCAACCAACAATGGTTCCACTTGGGCGACAGTGATTTCAAGCGTTGCAGCTTCAAGTAATACATTCAACTGGGTTCTTCCCGCGGCTACAGCAACTAATCAGGCTTTGGTAAGAATCTCCGATGTAGCCAACCCTTCAAATTCAATTGTAAGTTCGGCATTCAAGATTAGCAACTTGCAGGTAACAGCGCCAAACGGTAATGAGAATCTGCAAACCGGTTCTACAAAGAATATCACATGGACAGCGGGTGCAAATATTGCGAATGTTTTGATAGAATATACGTCCGATAACGGAACAAATTGGGTTACACTAACCAATACTGCCAATACCGGTTCATATTTTTGGACAGTTCCAAGCGCTGTAACAACATTGGGGAAAATAAGAATCAGCGATAATGTTGATGCTTCAATTAAAGATGAAAGTGATAATACTTTTACAATTTCGAGTTATACAATTTCGAGTCCAACGGCAGCATCCTATTGGCAAAGTGAAACTACGCAACCAATTTCCTGGTCGATAAGTAATGTTGCGAATGTTAAAATAGAATATTCAACGAATAATGGAGCGACTTGGGCAACCGTAATTTTAAGTGTTTCAGCTTCAAGCGGATCATATAATTGGGCTTTACCAGCAAGCCTTGCAACAAATCAAGCGTTGATAAGAATATCGGATGTTCTAAATTCATCTAACTCACTTGTTAGTTCAGTTTTTAAAATAAGTAATATTCAAGTAACATCTCCAAACGGTGGAGAGATACTTCAAGCAGGTGCAACAAAAAATATTACATGGTCTGCGGGAAGTAATATCGCAAATGTTTTTATTGAATTATCTACCAATAACGGGTCAACATGGTCATCTGTAACTACAACTGCTAATACTGGGTCATATTCATGGTTGGTTCCGGGCAGTGCAACCGATTCGGCTAAAATAAGGATCAGTGACGCATTAAGTTCCTCGATAAAAGATGAAAGTAATAATCTCTTTTCGATAAATTCTTTAACATTAACATCTCCTCTCGGCGGCGAGAAAGTTCAGACTGGAAAACTTTATTCTAATTTGATTACTTGGACAGCTTCTTTCAATATCGCTTTTGTAAACGTTGAACTATCAACCGATGGAGGTTCAACATGGTCTTCTTACAGCAATCTTGTAAAAGCCAGTGACGGCAAATATCCCGTAGCTTTTTCAAATTCTACAGCACAAGCCAAGATTAGAATTAGCAACAGTGCAGATGCAACTATCTTAACACAGAGCGGTAATTTTACCGTTGAGCAATTATCTTTGGTGACTCCGGTTGGAACAGAGTATTGGCAAGCCGGTACTTCGAAAAATTTAACATGGACAAGCACTCTTATTACTAACGTTGCGCTGGAATATTCAAGCGATAATGGAACAAGTTGGAATACAATCATTGCATCAACCCCGGCTGCTTCGGGAACTTATTCATGGGCAATTCCTTTAGCTCTCGCTTCTTCGCAAGTTAAAATTCGTGTAAGTGATGCTTCTGATAATACTATTTCGGCAACTCATCAAAATCCGTTTGTTGTTGGTGATATTAAAGTTGTTGCGCCAAATGGTGGAGAAATTATTCTAACTGGATCAGTAGACACAATTAAATGGAATGTATCTTCAAACATTTCTCTTGTACGAATTGATTACTCCTCCGATAACGGTGCTAACTGGAATCTTATCAAAAATAATGAAGCTGCAAGTTCAGGCAAATATTTATGGACGGTTTCGAGTCAGACCGTAACGCCGGGCAATGCATTCTTAATTCGTGTGAGTGATGCACTTTCAAACTTTACAATTTCTGATGTGAGCGATAACCAGTTCGCGGTAAATGGAATTCGGTTGGTAACTCCAAACGGCGGCGAGCAATATCAAGTTGGTTCTATTCAAAAGATCCAGTGGAGCGCAACAGGAAATATTTCTAAAGTTAGGTTGGAATATTCTATTGACGGTATTGTTTGGAACAGTATTCAAAATAATCTTATCGCTTCAACCGGTTTTTATAATTGGGTAATCCCGAATGTTTCAAGTTCCGCGGTTAAAGTTAAAGTTAGCGATGATCTGAATCCAACTTATTCAGATGCAAGCGACACTAATTTTAAAATTGCAGATATAGTTTTAACGTCTCCGAACGGTGGAGAACGTTGGCAAGTCGGTTATAAGAAAAATATCACCTGGTTTGCATCTTCCAATGTTTCAAAAGTGAATCTTTATTATAAAACTTCTACTTCCGGAAATTGGATTCCGATAGATACCAATATTACAGCATCCGCAAATACATATTCGTGGCTTTTACAAAATCCTGTTACCCAACAAGCGGTTATCAGGATAACCGATGCTTCTTCAAACTTTGCAATTCAAGATACAAACGATGCAGTCTTTACAATTTCCAATATCGAACTTACTTCACCGTTATCCGCAGATAAATGGAGAAGCGGCAAAGCAAACTTGATTGCATGGAACCGCAGCAGCGATGTTACAAATGTTGATTTGTATTATTCAACTGATAACGGTGCTGTATGGAATTCTCTCCAATTAAGTGTTGCTGCCAGCCAGTATTCATGGAACATTCCCGCAAATATTAATGCAAACCAGGTTAAAGTGAGAATTCATAATTCAGCGGATGTTTCTATTGCAGACACGAGCGGAGTTTTTTCGATCTACTATCCTTCACTTACTTTGGTTGCCCCGGACGGTGGTGATTACATTCAAGCCGGTTCACCGTATCAAATAAAATGGAGTAGTACACTCGTATCAAAAGTTAAAATTGATTATTACAATGGAACTTCATGGCAACAACTTATTAGTGAACAACCTGCAGACTCGCAGAAATTTACCTGGACTCCGGATACTTCTCTATCTTCTGCAAACGGAAAGATTAGAGTATTAGATGCTGATGATAACGCTATTGGCGATACAAGCAATTTGAGTTTCAAAATTGGATATGTTCAACTAACGAACTTAATTGGAGGTGAAAATCTTCAAGCGAATTCTGCAAAGAATATCACATGGATTAACAGCTTAAGCGTTTCAACAATTAAGTTGGAACTTTCAACAAACAACGGGACGAGTTGGACAACATTACAAACGGCGCTTCCTTCAAGTCCGGCAACTTATGCATGGAGTGTTCCGAACACTCCTTCGGATTCATTACGATTAAGAATCAGCGATGCATCTTCCGGCAATTTAATTTCTTATAAGAGCAGTTCTCCATTTTTGATTAGCAATATTGATTTAACTTCGCCGAACGGCGGAGAAACTTATCAAACCGGTAAGAACGTTACAATCACCTGGGATGCAAGTTCCAACACACAAAATATTAAGTTGGAATTCTTCGATGGAACAAGTTGGAATTACATTGCGGATACACTTGCCTCTGCAAAAACTTATAATTGGACAATTCCAAATGCGATTGCAAACGCAACAACGAATGCCCGTATTCGTATTAGTAATTCACTCTTCTCAAATATAAAAGATTCAAGTGCGGCAGACTTCACCGTTAAACATTTGGAGATAAGCGCTCCTGCAGCAGCGGACGAATGGCAGGTAAATACAAACCAGACGATAACATGGAATTCAATAAATATTCAAACGGTAAAAATTGACTATTCTACTAATGATGGTACTTCATGGATACCTGTTACCGGTTCTGTCTCTGCGGCTCTTAATTCATATAGTTGGTTGATTCCGAATACTACAACTTCGACGGCACGAATTAGAATTTCTGATTCAGCTAACGCAACGATTTCGACGATCAGCAATCAATTTAAAATATATAATCCTTCTTTAACTTTAACTTCACCGGTTGGCAGCGAGAACTGGCAGGCAGGATCAACAAAAAATGTTACCTGGTCAAGTTCGCTCGTTGATTTTATAAATATCGAATATAGTTTAGATGAAGGACTCTCATGGAGTACTTTGAAATCGAATGTTTCGGCATCAACCGGGAAGTATGAATGGAGCATCCGGGATACGCTTTCAACAACAAAGGCAAGAATAAAAATTTCTTTTGTGGGATCCGGACCTGTGATAAGCGATTCAAGTTCTGCGAACTTTATGGTTACAAGAATTAAAATTGCTTCACCGAATGGTGGAGAAATTTATCAAGCGGGAGCTACAAAGACAATTCTATGGGAAGTTAGTTCTCATGTTCCTGCAGTCAATCTTGAATATTCATCTAATGGCGGGTCTTCATGGGACGCTATTAAGACCAATGTAACCGCTTCTCTGAATCAATATTCATGGGATGTTCCTAAGTCCTACCAAACTATTCAAGGTAGGGTACGTATAGTTGCTGCCAATGCTCTATCAATTTCCGATACGAGCGACGCCAATTTTAAGATCGGCTGGATCGCGGTTACTTCACCCAATGGAAATGAGAATCTGCAAGCTGGAAGAACTTATCAAATCGCCTGGGCGAAAAGCAGCAGTATTTCAAATGTGAAAATTGAGTATTCCTTGCTTGGTGATTCGAACTATCAAGTAATTGCTGCAAATGAAATCTCAACCGGAAAGTATGATTGGACAATCCCATCAGATGTTTCAACAAATTTGGGAAGAATAAAAATATCTGATGCAACCGCTGCGGATCAAATTGCAGATATCAGTGATACCACTTTTATAGTTTCAATCTTAAAGATCACTGCACCAATTCTTGGTACAAATTGGGCGGCGGGCTCTACTCAAACAATAAAGTGGAATAGCAGTTCAAATGTTGCCTCTGTTCGGATTGAATATTCATCGAACAGCGGTCTTTCGTGGGATACGGTAACGACCTCAGTTTCAGCTTCAGACAGTAGTTATGATTGGAAAATTCCAGGCAGTTTGATTTCATCTCAAGCGAAACTCAGAATCTTTAGCACGATTACTACAAGCATAAGTGATACATCAAATAAATTTACAATTTTCGTCCCCTCGGTTTCTTTGACCTATCCAAATGGTGGAGAGAGACTCCTCGCAGGTTCTGTTGATACAATTAGGTGGAACGTTGAATATGTTTCCACCATCAGAATTGATTATTCAATAGATAACGGAACTAATTGGCAAGTCTTGAAAGATGTTGTTGATGCAACCGCAGGAAAATATGCATGGCAGATTCCAAACGGTTTATCAACTGCGCAAGGATTAATTCGTATCACCGATGTTACTGCGGCAGAAATTAAAGATTCAAGCAGTACTCCGTTTACTGTTGGCTGGATTGATATTACTTCTCCGAGCGGGAACCAAAACTGGTTAGCCGGAAGTCAAAAAGATATTACCTGGAGTGCAAGTTCCAGTATTTCAACTGTAAAAATAGAATACTTTGACGATAATTCGTGGCAGACAATTGTTACAGGAATTAATGCTTCTCTTGGAAAATATTCTTGGACAGTTCCATCTATTCCAGTCTCCACCGGGAGAATTAGAATCGCTGATTTCGCTTCAAAGACTTCTATAGTTGATACGAGCAGCGGCAATCTTACAATTAACATCTTAACGATTGTTTCTCCGAATGGAGGAGAATTTTTTCATGCGGGAACAACCAATAAAATTAGTTGGACAAAGAATCCAATCTTTTCAAACTTGAAATTAGAATACTCATTAAATAATGGTAAAAATTGGAACGTAATAATTAGTTCGATCTCTGCCAGTTTGGGTGAATACAACTGGGTTATTCCGGAAAATATTTCAAGTGATTCCGCTTATTTACGAATTAGTGATGTTGCTGATGGAGCTATTTCTGATTCCAGTAATAGTCCCTTCAGAATCGGAAGACTTCAAGTTTTGTTGCCAAGTTCAGCAATTAAGGTTTTAGAAAATACCTCTTATACAATCCAGTGGAGCAGGAGCGATAATATTCCACTAGTTGATTTGCATTACACCACCGATAATGGGAACACATGGATACCGATAACAAATGCTCAGGCTATCTCATCAACTTCAGGAAGTTTTGATTGGTTGGTTCCGCAAACACCGTCAGATTCGTGTTCAATAAGAATACGAAGTACTTCAGATATTACTTTTAGCGGTGCAAGCAGCTCACTTTTTACGATTGCGCAATTTAAGCTGCTCACCCCGAACGGCGGACAAATCTGGCAAACCGGTACAAGCCAGGATATAACCTGGCAATATAAATATGTAAGCAACTTACAAATTGAATATACTACCAATGCTGGAATTGACTGGAAGAGCGTATCATCAAGTGCAATTGCATCTTCTTTAGAAAAATACACCTGGAATATTCCTGATGATATCAACTTTGCAGATGTAAATTTTAAAGTAAGGATTAGAGATGTTGAAAATCCTACTATCGCCGATACAAGCAACAGTAGCTTCACGGTTAGTTATTTGAAGCTAATATCTCCGAATGGCGGAGGCGGGCAGCAAATAGGGACTTCTTATTCGATAAGATGGAGTCATAGCCCAAGCACGATACAAAAAATTAAACTTGAGTACACAATTGATGATAAGAACTGGCGGTATATTGATACTGTCTCTGCCGATTCTGTTTCGTATTTGTGGAAAATACCTAATACGCCAACCCAATCTGCGCGAGTTCGCGTAAGCGATTTTTCACAACCTACTATCAGTGATGCCAGTGATAGTTTAATTGTGATAAGCTACATCGCGTTGAAATATCCGAATGGTGGAAAGACACAGAAAGTTCAAGCCGGGAAGACTTATTCCGTTGCATGGGAAGGGGCTTATTTGAAAGGCATTTCAATTGATTATTCCTTGAACGGCGGAGTGGACTGGAATCCGATTGATGATGCGAGAAATATCCACCCTGATTCGACTCAATTTAATTGGACTATCCCCAATACTCCCTCAACGCAATGTATGATTAGAGTTAGCGATTTTGCTTACCCTTCCATCTACGACGCCAGCGACACGTTATTTTCAATCTGTTCAATTTCATTGACGAGTCAGAACGAATTGATCGCAGTGCAAAATAATTCGATTCAAAAAATTACCTGGGAATCAAAGAATATTGATTCCGTACGTATTCAACTTTCGTTGGATAATGGGTTGACATGGCCCACGAGTTTTCCGGTTCAAGATGCTGCATTACAAAGCTATGATTGGCAAGTCGGAAATCAGAAAACGATTTCAGCGCGGTTGAGAATCTCCGATCAATTTGATGTATCCATAAATGATGTGAACGATACTAATTTTGTAATAGGCTCTTATCCTAAAGTTACTTTATTAAGTGTATCTCAAAAAGACACTATAAAGTTCACCTATGATTTTAGTACCCCGGGTGAACAATTAGCTATGACAAAATTTGAATATATTAATGAAGCCAATAGTCCGATTGACGTTCTTAGTTCTGTTGAATTTGTAAAAAATAATACTCCGGGACCGATCGTTGACACGCTGAAATGGGATTCGAAAAATAATCTTCCAAATTTTGAAGGATTAGTAAAAGTTAAAATTACGCTACAATCAAATTATAAAGTTACTTATGTAATTGAACTTGATAGTGTTGGAATTGATAATGTGCCGCCAAAATTTGACGTCGCACAAATTGGTGAAATGCAAGAACCATTCAGCTTAGGCTGGGGTCGTGCAATGCTTTACTGGAGCGCCGCGACTGACTCCAACAGTTCGATAAAATATACGGTAGCATATTCCACCGATGATATTTATGAGGCTGATTCATCAATTACCACAACCAACGATACGATTTATATTTCATTGTTGCGAACTTCAACTAAGTACAATGTGAGATTCACCGTTTCCGATGGTTTGGGTAATTCTCAATTTTTCTACACTCAATTTAAGACCTTGGCAGCGGCTGATTTTAACGGAGATAATCAAATTGACTTAGTTGATCTGGCATCGTTTGTTAAATCATGGAGTACTCCCGGCTTAACCTATGGCGCTGATTTAGCTCCTTATACGGATTCGATCCCATCTATTAGAGTGGTAGGAGATTCTCGACTAAATATTCAAGACCTTTTCGTCTTTGTTGATATGTGGAATTACTACCAAACGACGAGAAGTTTACCCAAGAAGAATATCGCAGTTGCAAAAACATCAGATCAAATCGAAAGATGCGAGCTAAAAGTTCGTAAAGGAAAAAATGACTTTGTTCACACGATAAGTTTTGATGAAGATAACGAACTGATGGCTATGTCTGCAGAGCTGCATTACAACCCAACTCGTATGCGGTTTGATTCGTCTTCTATTGCAGGGGTTGGTAAAAATCTGGAAGGTGGATTTACTTTAGTTCATAATGATTCACTCAACGGAATTGTAACTATTAATTATGCCGATCTGAACGGGACACTGGATAATAAAATTCAGTTCATTTCTACGCTTACGTCAAATATGGATCGAATTTCTAATGAAGATTCACTTGTAATAGTCTTAAGCGGACTAAATAAATCGTTCAAGCAAGCATATTCGAAACAAGTCGTCTATACCATTAAAGAGGTTCCCAACAACTTTAATTTATCGCAGAATTATCCTAATCCTTTTAATCCGACGACGATGATTAATTATGAACTGCCGTCGAAAGCGAGAGTAAGCTTAATACTTTTTGATATTCTTGGAAGAAAAGTGGCTGCTTTAATAGATGAAGAGCAGAACGAAGGATATTATCAATTTGGAATGGATGCAAACAAGGTTGCTAATGGATTGGCGAGCGGTGTTTACATCTATAGGTTAAGTGCCGGAAGTTTTAATGCTACTAAAAAAATGGTTTTATTGAAGTAATGCCATCATGAGGTTTATTATGAAACGTTATTTAAAACTGGAAAAAAAGATGAAATATTTTTTAATACATTTCTCCATTCTTCTTATAAGCGTGTTTGCGGTTAGATGCAACACCGGCGGAGTAGTTGATAATCCGCCGCCTTTTCTTGAAATAATTGATGGTCCATTAGAAAGTGAAGTGTTATCGAAAGACAAAGTTGTTTTTGCATGGCGTGGAAACGGCTCAGGGTACACATTTAAATACCGGATGCTCTCATTAGACTCTGATAATTTTCCTTCTGTTTATCAAGATTGGACAAATTATTCGACAGCTACAGATGTAACGTTCTCTAATCTCGATGAAGGGAAATTTAGATTTGAAGTTCAGGCGAAGAGCGGCAGCGTTGAACCAGCGCCTCTAAAGCGAGAATTTTTTATTGATGCGATAAAAGGTCCTTCATTGATGTTTTTTAAGACAAAGACCGATGTCATGGTTGGGCAATTAGATTCAGTTGGTATATGGATGGAAGATGTTGATGGCTTAGCCGGATTTAGCATTGTTATTGCGTTCGATAAAACAAAATTGAATTTAGTTTCATCGTCATCGGGTTCTTATGTCATTCAAAAAAGATTTCAGCAATTGACAGTCCCCGATCTTACGGATACAGCCTATGTTCTTAAAGGAGTAAATCAAACCGGCAGAATTGAAATTACTTCAGCTTTTCTTACCGATCTCGGTTCTTTCCCGAACAGATCAATCAGCGGTTCCGGGAAAATATTAAATCTCGTTTTCAAAGGAATTGCAAAAGGAACGACCAATCTTGAAATTACGAGTATTGATCTCCGCGATGAAAAGGGAGTGGCGATAGCTTACAACGCGCCTAAAAGTGGTATTGTTGAGGTACAGTAAAAAGCTGAAAAACAAAAAATCAACTTTAGAGCTTTACGGTCAATCCTTCCCGGGCTAGAAAAATCTCAAGCTCATGTTCTTTATAATTCTTCTTTTTATAAGCAATGGCATTAGCGCAAAGTTTGCGAATGGTATTATCGTTTTGTTCTGGTCCATGATGGGTTAAGGCAAGCCTTTTTACTCCCGATTTTATTGAAATGTCTACTCCGAAAAGCGCCGAACTATGTCCCCAATCAACTTTTTCAATCTCTTCATCAAAAGAATATTGTGCATCAAAATCGAGCAAATCAGCATTCTTGTAGAAATCAATAAAGGTGATTATTCTATCGAAGGAGAGGTTGTTGTACTCTCCGTCAGTAGCAAAAACAAAGGATTTCCCTTCTGATTCAACCCTGTATGCGTACGATTTCCCCGGGTGATGCAGTTCAATATGTTTTATTAGGGTGGAGTTGATTTTTATCTCCTGATCCCTTTCCAATTCAACAAATTCTTTTTTACATGCCATGTAATCCGTCGACACAGGGAAAAAACGAAAATCCTGCTGGTACTTTAATCGTGTTTGTAATTCTTTGTGCGGGCTGTAAAATGTTAAATGATAATTGGGTAAGTACGCCGGCAGGAAAAAGGGAAATCCTTGAATATGATCCCAATGAGTATGGGATAAAAATATATGAAGTGGTTGCTGAAGGTTTGCTTTATTCTTACTTAAGATATCATAACCGAGTTCTCTTATACCTGAGCCCATATCAAAAATAAGGTGAGCGTCTATTGTTTTTACCTCAACGCAGGTAGTATTTCCCCCAATAACCAGGCATTCTTCTTTCGCAAGCGAGTTAATTACCTCTTCGCGATGTTGCGGAGAAGATATATCTTTATCCGCTGCAAATTCAAGAACTCGAAGCATTTTATTTCGGATTTCGTTTCCGTTCAACGGAGCCGGAATTGAACCCCGAACGCCCCAAAAGCGTACTTGCATTTTGCTACCTTCAAAGGTTTTGTTGAAATTATGTTGTGAAAATATAATAAAAGTTTAGTACAAATGCTTTGATTAATATAACAATAAAAAATATTTTTTTTATCTCAATAATCAAAGGGAGCTAAAATGAAGAGAGGTGAAATATTTCATTAAAAGAAATGAGCACTCTTTTTTATACTTCACCCAAACATATTAATTAATATCTTTGTAACAATGATAATAAAAATTTGGAGTCTTTTTTGAAAATATTTTTTCTCCCCTTAGTCGTACTTCTTTTTCAGCTACAAATAGAAATTTATGGTCAAGAAGAAATTGAATCACCCGCAGATTCAATCGAGGTTTATATAATAGATTCCTACATTCCTCCTGAGAATCCAAACAGGTTTATTCTCTCGTTTTATACAAGTGAATTTTGTACGTCAAAAATTATTCTAGAAAATAATCAAGAACTCCCGGTCTCTGTTGAATTAACTGACAACCATCGTATCGAAATTGATCTGGCGAAACTGCATCTTAAAAAAAACAAAATGAATTATGTAATAACGGTAGAAAATGGTGCAGGAGTCCGATCCAGAAGTGAAGTATTTATACTTGAACTTCATACCAATGATAGAGTAGTTGAATCGCAATCAAACTATTTTATCACCTGTTTAGCCGGTGGGGTTGTTTTCTTAACTCCTTCTGTAACTGCGATCCAGGCAAACGGAAAGACGTACTTTGGATTGAATAAGGAACTCCCAATTCTTTCGCTTTATTCCGGCGGGTTTAATTATCCCAGCGGTTATTTTGCTGTTGAGTATGCCCATATTTTAAAAGCCGAAAAGAAAAACTATTTCAGATTTGGGTACAAGCATATTTATGAGATCCCAAAACTAGAATATATTTCTGCAGGACTCAATGGTTTTACGGATTTTAGGGGATTAAATGGAATTAGTCCGGAACTATCACTTGGAGTAGTCAAAATTTACAATGTTTTTACGCTTTATGCACGCTATCGGTACAACTCCTCTCCGGGGAAAAAAGAGTCGGCATTTTCTGAGTTTTCAATAGGTCTTTTTTCTTCATTCTTTACACTACACTGGTAGTACCTTGACACTAAAATTCATGTTATAATTTGCAGAATATTTATGAGCCAGATATAGTGATAGAATACCCGAATGAAAATGAATGGATGAATGTTTTCCATTCAATCATGAAATCAATCATTCATTCATCTAAGATTATTTGTTATCTGGGATTTGTTTTTTGTGATTTCCGGTTTATCCGGGTTAAGTCTATTTTGTTTAATTAGTTATGGAGTTGAGTGGATTTACTTAAAAAATATTTTCTAAGAATAGTACTAGTTTACATTTTCTTTTTTCAATTAATAAATTTTTCACAAACGGGTGGTGCAAAAGGAAAAATCACTGACGGAAATGAGGGGTTGCCGGCTGCATCGGTATCGCTGCTAAATTCCTCGCTGGGAGCAATTTCTGACAATGAGGGTAACTTCTTACTCAATGGAATCCCCATTGGTAAACAAAGCATAAAGGTTTCAGCTATAGGGTATGATTCTAAAATTGTTGACCTTGAAATAATTCAAAAGAAAATTATTTCGATTGAAGTTATTTTGGATGAAAATCCGATTGAAATTGATGAAGTAAAAATTATTGGTTCGAGAGCAAGAAGTCAAAGCGATACACGGGTAAGCGTGATCGGACTAAATCCTAAAAGTGCAAAGATATTACCCGGCGCTGCAGAGGATGTTTTAAGAACATTACAAGCGTTACCGGGAGTTTTAGCTCCGAATGATTTCTCATCTCAACTAATTGTTCGCGGAAGCGGACCGGATCAAAATCTCATTATTATTGATGATGTTGAAATATTTAATCCCTATCGTCTTTACGGCGCCGTAAGTATGTTCAACCCCGATGCTGTCTCGGATGCGACTCTCATCTCCGGAGGATTTCCGGCTAAATATGGTGATAGGCTCTCCGCTGTTTTGGATGTTACTAACCGGGAGGGAACAAAGGATGCCTTCTTATCAGGCAGCTTAAACGCTTCCATTCTCAGCGCTAATTTAATTCTTGAAGGGAGGAACCCCTTCAATATCAATGGTAGTTGGACAATCAATTCGCGTAGAACATATTACGACTTAATTATAGAACCATTTATAAAAAGAGCCGGTCTCGTTGAAGAAAATGTTTCTCTTCCAAATTTTTATGATATCCAAAGCAAATTTGTTTTTGGACCTTTCAAAGGTCACAAATTTATTTTAAATGCAATTTATTCGCAGGACGGAGTAGATGTAATAAGCGGTAAAGAAAGAAAAACCGCCGATAGCATCTCCATAAATAATTTGACTAAAAACAATGTTGTAAGCGCTGCATGGCATTATTCCGCCAAACGAAAAGTTTTCAATAAGCTAACTCTTTCGTACTATGAGAACGGCGGAGCAACCAATTTCAATTCTGAGATTTTAGACCCTTCACTGAACCGGAAAGATTTTGAAAATGTTATTCCGGACACGCTTTCCCCTTACCTTCTCGGTTTTAAATTTGATAATGATTTTACTTTTAAAAAAACATCGTTCGATGATAAGTTGACTTATCAAAAGGCTGAACATACAATTGAAGCGGGCGCCGGTATTGATTTACTTGAAACGATAGTCAATTTCCGCTTTCGCATAGATCCGCAGCTTAAATCTTTCTTCTCGGCTAATCCTAATTTTAGAACCGTTTTTAGCGATGTTAGAGAGACAAAATATTACAAGAGAATAAAAACATTCGTTCAAGACAACATTTCGATTTCCCGGAACTTCTTTCTACAGCCGGGTATCCGCTATGATTATTACGAAATACTCGATAAATATTATTTGGCTCCACGCGTTGCAGCTTCTTATGCCTTTGACAATGTTACTACATTAAGGGCTGTGTTTGGAGTTTACTACCAATCGCCTGGATATGAAAAAATTCGTGATCAAAATATTCTTTTTGACTTAAGCAACACCTACACAGAAAATCTCCAGGCAGAGCGCGCTTATCACTATGTTATCGGGCTGGAACACTGGTTAACTAATGAATGGAATTTTACGCTTGAAGCGTATCAAAAAAATTTTTCAAATCTTATTGTTCAAAAAATAGCATCGGGGATGAACTATTTTACTACTCTAATCCCCGGCGGTGATCCGCACTTAGCTGCAAGTTGGAACCAACCACAATTAAAACAGGTTGATTCCTTAACCCAAATTCCTGTGAACAATTCCTATGGCGATGCTTATGGTGTTGAAATTCTTTTAGCGAAAAAAAATAGAGAGCAAGATTCTAAAATTAGCGGGTGGATTTCTTATGCATTTGCATTTGCAAACCGGTATGAAAAAAGAGCTATCATTCCCTTCACATTCGACCAAAGGCACACGGTAAATATTGTAATTAATTATCGCTTTAATGAAACCTGGGATGCCGGTATCCGCTGGCAATATGGTTCGGGTTTTCCTTATACTGAGCCGGTTGGAAGCAAGCCGCGGATAATTCTCGCCGATTTGAACGGTGATTTTATTCCGGAGACACCGGTCATCGCAACGAGAAAAACTTCAGTTGACCCAAACAATGAACAGGTTATATTTGATATTGATTACGGAAATCGTTTGCGATTTAATGCTCGTAAGCCGGTTTATCATCGGCTTGATATTCGTATTACTGCCGCTGTAGATATCTGGGGTTATGATTGGAATTTTTATCTTGATATTATTAATCTTTATAATCGAAAAAATATAAATAATTATCAGTATTTTGTGAATGAAGACCTTAGTTTAGGGAGAGAAGCGAACGCGATGTTTCCCCTAATCCCAACTTTGGGGTTCTCAATAAAATTTTAAGTGAGCAAATGTCTAAAAAGAAAAGCGAAATAATTGACTTAGGTGAACGCGGAAAGTATAATTCATCGAACAAACTAAATGCTCTCACCGGCAAAGAATGGATAAAATTTTCAAAATCGTGGTTCATTCATAAACCTCCCCGGAGAAAAAAGAATGAAGTCCTTCATCCTGCGAAATTTCCGGAATCGCTTGTCGCCGAATTCATTTCTTTTTTTACAAAAGAAAATGATTGGGTATTCGATCCGTTTCTTGGTACCGGGAGTACTTTAGTGGCGAGCGGTACGTTGGGACGCAATGCAGTTGGCGTTGAATTGAGCGAGTATTATTATCAAATTGCAAAGGAGAGAATTGACCGGGCAGAATTCACAAATACAATTCTTCCGCTTTGTGGTTCATCATTACAATTAAGTGAAGTGTTAAAAAAGAATTTATCCGTTAAAAAACAATTTGATTTTGTGATAACGTCGCCGCCATATTGGAATCAGCTTGAAAGAAATTCAATGCGCCAAAAGAAAAGGAAGGAAGACGGACTCGATACAAAATATTCAGAAAACCGGGAAGATATAGGGAATATTCCCGGCTACGAAGATTTCCTTGAAACCCAGGCAAAAATATTTGACGAAGTATTTTCAGTTACAAAAGAAAATGGTTATCTCACGATTATTACAAATAATGTTTATTATAAAGGAAAACTCTTCCCGCTTGCATTCGATACCGCAATTGCTCTTACAAAGAGAGGTAATAAAAGCTGGACATTAAAAGACGAAAAAGTTTGGCTGCAAGATGATAAACCGCTCATCGCACTGGGAATAAACAGTGCCTGGGTTTCTAATCGTCATCATCAATATTGTTTGATCTTTAGAAAAGAGAAGAAAAATGAATGATGCTGCGTTAACGGTTTCCGAAATTACAAGGTTAATTAAAAAAGATCTCGAAGAAAATTTCTCGTCGTTAAGTATCGTGGGAGAAATTTCTAATTTTAAAGCACATTCATCCGGGCATTGGTATTTTACGCTGAAAGATTCTGATGCTCAGATCTCTTGCACCATGTGGCGTGGAGTGAATAATTATGTTTTCTTTTCCCCGCAGGATGGAATGAAAATAATTATCATCGGAAGAATAACCGTCTATCCTCCCAGAGGAAATTACCAGATCGAAGTCAAGGCAATGCAGCCTGCTGGAGTTGGAGAGCTTCAGCTTGCGTTTGAAAAACTGAAAGCGAAACTTCATCGCGAAGGATTGTTTGATCCCGAAAATAAAAAAGAACTCCCCGAACTTCCGATGAAAATTGGGATCGTAACTTCGATTGGCGGGGCTGCTCTTAAAGATATGATCAGTGTCGCGAAAAGAAGATTTCCTCTCGTTGAAATCGTCATTGCTTCATGCGCTGTGCAAGGAGTTGGTGCAGCTGATTCAATAGTTTCAGCTATTCAACGGTTAAATAAACAGAACGATATTGAAGTTATTATTGTTGCGCGTGGCGGGGGTTCTTTGGAAGATTTGTGGGCATTTAATGAAGAGACGGTTGCTTATGCTATTTATAATTCCGTAATTCCCATTGTAACAGGAATTGGACACGAAGTTGATTTTACTATTGCCGATTTTGTTGCAGATCATCGTGCAGCAACCCCCACCGCGGCAATGGAAATTTTAACTCCCGAAAAAGAGGAAATTGAAAATCTTATTAGAGACTTTGACGATGAAATTACAGGAAAGATGTTTAATAAAATTGAAGAATTAAAAGTGCAGATTTTCTCAGCATTAAATTCATACGGTTTTCGTTCTCCATTTGATCTGTTGAGGTTGTTCAATCAAAAAGTTGATTCTGCTCTTTACCGGCTTAACCAGACAACTGAAAAATATATTAATTATCAAAAAAACAAAGTAGTATTACTTGCCTCAAAACTTTCAGCCTATGATGTACAAAAAACTCTATCGAAAGGTTTTGTTTTAGTTAAACAAGAGGATAAATTTGTAACAAGAGCTAAAAATTTTCAGATTTCTCAACCGCATACACTGATTTTTTATGACAATAAGATTCAACTAAATAAAATTTATGAAAAAAAAGACTAACCAATCATCTTTTAAAACTGATTTACAGAGATTAGAAGAAATATCATCTTTGTTAGAGAACAATGAGCTCGATCTTGAAGAAGCAATTGCTCTGTATGAAGAGGGTATACATCTTTCAAAAAAATGCCTAGAAACATTAACGGTTTCAGAGTTAAAAGTAAATGAATTAAAAGCAAAAATTGATTCAACTAATGATGATCTTTCTTAAAATCGAAAATAAATCCGGAGCTTTTCTGAATGACCGAAGCAACTACATATAACATACTCGATAAAATAAATTCCCCCGCAGATATTCGTCTCTTAGAAATCCATGAATTAAAAGAGCTCTGTGCTGATATCAGGCAGTACATGGTTGATGTAATTTCTGAAATCGGCGGTCATTTTGGAGGTGGACTCGGTACGGTTGAATTAACCGTTGCGCTTCATAGGGTATTTAATACTCCCAAAGATCTTTTAGTATGGGATACGGGGCATCAAGCTTACCCTCATAAAATTGTAACCGGTCGGAAAGAAGAGTTGAAAAAAATTCGCCAATTTGGTGGTATCTCAGGTTTCTTAAAACGAAACGAAAGCGAATACGATACTTTCGGCGCAGGACATGCTTCCACTTCAATTTCTGCTGCACTCGGGATGGCTGTGGCTCAAAGATATAACAATTCAAAGAAGAAGGTTATTGCGGTTATCGGCGACGGTGCAATGACAGGGGGAATGGCTTACGAAGCCATGAATAATTCCGGTATACTCAAAGCCGATTTGATTGTTGTCCTCAATGATAACAATATGTCTATAGCCCCAAATGTTTGGCAGATATCCAATTACTTTACTGAGATCATCTCTCACCCTGAATTCAATAAATTGAAAGGGCAAGTGTGGGATCTAACCGGCAAACTTGATCACTTCGGGGACCGCTTAAGAAAAATTGCAGTGAGATTAGAAAGTGGTATCAAAGCAGTCATTACACCCGGAATGTTATTCGAAGCATTAGGTTTCCGTTATTTTGGTCCTGTAAATGGGCATAACGTCAATCAATTAGTAAAACTTTTTGAACAGGTTAAAGAACTTAAAGGTCCAATTCTCATCCATGCAATTACGGAAAAGGGGAAAGGATACATACCTGCTGAAAAAGATTTTCAACATCTTCATGCAGCCACACCATTTAATAAAGAAACCGGTAAAGCATTGAAAAGCCCAAGTTCCATTCCGTCATATACCAAAATCTTTGGTGAAGCGCTGACGGAACTCGTGAATGGAAATTCGAAAATTGTTGGGATCACTGCAGCTATGCCTGATGGAACCGGGTTAGATATTCTTAGAGAAAAATTCCCGCAAAATTATTTTGATGTTGGAATAGCAGAAGAGCATGCAGTAACTTTTGCTGCCGGATTGGCTACACAGGGAATGATTCCGGTTGTAGCTATCTATTCTACATTTCTGCAACGCGCCTTTGACCATCTAATACACGACGTTGCCCTGCAACATCTACATGTTGTATTCGTGCTTGATAGAGCCGGATTAGTTGGAGCTGATGGTCCAACCCATCATGGTGCGTTTGATCTAACTTATTTACGCTTAATTCCGCATCTTGTAATCATGGCTCCTAAAGATGAAGCGGAATTAAGAAATATGCTATACACCGCCACAGAATATAAAGAAGGACCAGTTGCACTTCGATATCCCCGTGGTTCAGCGATTGGAGTAAAGTTAAGTGAGTCATTTGAAAAAATTCCAACCGGGAAAGGCGAACTCCTTACGATGGGTAATGATGCAGCTTTCCTGGCGGTCGGCTCGATGGTTCAATTTGCTCTTAAGGCTGCCGATGAATTAGCAAAAGAAGGAATCCATATTGAAGTAATAAATATGCGCTTCATTAAACCTTTGGATGAACAGTTGTTAGATGAGGTCGTCCAAGGGGATAAAAAAATTATTACCCTGGAAGAAAATAGCATCGTAGGGGGTTTTGGCAGCGGAGTTACAGAATATCTCTCACAGAAAAATTTCAAAAACGATATCCTCCGTATTGGGCTGCCGGATGAATTTGTAGAACACGGGACGCAAGCGGAACTTTATAAATTATTGGGAATTGATGTCGCCGGTATTATAAAAAAAACAAAATTATTTCTTGACAATAAATAAATTCTTGGGAAAATTATGAATCAAGTGAATATTGGTATTATAGGTTTAGGAAGTATCGCCCAGCTTGTTCATCTTCCTTTTTTAAAAAAATTGAACAACGCAAACGTTGTTGCCATAAGCGAAATAAATAAAAATAGATTGCTCACGGTTGGTGAAAAATTCGGGATTAAAAAGCAGTATTCTAGTTTTGAAGATATGCTCGAAAAAGAAAACCTGGATGCAGTTATCATCGCCACGCCAACGGATACTCACCTACCCATTGCTCTGGCTTGTATTGAAAAAAAGAGACATGTTCTCATAGAAAAACCAATTTCCCGTTCTCTACAGGAAACCAAACTTATTGTTGATGCTGCAAAAAAACAGGAAGTCAAAGTAATGGTCGGAATGAATTTTCGATATCGCCCTGATGTGATGTTGTTAAAAAGTATTATCAACTCCGGAGACCTTGGAGAAATATTTTATGTGAAATCCGGATGGCTGCGAAAGCAAAGTTCAGAAGGGCAATGGTTTACTAAAAAAGAATCTTCGGGCGGCGGAGTGATTTTAGATCTTGGAATTGTTCTTCTTGATCTTTCACTTTGGTTATTGAATTTCCCCGAAATTGCATCTGTTTCAACCCAAAACTTTTTTATCAATACAACGAGTGTTGAAGATTGTTCGTTGAGTATGATCCGCTGCAGACCGAACGCATTAATTAATTTGGAAACGAGCTGGTCCTTAAATTCTGAAATGGATACTTTTTATTTGAATATTTATGGAATAAAAGGAAACGCTTCTCTTAATCCTCTTCGTGTATTTAAGAAAATCAATGATCAGCAAATTGATATGACGCCATCAGGCAACGATAATTATCTTTCTCTTTTTAAAAAATCATATTTAAATGAATTGAAGCATTTTCTCGGCGCAGTACAGGGAGTCAATCCATTATTTTCTCCGGCGGAAGAATCACTCCCAAGGATGAAAGTAATCGAGTCAATGTATCAATCATCGCACGAGAACAAAGAAATGCAATTTGAGTAATATGAAAAAAATCTTATTAGCCGATGATGAAAAAGATATTCTTGAGTTTCTCCAATACAATTTAGAGAAAGAGGGCTTTGCGGTTATCACTGCTGCAAATGGAGAGGAAGCGCTTTCTCTTTTAATTGAAAATCCGGATTTAGCAATTCTTGATATAATGATGCCGAAATTAAACGGGTTCGAAGTTTGCGCCAAGATACGCGAAAATAAAAAGACGGCAGCGCTTCCTGTTATTTTTCTTACCGCAAAATCATCCGAACAAGATGAAATAAAGGGATTAGAACTTGGAGCGAATGATTTTATTCTGAAGCCAATCTCACCATTAAAATTAATTGCACGGGTAAAAGCAAATCTAAGAAAAGCTGCTTCAGTTTTGCATGACGGGGGGATTCTCTCGAATGGTTCAATCACAATTGATAGAGAAAAGTATAAAATCTTTCTTGAAAATGAAGAGACTTTTTTCCCACGGAAAGAATATGAATTGTTAAGCTATCTGTGCGAAAATTCCGGCAAAATTTTAACACGTGTTGCAATCCTGCAAAATGTTTGGGGGAGCGATATCTATGTTGTTGATCGAACAATTGATGTGCATATCAGGAAAATTAGAGAGAAGCTCGGTTCACATGCCGACATGATTGAAACAATAAAAGGTGTCGGGTACCGAATGAAAAATGCTTCGTAAGTTAGCTAACCGCTTTTCTTTTTTACTCCTTTTTAAAATTGAAATATTCATTTTTTTAATTTTATTTATTGCTCCCATTTTCTTCACTTCAATGTCGTTACAGCGGAAATTAATCTTCGCAATTTGGTTTGTTGGCGGACTGCTGATCCTTGCGTTTTTTTTTAAAAGAAGATTAAAAGTTATTTTTTCCGTCATTGAAAAAAGGATCAGTAAAATGAGTCAGGATGATTATGCTGACGATGGTGCATTGAGGCTTTCATATTCCTTTGATGAAATTGAGTCGGCATTGGATCAAATGGCTGAAAAATTTAAAAGCGATATTGCAAAAATGAAACGGCTCGAAAGAATACGAACAGAATTTCTCGGCAACGTTTCGCATGAGTTGCGGACCCCCATTTTTACTATTCAAGGATTTTTAGAAACGCTGCTTAACGGCGCTTTAGAGGATCCAAAAGTAAACCGGAAATTTTTAGAGAAAGCTGCCGCACATACCGAGAATCTCAACAACTTACTGAACGATTTGATTGATATTTCAATGATTGAATCGGGTGAAATGAGGTTAAGTTTCCGCTATTTCAATTTAATGGATTTTTTGGTTGAAGTTGTTAAAGAATTTGATCCGATCCTGGCAAAAAAAAATCTTCAAATTGAAATTAATCAATCCAATAAAAAATTAGAAGTCTTTGGTGATAAAAATAAACTCAGACAGGTGTTTGTTAATCTTATTCAAAATGCAATAAAGTATTCCAATTCGGGAAAGATTCAGCTTATTGTAGATGAAGAGAAAAATTCAGCGCTCATTATTGTAAAAGATTTTGGGTTAGGTATCCCGGGAAAAGATATTGAGAGAATTTTTGAAAGATTTTACCGTGTTGATAAGACTCGTTCAAAAGATATCGGCGGAACGGGTTTGGGGCTTGCAATTGTTAAACATATCGTTGAGGCGCATCAATCAAGAATTGAAGTGAAAAGTATTGTTGGCGAAGGATCTGAATTTTCATTCCGCTTGAAGAAATAATGAATTGAAATTCCTTCTAACACTCATTGATCTTACAAAAATCCTTCGTTTGCCCTTGCAATCTTTCCACTGCAAAGTTAGATTTACAACAACAAAAACAACGCATCCTTGAAAAAAGAAATAATATTTTCTCTTTGCATCATCTTCTTTTCGGCTCTTTGGCTTCAAGGGCAATCAACACGCACGCCATACAAAGATGGCAACGCCATTTCACTTGTTGACTCGCTTCAGATAAATTTGGATAATTTTTATCGAATTAGATCAACGAACATAATTCCCGGGACAGTAAATATTTTGCTCAAAGGGAAAAATCTCTCCGCGCAAGACTATAAAATCAATTATGCATTAGGAACCATCTCCTTATCGGACTCTCTTCCATATTCAATATTCGATACTCTCTTCGTTGCGTACCGATCTGTTAAACTGTCTCTTCAAAAAGAATATCAACGGCGGCAGCTTGTTGTAAAATATGATGAATTGGGGAAGGATACCATCCGTGTTTTGCGTCTCAATAAACCGTTAGACACCGAATCAATTTTTGGAAATACGATCGAAAAGAGCGGGTCAATTATTCGTGGATTTACGGTGGGAACGAATAAAGATTTAACGCTGCAAAGTGGTTTACGTTTACAATTGGCGGGAAAATTATCCGATGATATCGAGGTTGTTGCCGCACTAACCGATGAAAACACTCCCATCCAGCCGGAAGGAAATACTGAGCGATTGGATGAACTTGATAAAGTCTTTATTCAAATAAAGCATAAAAATGCTTCTGCAACTTTTGGTGATTATGAAGTGCAAAAAAAAATCGGCGAGTTCGGCATTATAAATAGAAAACTTCAAGGACTTCTCGGTGAGTTTAAATTTGGGAATACAGAAGGATATTTTGCTGTTGCAAATGCAAAAGGGAAGTTCAATTCCAATGCTTTTAACGGGCAGGATGGGGTGCAAGGTCCCTACCGGTTAAGCGGTCAAAATAATGAGCGGGACATTATCATTATTGCCGGTTCGGAAAAGGTTTTTGTAAATGGCGAAGAATTGAAACGCGGGGAGAGGAATGATTATACTATTGATTACTCTAATTCCCAAATCATTTTTACTCCGCAACGACTCATTACTTCGGCAAGCAGAATAGCAATTGATTTTGAATATTCCGACCGCAGATTTGCTCGTAATTTTTTTGCTGCGGGAGCGGGCACCCAATTCTTCAACGATAAGATCAAAATTGCTTTTCAGTTTATTCGCGAAGGTGATGATCAAAATTCTCCCATTGATATTTCGCTTAGCGATGCAGATAAAAAGGTTTTGGCAAGCGCAGGTGATAGGAAAGATTTTGCTGTGAAAAGCGGCGTTAGTTTAGCGGAACCTGATTCTGTTGGGCAGCTGAAAGGTTTGTATGAAAAAAAAGATTCCGTCGTTCACAATCAGCCGTATTCATATTACCTTTATAATCCTGGTAGTGATTCTGCTTTGTATAATGTCTCGTTCAGCTATGCAGGCGAGTATCAAGGCGATTATGTCCGCGAAAGTTTAGGGCAATACCGGTTTGTCGGAAAAAACTTAGGGGGATATCTGCCCCAAATATTTTTACCGCTGCCCGAACTGAAACAATTTGGAAATTTATTTTTTCAGTACAATCCCACGCAAGATATTGCTATACAAGTAGAATTTGCCGGAAGTTCATGGGATAGAAACCGTTTCTCTACTCTAGATGAAAAAGATAATTTAGGGTTGGCGAGAAACTTATCATTTAAAATGAATCCATTAAAGCTCCAGTTTGGTGGAGTTCATTTTGGGAAAATCGGGTTCTCTTTTCGTGAGAGATTTATTCAAGATAGATTCACTTCTCTCGAGCGGTTTGATAAAGTTGAATTTGCACGTGATTACAATACATCAAGCTCTTCACAAGGGAATGAAAAACTCCGCGAAGCAAGTCTCATCTTACAGCCGGTTGAATCCCCCTTTGGAGGATTACAATCAATCTTTTCATACGGAAGTTTAAAAAAAGGAACTGATTTTTCATCGGATAGATTTACAAATCAAACTGATTTTACAAAAGAAAAAGAATTTCAATTCAAATATAAAATTGATTATGTCCACACAAAAAACGGTTCGCTCAGCAGCAATTGGCTTCGACAGGAAGGAACATCGTTTTATTCTTTTGGAAGCATCAAACCCGTTTTCGATTTTATCTCTGAAAAAAAACTTGATAAAATTTCATCGGGGGATTCACTTCTTTCATCAAGCTTACAATATTTTGAGGGAAACCCGGGGATAAATTTTGCGAAATTCTTTGGAGTTGATGCTTCAATTAAATATTTATTCAGAACAGACTATTTGCCGTTAGCCGGCGTAATGCAAAAGGAATCTAATTCCTACGGACAGATTTTTGATCTTTCTTATTCGGAGAAAAGAGAAATTTCTTCTCAATTGAGAGTAACCGTTCAAAATAAAAAATATTCTGATGTGTATAAATTAAAAGGACAACTCGACAATCAAACCATATTAGTCCGTTCCCAGACACGGTTTTCGACCACAGATAATGCGGCGAATGGCGATCTCTATTACGAAGTACAAACTCAAAAAACCGCTAAACTGCAAAAGGTATTTGTTAAAGTTGAAAAGGGTAATGGAAATTACCTCTATCTTGGCGATTTGAATAATAATGGAGTCGCCGAAGAAAACGAATTTGTTCCGGTTGTGTACGATGGTGATTTTATTATTGTTAACATTCCGACAGATCAGCTCTATCCGGTGATTGATTTGAAATCGTCCGCAAGACTTAAGTTGAATTATGAAAATATTTATTCGGCAAAAAACTTTGTAGGAACGATTGTAAAAGCACTCTCTTCCGAATCCTATGGAAGAATTGAAGAGAACAGTCAGGAAACGGATTTGAAGAAAATATACCTCCTCAAACTCTCTTCCTATCTAAATGAAAAAAACACTGTGCGTGGTTCACAATATTTTCAGCAGGACTTTTTTGTGTTTGAAAATAGTTCGGAACTTTCATTTCGTCTTCGCTACTCGCAACGGAGAAGTCTCAATCAGTTTAGCGGTGGAGCGGAAAAAGGGTTTTCAAAAGAAAGAAGCGTGCGCATCAAATTTAAACTTCTTCAAGAAATTGGGAATCAAACGGATTTGGAAAACAAAATAGATAATCTGATTGCAGGAGTATCTTCAAATAGAAGCCGTGCTATCGAGAGCAATGGTATTACAACGGATTTTTCCTATCGTCCGGAAAGAAATATTGAAGTTGGTTTCAAAATTAAGACATCCAAGAGCAGCGATTATTATCCGGCTACACCAACAGAAATATTCACAAATGGACAAACCGTTCGACTTAATATTTCATTTTCCGGGTACGGCAGATTTCGCTTTGAAGTTGAGCGAAATGAATTAACAACAAACACTTTTGCAAACTATTTACCATTCGAGCTGACAGCGGGAAATGTTATCGGAAAGAATTATTTGTGGCGTATGTTTTTTGATTACCGCTTTGGAACTAACATACTTTCAACTGCTAATTACGATGGTAGAAAGTTAGGCGGAGGAAAAATCGTGCATACAGCACGTGTGGAAGTGCGGGCATTTTTTTAGTAGATTCAATGTATCGGCTTGCGATGGATGATGTAAAATATTCATTCCCGACTTGTCTACCGCCAGGTAGATGGGAATAGTTGCTCAAATGGGATTCTTGACTACAAAGATTCAACCCGCCAAAGGCGGGTTGGGGAAAATGTTTGGTGGTGTTTGTTTTACTAACTCACGTTACGCAAAAGTGAGAAATTATATTGTAAATCGAAGCGAAGCTTCGATAAAATGCTTGTTTTTTACGAAGCTACCGCTTCGTATTACAAATTCTGCGTAAGGTGACTTACTAATATTTTCAGCTAAGAAAAATTGAAAAAAGTCAATCCCATCGGGATTCAATATTTGTAACAAGAGGATAAGGCACGAAAAAGAATCCCATCGGGATTCAATATTTCTTAAAATGTCCCGTGTTGAATATTATCCTTAACATATTTTTAAGGATGTTGATTGAGTAAAAATATTCATTCCCGATGGGAATGTAGTTTTATACTTGGGTTTTAAATTACAAATATTTAACACCTATTTATCTACCCCTTGGTAGACGGTGTTACGGAAATAATTTGGTAGCGGTATTTTTGCAAAACATATAAGATAAGAACGGTTGAATTAACTGAATCCCATCGGGATTCAATATTTGTAACAAGAATACAAGACACGAGAAAGAATCCCATCGGGATTCAATATTTGTAAAATGAGAAGAGAGGTTAAAAGAGTTTTATGTACTTTATCAGCAGGTATAAAATCAAATGATAAAAAGAAAGGTGATGATATGGAATTGAACGCATCAATGATTGAAGCGCATATTTACCGGAAGAAAAATGACAAGATCGAATTCCTTCTCTTAAAAAGAGGGGAGAAAGCAAATTATCCCGGAATTTGGCAGATGGTTACTGGAAAAGTTAAGAAGAATGAAAAAGCTTTTGAGACCGTTTTGCGTGAGGTGAAAGAGGAAACAAACCTGATTGCGGAAAAACTTTTTGTTGTTCCGAACGTAAACTCTTTTTATTCCATTGCAGATGACAAAGTAAATTTTGTTCCCGTATTTTTATGTTTGGTAGATGAGGATGATGAGGTGAAAATCTCAAAGGAACATTGCAAATTCCGCTGGGTAAGTAAAGCAAAAGCGAAAAAAATGGTTGCATGGACCGGACAGCAGAAATCATTAGACATTATTTATTCTTATCTCACAAAGAAGGAGAATCAAATTCGGTTTGTTGAAATTAAATAAAGATCTTTTAATTTAATTCGTGCATTTCAACTTGTTATCCCTTATTTTTGTTCACCATTTTAAATATTAGGAGAAAACTTTGAGTTTATTAATTGTTGGTTCTGTTGCCCTGGATAACGTTGCTACCCCTTTTGATAAAGTTGAAAATGCTTTAGGCGGTTCGGCAGTTTATATTTCACTCTCCGCAAGTTATTTCAGCGGACCTGTCCATATTGTTGGTGTTGTCGGTGATGATTTTCCGAAAAAATACATCTCGATGCTCGAAAGCCATGATGTGTTTTGCGACGGATTGCAGATTGTTCCCGAGGGAAAAACATTTCGCTGGGCAGGGAAGTATCACTATGATTTGAATACACGCGATACGCTTTTAACAGAGCTAAATGTGTTTGAAACCTTCGATCCTATAATTCCGGATGCATTAAAAAAAGCAAAATATCTTTGTCTTGGAAACATTGATCCTACTTTGCAGCTTAAAGTATTAGATCAAATTGATAATCCGCGTTTTGTGGTTTGTGACACGATGAATTACTGGATAGAAGGGAAAAAGGATGAACTCATAAAAGTTTTCCCGAGGATTGATGTATTGATCATCAACGATTCCGAAGCCCGCTTATTAGCTCATGAACCTAATTTAATAAAAGCCGCCAAAGCTATCAGAGAAATGGGGGTCCCTTCACTTATCATTAAAAAAGGAGAACACGGTGCCTTATTATTTACGGAAGACACAGTTTTTTCCGCTCCGGCTTATCCGTTAGAAATGATCCATGATCCAACCGGAGCCGGAGATTCTTTTGCCGGTGGTTTTGTTGGGTACTTGCATAAAAGCCAGGATACGAGTCCGGAATGTTTGAAACGAGCAGTTGTTTACGGTAGTACGATGGCGTCTTTTTGTGTTGAACAATTTAGCACAAAAGGATTAGAAGGTTTGTCACCATTACGCATCCAGGACCGCTTTAGAGAATTTTTAACGATCTCACGTTTTAATGAAGAAGAATAATGATCTCATTTACGGAAATAAAAATAGATATTGGACAGAACTAAAATTTAATGTCAAAAGAATGAATGGATGGGTGAATGTGAAGATTTTGGACTGTCCTGTGGATGAATGATTTTCAGGAAATCATTCATCCATTCACTCATGCGATAGTGGTATTCAAAATATTGTTAACAATTAAATCATAAAACAAATTCTGCTTAACGTGAATAATTATTTTGCTCTTGCATTTGAAAATGACTCGCTGACTTTTTTAGACCAAACAAAGCTTCCTTTTGTTGAAGAATATATAACCACCGATAGTTACGAACGCATCTCGCAAGCGCTCGAGAGGCTGGAGATTAGAGGTGCTCCGGCAATTGGAATTGCTGCCGCTTTTGCATTAACTCTTGCGATCAAAATGAATTCTACTCAAAAAAATTTTGAGGAAGCTTTTAATAGATTAGCGATTACACGTCCGACGGCGGTAAATCTTTTTTGGGCTTTAAATGAAATGAAAAAAGTGTATGAAGTTTCATCCGATGGGAAAAATGTTTATAAAAAACTTCTTCGAAGGGCAAAAGAAATTCAGCGGGATGATGCGCTGATGTGTGAAATGATGGCACAGCATGGCATCAGCATCTTTCACAAAAAATCTACAGTACTTACGCATTGTAATACCGGGGCTTTAGCTGCCGAAGGTGGAACCGCTTTTAATATTATCAAAAATGGATTTGAACACGGATTAGTTGCGCTTGTCTATGTAGACGAAACCCGGCCGCTTTTACAGGGTTCAAGACTTACTGCCTATGAACTTTCGAAAAATGAAATTCCCTTTGAAATTATAACCGATTCAACGGCTGCTTCACTTTTTTTAAAAAAGAAAATTGATCTGGTGATTACCGGAGCCGATAGAATTACAGCGAAAGGTGACGCAGCAAATAAAATCGGGACGTACAATTTGGCGGTACTCTGCAAATACCACGAAGTTCCTTTTTACATTGCTGCTCCTACATCAACTATAGATACATCAATTTCACATTATTCTGAAATTCCGATTGAACTTCGCTCTTCTAAAGAAATAACTTCTATAAACGAAAAACAAATTACGCTTGAAAATTATCCATGCTATAACCCATCGTTTGATGTTACTCCTGCTGACTTGATTTCGGGGATAATAACCGAAAAAAGATTATTCACTTTCCCTTATCATTTTAAATGAGCGAGATTGTAAAGACTGAGGGAATAGTTTTATCGAAACTCGATTACAGCGATTCAAGTAAAATCGTTTCGATCTATTCAGAAGTATTTGGAAAGATCTCCGCCATTGTAAAAGGGGGAAGAGGGAAAAATTCAAAAATTGGGATGGTTATTGATCCTCTGAACATTGTAAATTTAGTTCTCTATAACAAAGAGCAGCGTGAAGTTCAATTAATAAGTTCGGCCGAAACTGTCTGTTATTTTTCACATCTTCACGATAATTTTGAGAGGATTAAATTTGCTTATTCGGTCTTGGAGCTGCTTAAATATCTTACCGTAGATAATGAAATTAACGGGCGCTTATATAAAGGTTCAAAAAAAATATTACAGTTAATGGACAAAGGGGAAGAACAGCCGGAAATTTTATTTCTAAAATATTTCCTATTTATCCTTCAGGAAACCGGGTTTGAAATTCAGATGTCGGTTTGTTCAATTTGCCATAAAGTGATTGAGAAAGAAAAAACAAACGGGTTCAATTATGAGCATGGAATGTTGTGTAATGATTGTAAAAATCTGTATCACACATTTTTAGAGATTCCCGGGGAACTTTTTGAGCAAATTTATAGTCTAAAAGTGGGAATGAAGTTAAAAAATTATAATCTTCCTGCAATGAAAAAATTGATATTTGCCCTTGAGAAATTTCTAAAGTATCATCTTCATGGTTTTAATGGTATAAAATCGTTGCAAATGTAAACAAAAACGAGAAAGAAAAATGAAAAAGAAAAAAATTGTCGGGGTATTTGCTCTCTTAATTGTAGGAGTATTGTTCAGTGCGATAATGGTTTCAGGGTTCGGTTGGGCGTATCCGGATCTCTCGGATATCAAACTCGGCGCATCAAAGCCGCCGGTTAATCTAAATGCAGATGCAAGCGCATTTAATCAAGCATTTGTTGAAGTAGCTGAAAAAGTTACTCCATCAATTGTGCAAATTTCCGTTGTAGCTAAAGTGGATCAAAAAGAACTTCAAGGACAAAATCCCTTTTTCCAATTCCATGATTTTGGTACGCCGATGCCGAAAGAGCAAGAAGGATCAGGAAGCGGGATTATCATTAGTGAAGACGGTTACATCCTAACTAATAACCACGTGGTTGAAAACGCTACAAAAGTAACTGTTGGCTTGCATGATAAAAGATCAATAGAAGCAAAAGTGATTGGCACAGATCCTCTTACTGATTTAGCTGTTATAAAGATAAATGCAAAAGATTTAACTGTTGCTTATCTGGGAAATTCTGATGAATTGAAAGTTGGGCAATGGGTTATGGCAATTGGAAATCCGCTTGCTTTAGCTTCAACGGTAACAGCCGGTATCGTAAGCGCATTAAATCGTGGCAGGCTTGGATTATTAAAAGACCAGGCTTATGGTGTGGAAAATTTTATTCAAACAGATGCAGCCATTAACCCTGGAAATTCCGGCGGGGCTTTGGTGGATCTTTCGGGCGCTGTTATTGGAGTTAATTCTGCAATTGCCGCAGCACGGACAGGAACATACATAGGTTATAGTTTTGCCATCCCTATTAATATGGCAAAAAGTGTCGCACAAGATTTAATCGCACACGGTAAGATTAGCCGTGGTTATATAGGTGTACAAATCAGAGAAGTTGATGAATCACTTGCGCTCTCGCTCGGGATGGACAAACCAACCGGTGTTATTATCCAAAAAATAGTTGAGGGCGGATCAGCTTCAAATGAAGATGTCAAAGAAGGAGACGTCATATTAAAAATTGATAACACGGTCGTTGATCAAGCGAATCAGCTTCAAAGTTATGTTGCAAGTAAAACCGCGGGTGCAAAAATAAAATTAACCATTTTTAGAGATGGTAAAACAATAGAACGATCTGTTACACTTAAACCGCGTGAGGAAGATAAAACGGAAGCAGCTGAAAATGTTACTCCGAAAGGAAACGAGGTAGATGAGTCTCCTTCAAAAGTAGTGAGTTTTGACGACATTGGTCTAACGGTTAAAAATTTAACGGCTCAAGAAAAAGAAACGTATAAAGTTGCCGGCGGCGTTATGATTTCTGAAGTTAAGGAATATAGCAGAGCCTCGAATCAAGGATTGCAGCCTGATCTGGTGATTACTAAAGCAGATAAGAAGGAAATAAAATCGGTTGCAGAATTCAAAAAGATTATTGAAAGTAAAAAAGGTTCGGCGGTTTTTCTTGTAGTCAACGATAAGAAAGGGGATTCATTCTTTGTCGGGTTAAAAATTCCGGAATAATATTTCAAATAAAGCCTTAATCTCAAACCCAATTTCATTTTTGAGATTGGGTTTTTTATTTCTTTCAATTTATCTTTGCAAAGCCCTTATAATTAGGAATTACGAATTAGGAATTAGGAATTAAAATATGATTAGATTTTTAACCGCTGGTGAATCTCACGGCAAAGCTTTAACGGCAATTATTGAAGGGTTTCCTTCTAACTTACCGGTCACGAACGAATATCTGAATTTTCATCTCGCACGCAGACAAGCGGGCTACGGGCGCGGTTTGCGTATGAAAATTGAAACCGATAAAGCTGAAATTCTTTCCGGAATTCGATTTCAAAAAACGCTCGGCTCTCCTATTTCTTTATTGATTAGAAATAGTGATTGGGAAAATTGGATCGAGAAAATGTCTCCCGAAAACAAAAAAGGGAACGTTGATAAAATTTCCATTCCAAGACCTGGACATGCGGACCTTGTCGGTGTTTCAAAATATAATTATGATGACATAAGAAATTCGATCGAACGCTCAAGCGCAAGAGAAACTGCGGCACGGGTGGCAGTTGGAACCATCGCACGCAGATTATTAGAAGAATTCGGAATAACGATCGGAAGCTTTGTAGAAAGTATTGGAGGAATTTATCCCCAAAAAAACTTTGCCGAAGAATTATTCAACAACAAAAAAATATTTGACGCTTGGCAGCTTGCTGAGTGGGCAGATCAAAGTCAAGTGCGTGTTTTAGAAGAAGATCATGAAGAAAAAATTATCAAGAAAATAAAACTTGCAAAAAAACGAGGTGATACTTTAGGCGGAACATTTTATGTCATCGCATCAGGTTTACCGGTTGGATTGGGAAGTTTTGTTCACTACGACACAAAATTGGATGCTGCGATTGCTCAGGCTTTCATCTCTATTAATGCAGTAAAAGGTGTCGAGATCGGAACCGGTTTTGCATGCGCGGATGCTTTTGGTTCAGCTTCGCATGATGAAATTATTTATAATAAAAATATTACAAGAAAAACGAATAGAGCCGGAGGAATTGAGGGAGGAGTTTCTACGGGCTTACCAATAATTGTAAGAGGTGCAATGAAACCGATCGCAACTTTGATGAGTCCGATTGCTTCAATTGATTTGGCTAATTTCAAAACTGTTGATGCCCGCCGCGAGCGGAGTGATTTTGTTGCGGTTCCGGCGTGCGCAGTGATTGGCGAATCAATGCTTGCCTGGGTATTGGCAAAATATTTTCTTCAAAAGTTTGGCGGTGATTCTCTTGAAGAAATAAGAGATAATTACAATTTGTATTGTAAAAAACTTGAAACGCGTATCCGTAAAAATTTCAAATCCAAATGATAGAAGTAAAAATTTTTCTCTTTAATCCTTTCTCAGAGAATAGTTATGTCGTCTGGGAAAAAGAATCGAGAGAAGCTGCTATTATTGATCCGGGGTGTTCTACTTTTGGAGAAGAGCATGCATTGAAAAATTTTATTCTCGAAAATCAACTTTCTGTGAAATACTTGTTCAATACACATTGCCATCTTGATCATATCTTCGGGAATAATTTTGTTCTAAAAGAATTCAATCCACGCTACTTCATTCCTGAACTCGATAAATCACTATTAGAGAATGCCCCGGCACAGGCGCGGTTATTTGGAATGGAAATGCCAATAGTACAATCAACTGAAAATTATTTTTCTGAAGCAACGTCTTTATGGATTGGAAACGCTGAAATTAATTTTCTATTTACGCCCGGACATTCACCCGGTGAATTTTCTATTTACTTCCCTCAAAGCAAAAAATGTTTTACGGGAGACGCGCTGTTTGAGAACTCAATTGGGAGAACTGACTTGTTGGGAGGGAATTATCAAATCTTAATAAATTCAATTCGCGATAAACTTTTTACACTTCCGGAACAAACCGAAATATTCCCGGGACATGGTTATAGCTCTACTATTGGTAGAGAAAAACATTCTAATCCGTTTTTTAATTCCTAACCTGGCAGAGCTAGAATCAAATAAATAATGAATAATGAACAAGGAATGTAGAATATCGATAGGTAAAACTTCATCATTCGTTATTTCTTGTTCGATATTCGATATTTAATTCCGATAAAATTTTCTCGCCATTCTGTGCAGAATATTTTTACTAACTATTTAATAGAACTCAAGTTGACCCCACTATTTGATAAACCGTTAAAACGGTTGAAATATGTGGCATAATATTACATTAACACCTCGATTAATCGAGGTGTTAATGTGACAAAAGATCAAATTGTTAACCGTTTTAACGGTTTTAATTCTTTATATTTTTTGGGCGGTCAACTTGAGTAATAGAATAAGAATCGAAGAAAGGCGGCTGAATTAACAAATCCTTGATGACTATTGACCAATGACCAATGTCTAAAAATAGTGCAAATGCCTTATTTCAACCGGTAGAAAATTATTCTAATTTTAGATAGTTAAAAAAAGCTCGAAAAAAAATACTTGACCTGTATTATTGAATTACATATGTTTCGGTCAGAGAATGAAATACATATTTCGTATCATAACAAAAAGGAGTCCTATATGAAAAGAGCGTACAGTTTCATCACAACTATTATTTTTTTCGCATTTATATTTTCCGGAGTTGGGGTAAGTCAAGGTCTACAAGAAACACTAACAAAACTAACAGGTACTGCAGGTGAGGCTTATGTTTCACCAATTATTTCAGCATTCGGTTCTAATCTTAATTCCGGATGGGTTCATAAATCACCTTCATCTAAAATATTTGGAGTTGATATCGAAGTTGGAATAGTTGCTATGGCTACGATGTTTGGCGATAACAATAAAACATTCAGTACGAATGGTACATTTAGATTTAGCCAGGCTCAAGCACGTGAAATGATTGATGCAAGTACTAGCGATCCTAAACTACTTTTTCTAACAAGTGGTCAAAAGGATGAACTTGCAAATTTAGTTGCCCAGAAAGAATTTACCGTTGGTATCAGCGGTCCAACCATTGTTGGTAAAAAGGAATCAGAAGTTATGGTAGACTTTTCAGGTGCAGAAATTGCCTACAACAGCCAGACTTATAAAGTTGATCCAAAATCAGTAGGAACAAAAGCAATGGGATTTTTGGGAGATGCCTCAGCACTTCCTTTAGTAGCGCCACAATTCTCGATTGGAACCGTTTACGGAACAATGGCAACATTTAGATTTTTACCAAGTGTTGAAGTAGGCGATTTAGGTAAATTCAGTTATTTCGGATTTGGATTGCAGCACAACCCTGCAATGTTCATCCCGGTTCCTTTACCGGTTGATGTTTCTGTTGCATTTTTCACCCAGTCATTACAAGTAGGCGAAATCTTTAAAGCATCAGCTACCACATTTGGGCTTTATGCCAGCAAAACATTTGGCTGGGGAATTTCAATCACTCCTTTTGCCGGATTTGCAATGGAAAGTTCAAGCGTAGATGTTTCCTATGATGTAGATTTAGCTACATCAGTTCCTGGGGTAACCGTTCCGAGTAAAGTTGCTTTTAAGATGGATGGTGAAAACTCGGCTCGCTTAACGATTGGTGCTTCGATTAAATTAGCATTAATAAACTTAAGTGTTGACTATAGTTTAGCTAAATATAACTCAGCAAGTTTTGGCTTAAATTTCATATTCTAATTGAAATTTTATTTCTTCAAAGGCAGTCAAATAATTGGCTGCCTTTTCTTATTTTAAACAAAAAGAATAATTTATGAAAAATAAAATTGTTGAGTTAGCCCGTCTTAAAGAATCCTCCAAGCTTGGCGGTGGAGAAGAAAAAATTAATGCGCTTCACGCAAAAGGGAAATTAACGGCAAGGGAGCGGATTGAAATTCTTGTTGATGAAGGCTCTTTCCAGGAAATAGATGTTTTCGTTAAACAAAGAAGTAAAGACTTTGGATTAGATAAAGTTGAAATACTCGGGGATGGCGTAGTTTCCGGATTTGGCAAAATTCACGGAAGAGAAATTGCGCTTTATAGTCAAGATTTTACGGTTCTCGGCGGCTCGCTCTCCGAAACGAACTCGGAGAAGATTTGCAAAATAATGAATATAGCGATGAAACTCGGAATCCCCGTGATTGGATTAAACGATTCCGGTGGCGCGAGGATTCAAGAAGGGGTAAGAAGCCTCGGCGGGTATGCAGACCTTTTTTTACTGAATACGTTAGCTTCCGGAGTGATCCCTCAAATATCTGTTATTCTTGGTCCGTGCGCTGGCGGCGCGGTTTATTCTCCCGCAATTACTGATTTTATTTTTATGGTAAAAAATTCGAGCTATATGTTTGTTACAGGTCCGAATGTAGTGAAAACCGTAACTCATGAAGATGTTTCTTTTGAAGATTTGGGAGGAGCCGAGACGCACGCTTCCAAAAGCGGTGTAGCTCATTTTATTTTTGAAAATGAGATAGAGACCCTCACTCAGGTTCGAAGACTCCTTGAATACCTTCCTCAAAATTTTATGGATAGACCTAACGAACTAGAATTTGATCATCGTTCTTTAAAACCACAAAATATTTTAGAGTCCATTATTCCTGAAAATCCTAATAAACCTTATGACATGAGGGTAATAGTCTCTTCATTAGTGGACGAAGATTCTTTTTTTGAAGTGCATAAAAATTATGCGGAAAATATTATTGTTGGCTTTAGCAGGATCGGGGGAATGGCAGTTGGTATTATTGCTAACCAGCCATCGTGTTTAGCCGGTGTTCTTGATATTAATGCATCTGTTAAAGGGGCGCGGTTCGTACGTTTTTGTGACGCTTTTAATATTCCGTTATTGGTCTTGGAAGATGTACCGGGATTTTTACCGGGGACTGATCAGGAATGGAACGGAATAATCCGTCATGGCGCAAAACTTCTGTTTGCTTTTGCTGAAGCAACGGTTCCCAAAATTACCGTCATTACACGAAAAGCATACGGCGGTGCATATGATGTTATGAACTCCAAACATATTCGAGGAGATTTCAACTTCGCCTGGCCTTCTGCCGAGATCGCAGTTATGGGACCCAAAGGCGCCGTCGAAATTATTTTCAAGAAAGAAATTGCCGCATCTGAAGATCCTGAGGCTGAATTAACAAAAAAACTTAATGATTATATAGAAAAATTTGCTAATCCTTACATAGCTGCGGAGCGCGGATTTATTGACGATGTTATAGCTCCATCAGAAACGAGAATACGCGTCATTCAATCATTTTCGTTATTAAAATCTAAGGTTGACAAAAATCCGAAAAAGAAGCATTCAAATATCCCTCTCTAGTTTTTGGTTGCTATAACTTCTTGTTTTTTTTATTCTTAGAACAGTTAGTTAAAATATTACTTGACTTATAAAGTGTTTTGTTTTATTTTGTAACCCATTGTAATCCATTTATCAATTGGAGTAAGAATGAAAAGAAAACCAATATGGCTTGTTGTTGTTTCTTTATTCGCTTTCGTTTTTTTATCCTGCGGAACAAATAAAGAAATAACAAAAAATGTCGAAGCCGCCATTACTCAACCGGAAATTCAAAAAAGTGAAATAGTTTCCGAATTGTTAGAACAGGCTCGCCAATCTTACGTATCTGCCTTAGCGAAACAAGAAATTAATAGTGTAACAGAAGCTATTAATAATTATGAAAATGCGCTGCGTATTACCAACAATTTAAGTTATTATCCCGGCATCGAAGAGAATGATGCTTATACAGAATTATCCGCCTCAATAATTGATGACTATAAATCGTATATAGATGCACTCCCTGAACTACCTGAAAATGCTTCATTTGCAGCGTTAGAAGAATGGATTGGAAAGTCAATTCCCGAACTTGCTCTCGCCTCAAATAAAAAAGTCTCCGAACCGAGAGCAAGAATTGTAATTGATTCGGAAATCCCCTTAGTAATAAATGATGAAGTTCAACAATGGATTGATTATTTTCAAGGGAGAGGCAAAAAGCATATGTCCCTTTGGCTTTCCCGTTCGGGTAAATACTTTCCTACAATGAAAGAAATTTTTACAAATGAAGGTACCCCTCAGCAATTGCTTTTTCTTTCAATGATTGAAAGTGGGGTTAACCCGACCGCTCGCTCCTGGGTGGGCGCTGTTGGAATGTGGCAATTTATGCGTGCAACCGGCAGAATTTATGGGCTAACTTCAGATTTTCACTTTGATGAAAGACGGGATGTCTTTAAATCTTCTAAAGCAGCCGCCAGACATTTAAAAGATTTATACAACTCTCTTGGAGATTGGTATCTTGCATTAGCATCTTATAATGCTGGCGAAGGAAGAATCCAGCGAGCTATCAGGCGTTCTGGTTCAAAAGATTTCTGGGAGATACAAAAATATTTACCGAAAGAAACGAGAAGTTACGTCCCTCAATATATTGCGGCTACATTAATAGCAATGGACCCTGAAAAATATGGATTTACTGACTTTGAACTCCAGAAAAAATTGGAATTTGAAACCATCAAAGTTTCAGAAGCGATAGACCTCGATTATTTTGCGAGTACATGCAAGATTTCAGTTGAAGATCTTGGTGACTTAAACCCTGAATTGACAATGAATTCAACTCCTTCCAATTATTGGGGCGGGTATGAATTGAAAATTCCGATTGGGTCATCAACCTTGTTTGCTGCAGCATTAGAAAATGTGCCGCAAAGCGCCAAACGACAGTATGCTTTCCATACGGTAAAAAGAGGCGAAACGTTAAATAAAGTAGCTTCTCTCTATGGGATATCAAAAAATGATCTTGCAGATGCAAATAATATTTCAGTAAAAACTAGATTGAAACGTGGAGTTAAGTTAAAGATTCCTTATAAATCAACTTTTACTTCTACGGATTTTGCATATAATTCTAATGAAGCTTCAGCGGTTGAACCATCTTCTGAAACAAATTCGGATGATGAATATGTTTCCCCGTATAAAAATATAAACAACGAAAAACTGGCTCAGCTTCCTTCGTTGATGAATGATACTCACGACGCTGCATCTGAAGATTCGGGTTCCGAAGATAACGACACGGCAGTAGAGCAGGAACAGCCTATTCAATTAAAACCGGCTGGTAAAGTTGCCGTTGCTTACAAGGTAAAACAGAATGAAAGTCTTTTAGGCATTGCCGATCTTTTTAATGTTCGTGTTACTGATTTAAGAAACTGGAATAATATTCCCTATACAGAATCAATCAAAGTATCGCAGGATTTAAAAATTTTCGTCCCGGAAGATAAAGCGGATTATTATGCGAGCCTCGATAATCAGACCACTCAGGAAAAAACGACCCGTTCATCCGTTAGCGTTAATAAGCGTGCCTGGACTTATTATAAGGTTCGAAGAGGAGATAATCTCTCGGCAATTGCTGCAAAATATAAAGTAAGTTTAGCGGTCTTAAAAGATTGGAACAATTTAACTTCCAACCGTGTAAATGCCGGTCAAAAACTCAAAATTAGCACGGAAACTAATAACAGTAATTTTGCCTCTGTTGTAGAAAAAACAGAGAAAATTAGTTCTTCTCAAAGAACATTTCGATATAAGGTACATAGGGGAGAGTCTCTTGGAAAAATTGCTGAAAAATTTGGGGTAAGGATCAACCAAATAAGAAAATGGAACCACCTGCCATCAAATGATATTGCAGCCGGGAAGATCTTAAAAATTTATGATGCGGGATCATCTACTGCCTCAATGGGTGATGCAATTTCCAAAACTCCTGGAATTCTTACCAATTATACGGTAAAAAAAGGTGAAACGATCGGAGAGATTGCAGAACAATTTCACGTCTCTACTTCCGAAATCAAAAAATGGAATGCAATTAAGAGAAACAATATTCTTGCCGGACAAAAATTGAAAATTTACAGTGACAGTGAACCTGTAAGCAAAACAAGTAGAAGATCACAAGATTCTGTAACAAAAAAATCTTCCAAAAGCACTTCCTACAAGGTAAGAAAAGGAGATTCTTTAGATTCAATCGCTAAAAGATTTAATTTAGAGATTACTGAGATCAAACAACTGAACAGATTAAATTCAAATAAAATTATTGTTGGACAAAAGTTAGTCCTCAACTAATTCGTTCTTATTTTACTGAAAACCGTTAGGGGTGTTGTCCCACTTTTTCGTGCGTGATGACTGAGAACATACCCTTTAACCTGATCCGGGTAATTCCGGCGTAGGGAAACTGAATTATTTTTTATTTATAAGCCGTCCCTAACAAGACGGCTTTTTTTTTGGAGTAATGAGATGATGAAATATCTTTTAACTTTTCTACTACTTACTTTAATATCGTTTGGACAACAAAAATATTTTGCAGGAAGAATTGTTGATTCCGAAACATCGGAACCGTTATCTTTGGCTAATGTATGGAGCGGTCAGACTGAAAATATTGTTCAGGCAGATGATAATGGTTTTTTTCAAATTAAAACTATCGCTTCTGTTTCTGAAATTGATATATCAATTTCACATGTAGGTTATGAAACAAAGGAAATGAAACTCACTATTGGTAAAAATTCAACTGATTTGATTATTCAATTGAGAAGAAAACTTATTCCGGCTCAGAGTGTTTTAGTGACAGCATCCGTGAACAAAAAGGGAGAAACACCTGCAACGTTTTCAGAAATATCCGGTAAAGACATTGAAAGAAAATTTTCTGTCCAAGATATACCTGAATTTTTAAGCTCAATTCCTTCAACGACTTTTTATTCTGAAAGCGGTAACGGGATCGGGTACAATTACCTAAGCATCCGCGGTTTCGATCAGAGAAGAATTTCTATTTCGATTAACGGTATTCCCCAGAATGACCCGGAAGATCATAATGTTTACTGGGTTGATTTTTCAGATATTCTTGCCTCAACGGAATTTATACAAGTTCAACGAGGTTCAGGCGGAATTTTTGGTTACCCTTCAATTGGCGGTTCCATTAATATTATTACTTCCAACTTTTCGTTGAATAAATATATTAAAGCTTCTTCAATCCTCGGGAGTTATACCACAAGAAAATACAGTGTTTCCGCTTCAAGTGGATTGATCGAAGGGAAATATTCTTTCTCGGGAAAAGTCTCTCAAACTTTGAGCAGCGGATACCGTGACCGTTCCTGGGTTGATTTGAAATCCTATTACTTTTCTCTTTCAAGAATTGACGGCAATTTCACCACTCAGATTAATTTATTTGGAGGACCAATCAAGGACGGGTTGGTATACAACGGTTTACCGAAGTTTGCTATCAAAGATAAAAATCTTCGCAGGAAGAATCTTTCGTACTGGGAAGCTACAGCTTCGGAACTCACTTATTCCGACCAACGGCGTAAACAAGAGATAGAAAACTTCTCTCAACCTCACTACGAAATGTTAAATGAATTTAAGATTACCGATGATGTTACTTTTAACTCAGCGCTGTTTTTGGTGATTGGGAAAGGGTTTTTTGATTTCGATGGTTCATGGGCTGATACTTCATATTTAAGACTGACGCAGGAGAACGGTTTCCCGAATGTTCAATCGCCGGCAAACTCTTTATTGCGGGGAATGGTTGAAAATAAACAGTTTGGTTGGATTCCGAGAATTCAATTAAATCACTCAAATGGAGTGTTGACTTCGGGGCTGGAATTTCGCAGTCACCGTTCGCTTCATTACGGATCAATAGTTTCCGCGGAAAATATTACTAACGCTCACATCATCAATTACCGTTATTATGAATTTAACGGAGGAAAAGACATTATTAATGTTTTTGTGAATGAGCAGTACAAAGTGAATGAGCAAATCGGTTTATTGGGAGAACTGCAAATTGCTTATAATAAATATCGGCTCTCTAATGAAAAATTTATCGGAAGGGATTTTTCAATCAAACATTCTTTTTTTAATCCGCGTTTGGGGATCAATTATAAATTTACCGATGCTGCCAGCGCCTATGTTTCATTCGCCAGAGTTTCAAGGGAGCCGCGGCTAAATGATTACTACAATGCAGTGGAATCAAGCGGAGGCGCTGTTCCTCAATTTGAAGTTAATAACAATGGGAATTATGACTACACAAAACCACTTGTTAAACCGGAAACGATGAACAGTTTTGATCTAGGTTATTCAATGATTCAAAAAGATTTCCAGATCAATTTAAATTTATTTTACATGTCGTTTGAAAATGAATTAGTTAAAAATGGAAGATTGGACATTTTCGGTGCGCCAATAATGGGAAATGCGAAACGAACCATTCATTCGGGGATGGAACTCTCTTCATCGGTAAAACCGGGAGAATATTTACAAATAATTTTTAACGCAACGTATAGTCAGAACAAAATAAATGAGGCGACCACATTTATTGCTGCTTACGATCAACAGGGGAATTCTCTTTATCGTGATTTACCCTTAAATGGAAATAGTATCGGCGGATTCCCGGATTTTCTTCTCAATGCTTCCATACGTTATTCAATCGAAAACCTTTATATCCAGCTTGATGGGAAATATGTTGGTAAATTCTTTTCAGATAATTACGGCGCTAAATTACCTAGCTATATATTGGAGTATCCAGGTTTTGTTGATTATAGTGATAACGTAAATGATGCATTCTTTGCTTTTAATTCCTTCTTTAGCTATGAGGTAGATCTTTTCAATACCCTAACAAAATCAAAAATATTTTTGCAGGTAAATAATGTTTTTAATACTTATTATTCTATGTACGCAATCGGCAAAGAATTTTTCCCAGCCGCCGAACGAAATTTTGTCGCGGGTTTGCAGTTAGGAATATGAAATGAAAAAATGCTTAATTATCGGGAATGGAAAAGCGCCTGATAAAAAAACGATTTTATTTTTGATGAAAAAAGGATACAACGCAATTATGTGTGCGGATGGCGGGCTGCGCCATGCACACAAACTTAAGCTAATTCCGGATGCTATTATTGGGGATTTTGATTCTGTTGATAAAAACTTATTAGAAAGTTATCGCAGGAAATCTAAGATCATTCAAGTGAAAAGACAAAACGATACTGATATCGAAAAATGTTTGAAGTATGCTCTCACGCGAAAGTTTACGAATGCCATACTCTTAAGCGTTACCGGTGACCGATTGGATCATTCGTTCTGTAATCTTGGGATCGCTCTAAAGTTCCACAGTAAAATTGAAGTGAAAATTATTTCGGAAACTTCTCTTCTTTCCGTTTATGAAAGACAAATTAATCTTTCAACAAAAAAAGGGGAGTACCTTTCTCTTTATGCTTTCGATAAAAGAACAAAGGTCTCATCAAAGGGATTGAGGTATCCTTTAAAAAGAACGCAGCTTCCCTTTGGAGTAAGGGAAAGTACCAGTAATGTTGCAGTTTCTGACGAAGTAAATCTCAAGATAACCAACGGTAAAATATTTGTGATAAGAGATTTTGAAACGATGAAGGAAAATGATCTCTTTAGGTAATCTTGATATTTCAATTATCCTCCTCTTTTTCGGAATACTCTTCTTCATCGGATTCTATTTCACCAGGAAGAATAGTAACGAACCGGAAGACTATCTTCTCGGCGGAAGAAATTTAACGCTGTTCCTTTTTGTTTTAACAAATGTGTCAACCTGGTACGGCGGGGTTTTGGGGATTGCAGAATTCACATACAATTATGGAATTGCAAGTTGGTTTACGCAAGGGTTGCCTTATTACTTATTTGCTTTTATCTTCGCCCTTCTATTTGCAAAAAAAATAAGAGCAGCTTCCCTATTAACTTTACCTGAAAAATTAAAAGACACATACGGAAAAAAAGTTGGATTGCTCTCCGCGATTGTGGTTTTCATTCTTGTTTCACCAGCTCCCTATTTATTGATGCTCGCAAATATTTTCACAATGCTTTTTAAGACAAAGCTACTTACCGGATTAGTCATCGCGCTGTTTCTTATTCTTCCCTATATGTTTAAAGGAGGTTACCGTGCCGATATTTCCACCGACGCATTCCAATTCTTTGTAATGTTCGGCGGATTTATTTTGTTCTTTTATTTCTGCTGGAATTCGGTTGGTAATTTTAATTTTCTAACAAACAATTTACCCGCAACTCATCTTCAGCTAACCGGCGGAGCTTCGCCAATATTTATTTTGGTTTGGTTTTTAATTGCGTTATGGACGTTCGCCGATCCCGGGTTTCATCAACGGTGTAATGCGGCTAAGAGCGGAAGCGTTGCGGTAAAGGGGATTTTAATTTCAATTGTATTATGGGCGGTATTCGATTTTTTAACCACAGCAACCGGACTTTATGCGCGAGCAGTTTTTCCTAATTTAAAAAATTCTTCTCTTTCATTTTTTCTTTTAGCAGATAAAATTTTGTCCCCCGGATTTAAAGGTATATTTTACGCCGGTGTATTTGCAACAATACTATCAACCTTTAATAGTTTGATGTTTTTAAGCGCAACAACAATAGGGAATGATTTCATCTCCCAGTTATCGCAAAACAAATCTACGAAAGTTATAAGCAATACTAAGTTTGGTTTAATTGTTACGGGAATATTTGCCGCGCTTCTTGCATACTTTATCCCCTCGGTGGTGCAGTTGTGGTACACGATCGGCTCAATAGCAATTCCGGGAATTATCTTTCTGGTTGTTGGTTCGTATTACTCTTCATTTAGAATTGAAAATAAGTTTGCAGCAGCGGAAATTATTTTTGCTTCGGGTTTTTCACTTCTCTGGTTCTTTATAAAGAAATTTATTTCAACTGACTCAATTTGGTTCCAGATAGAGCCGATGATCGTGGGGTTAACTACTGCGTTGATTATTCATCTTATCGGGATG
>Ga0100391_1000289_pt1 | contig 59977 bp, 41 predicted proteins | sample CryGeymeta201515_FD_81541 | JGI IMG/M metagenome (GOLD analysis project Ga0100391, IMG submission 81541) | Groundwater microbial communities from Crystal Geyser aquifers in Utah, USA - Crystal Geyser metaG 2015-15 | ecosystem: Environmental > Aquatic > Deep subsurface > Groundwater | place: USA...
ACTTTTCATAATAATTTACTTTACATAACCTAATTTATGCAAAGCTTTCCATAAATTAGGGCGCAAGAACTATCTGTTTGCCGGATCACATGATGCAGCTCAGCGGGCAGCCATGATCTATTCATTCTTTGCCACATGCAAAATCAACAAAATTGAACCCTTCAACTGGCTTAGAGACACCCTCACAAAAATCGCTGATCATCCGGCTAACAGACTTGAAGAGCTGCTGCCCGCTGCTATAAAACAATAATTTTGCACATGCAAGATGCTCGTGACCGAAGGGTTACTTTATTCGTGATGATTTTAATCAATAAGAAGAGCCTCAAGCGTTTTGATTAGCACCTCACGATCAGGCAAGACATAGGTATATTTCGAAGCAAAAACATGATTTTCCAAGCCACTCATGATATATTCAGCCGCGATTTCATCTTTTTCAGTGCATAAGATAATCCCAACAGGCGGATTGTCATCTTTTTCATTCACTTCATTTTTAAAATAGTTAAGGTATGTATTCAGCTGACCAGCATCACTTATATGTAATTTTGTGGTTTTCAATTCTATTAATACATAACTTTTTAATAGTTTATTGTAGAAAACCATGTCAATATAATAGTGTGTGTTGTTAATCGTAATGCGATACTGAGTGCCTACAAACATAAACCCACGCCCTAACTCTAATAAAAAAAACTCGATATGCCGAATGAGTTTTGCTTCCAAGTCCCTTTCCAGAAGTGGCTTGTGTTCTGGAATGCCAAGAAATTCAAATACATATGGGTTTTTTATAATATCCTCAGGTTCTGCTATTTGCTGACCGGTTTTGGAGAGTTTCATGAGTATATCTTTTGCTGCCTTACCTTTCGACAGCAATAATCTTTCGTATAATGAGCTGTCAATTTGTCTTTTCAACTCACGTACCGACCAATTTGAATTTGCACTCTCCTTTTCGTAGAACCCTCTTTTATGTGGTTCTTCTATAATAAGTAACTCGCAGATATGGGACCAGCTAAGTTGTCCAGACACTGTCTGGACATCCGGATACTCCATATAAAACTTTCTCATATTGAATAAGTTCGATCTGGAAAAACCCCTTCCTAACTCCATAGTCAATTGCTTAGAAAGCTCCAATATAACCTGTCTGGACGAAACGGCATCAATCTGAAGGATGTTCTCGTATTCCAATATTGCTTTGCCAATATTCCAATACGCAGCAATCAAAGTGTGATTTACCTGTGAAGCGACCTGTATTCGGGCATCAAGCATGATATCTTTGATGCTTTCAAGTAAGCCTTGCTGACCTAATATTCTTTCATTCTTCATAGAGGTAAAAATACAATTTTCTCTGCTATTTATTTCGTTTAATGTACTGAAGCAATTAAATAACCCTGTTAAGTACCCAATTCCAGTTGATTTTTAACCAATTGGTAATAGCTGCCTTTTAGCGCAGTCAATTCCTGATGCGTGCCCTGCTCGATGATGCGCCCTTTTTCGAGTACCACAATCTGATCGGCATTTTTTACTGTGCTAAGCCTGTGTGCAACCACCACAACTGTGCGCCCTTTGAAAAATTCGTTCAGGTGCTCCATAATCATCTTTTCGTTGTTGGCATCCAGTGCATTGGTGGCCTCATCAAAAAAGATAAACTGTGGGTCTTTATACACAGCCCTGGCAATCAGTATCCTTTGTTTCTGCCCCTGACTCATGCCAACGCCTTCCTGCCCTATCATGGTGTTGAAGCCCAATGGCAGTGTTTCGATATGTTCCAGAATATTGGCCACGCGCGAAGCGTGCAGCAGTTTGGTCATATTGAGTTGTTCCTCGCTGATGCTGATGTTTCCGGCGATGGTATCCGAAAAAATGAAACCGTCCTGCATCACAGCACCTACTTTGGAACGCCACATGGCCGACGAAAGGTTCTCGAGCCTGAAAGGCCCAACCCTGATCTCACCTTCTACAGGCTTGTAAAAACCCAACAGCAGCTTAAGCAAGGTGGTTTTGCCACTACCCGAAGTGCCAACAATGGCGGTAACCTTATTTTGTGGGATAATCAAATTTACCTTATCAAGCACCAGCGGAGAGCGTGGGCCATCGTATTGATAAGATAGCTCTGATAGTTCGATAGATTGCTCTGTATCAAGCTCATGTATTTTTAAGGCTTGTTCAATCAGGGGTTCTTCATCGTCACGTAAATGCACTTCGCCCAAACGTTCCAGGCTTATTTTGGCATCCTGTGCCGAGCGGATAAATCCAATCATTTGATCCACAGGTGCGTTCATCATACCGATGATGTATTGCACAGCCATCATCATCCCCAGTGTCATTTCGCCCTGCACTACGGCATAAGCTGCCATAAAGCTGATCAGGATATTCTTGGTTTGGTTAAAGAAAGTGACACCAGCCTGCTGATACTGGTTCAGGGCAAGGCTTTTCAGATTAACGCGAAACAACCTCGCCTGTATCTTTTCCCATTCCCAGCGTTTTTGCTTCTCGCTGTTGTTGAGCTTGATTTCCTGCATCCCGGTAATCATCTGTATGAGGTTACTTTGGTTGCCGGCCATCTGCGCAAAGCGTTTAAAATCAAGCTCACGCCGTTTTTTCATAAACAGAATTACCCACAGCGTATAAAGTAAGCTGCCTGCCAAAAACACCAATAAAATACCAATGCTATAAATGCCCAGCACCACGGCAAAAACCATCAGGTTGACGGCAGCAAACACAATCTGCAGCGACGAAGTGGTCAAAAAACTCTCGATGCGGCTGTGGTCGCCAATGCGTTGCATCAGATCGCCAATCATTTTGCTATCGAAAAAACCCAGGGGCAACTTCATCAGCTTAATCAGGAAATCGCTGATGAGCGAAATATTGATGCGCGTGCTGATGTGCAGTAAGATCCAGCTTCGGATAAATTCAATGGCTGTTTGGCTGAAAAACAATACCAGTTGCGCGATAAGCACGAGCGTGATAAAATTGAGGTCGCGGGTGGTTGATACCCACATCTACCATTGATTGGGTAAGGAAAGGAAAAATGAGCTGCAATAAGCTGCCCAGCAACATGCCCAGTATCAACTGCACCAGCAGTTTACGGTGTGGCCTGAGATACGCAAATAAGTATCGGAAGCTGTTTTTTGGGGCAAGCTCCTCCGGGGCAGCATAAAAGTCGGGTGTAGGTTCAAGCAACAGGCATACGCCCATGGGTTCGTCTTGTTCGCTGGTGCTTGCCCAGCCTTTTTCAAACTCCTCACGGGTGTAGGTAAGCAGACCGTGGGCAGGGTCGGCCACTTTCACTTTATCTTTGTGTTTTCCACCAATACCATAAACCACCACAAAATGTCGCTGTTTCCAATGGGCAATGCAGGGCAGCGGTACTTCGTTGGCCAGCTTGTCATAGCTGATCTTCACTCCCATGGTGCGGAAGCCTATTTTTTCGGCAGCATCGCTGATGCCCAGCAACGAAACGCCCTCGCGTGTGATGTGGCAGTACTCGCGCAACAAAACCAGGTTGTGCTGCCTGCCATGGTGCCTGCTTACCATGTGCAGGCAGGCAGGGCCACAGTCGCGGGCATCGAGCTGGGGGGTGAATCTAAACCTTAATTTCAAATCACCTATTCCTTAATTCCTTAATAGCCATTTCCAATACAACATCATCGCCATCTAACACATCGTGCAGATTAGGCTCAATAATTATGTCGGGAACAATCCCACTGTTTACGAACTTGTCCTTGGACTGAGGAAAAATCACCCGCCTTGCTGTTATGCGTGCGTACCCATCGTAAGGCAAGCCGGGTAAAACCAATGGTAAACCTGTTGAGCCGGCAGTTTCATTGCCAATCAGTAATGGCCTGTTTTCAATTTCATACAACATTATTAAAAAATCCTCTGCTGCCGAAAATGTGCGGCTACCGATCAAGATGACCACCGGGCAATTGATTTTTGCTATCGTATCAGGGATAAAGATTTTTTTAGTTTCTTCTATTCTGTATTTGAACCCTTTATAATAATCGCTATATTCCTCATAGCCTAAACCTAATGCCCTGTAAACAGCATCATTAACCCGTGTTTCGGCTTCAAGCCCCCAAAAATACTCCTGATGTAAAAGTTTTTTTAAAAGCTCATGGGCTACTGTTGTGCTGCCACCTCTGTTATTCCTTAAATCAATAACAAGGCCTTTTGCCTTCGAAATACGTGGCATCAAGTTATTCAATTCCTGTATTACAAAATCTTCAGGCCAAAAGGCATTCAATTCCAAAACGGTTATACTGTCTGCAAGGAATTCAAGATCAAGATTTTGTTTGAAACGTCTGGCACCTAGTCTTTCAAACTTCTCATTTCCAAACCTGTCGTATCTTGTTTCTTCACCATTGCGGCTAAAGGATGCCTGCATGATCTCCCCCTTGCTGTTCTTCCATGTAATCACCAGCGGCGATTCTTTCAAACCGGAAAACAATCTTCCCACAGCCATTTCCCTTCTGAACGCGTGTGTTGATCCTGAAATAAAAGGCATAATACTGTCAGTAACATAAGAGTCAACTGGAACATTGTTAATTTTCAGTATCTCATCTCCAGGTTCAAAGTAATCGGACAGATCCTGCCTCACAGAAGTGAGGTAAAACCTGCTTTCAATTTCATTTAATATCAAGGGCACATAGCCGATATAAGTGCTGAACTTACCACCATCATATACATCAGTATGGCCCTCGTTAAAACTGGCAAGAAAACGTTTAAGCTCCATGTAATACTGATAATCATTCTTTGTCAGCATTACATGCTGAATGGTAGCACGGTACAAGCTATCAAAATTGAAGCCAAGATCGTCGAAATTGACAAAATTGTATTTAAGTTCACTATATATTTTACACAAATAGAATAGTTTATCAGATTGGTCTATTTGGTTTGGCAACTTGTTAACGCCAATAATCTTAAAGACAAAATCTTCTCTTTCATCAAAATCAACCTTAATATTGATCGTATCATGCTCCCTGATAAATAACTGAATCGAATCAATATCGCTAATGACTTCAAAGTTAACGAATGGGCTTTCTTTAGGGCAAAAAACAAGGTATTCGGTTGCATTGAGCGTGCGCGGGATATTTGCCATTATTCCGTTCTCATTTATAACAAAACGTTTAACTTTTGATACTGCAGTTAATCTATAAGTTTCACGACTAATTCCGTTAAGTGAATACAGCATTCCGGCAACTAATACTAAAAGCGAAAATGTTTTTGATGAAATTTTCATAAATTCTTTTGTTTTCTAAATGTTCGCTCATAAAAGTCTATCATTTCACGCTCAACTGAAATTAAAAGACCATCTTTATAACAAATTCGATCAAACGATTGTTTATCCATACTATCAAGCTCAATGCGTTTCTGACTACATGACCCAAAACATAATGGAACGAACTTGCATTCTGAGCAAAACTCGTTTTCAATAGATGACTTGTGGAATCTTAACTTGTGCAAATTAGAATCCCAATAAATGATACCATCATTGCTCAAGTATCCAACTCTATTTATTCGATCAGCAAAATCACGTGCAGTACATTTAAATACATCTCCATTATAATTTATAACAGACTGATACATTTTATCCGCATAGCAAGCAATGCGAGCCTCATTAAATCTGTTCTGCTCAACTTTAAAACCTTCTTTTCGAAAAATTTAAATTAGTAATTTGGGTTAGTACAATAACAACTACAGCCAGCAACTGTATTTTCATTGGACACATTTCTGTGGTCATTGTAAAGGCATGAACATCCATCAAAAGTGTTCTTGTTTACGACAGCTCCATTGCCTTTAATCTCGTTCATCTCATATTCGTTTAACAAACAAGATATTTTTTTTTTAGTCTGTTCCATTCTCATTACTTTTAATGCATTTACATTCACAATATGGTTGTCCATTAGCATTTGTTGCATTACTTCTATTGTTATAATAGCAGATACAATTATTGACAGTGTTAGAGTTTGTATTACCCTGTCCACCTTTAATGCACATCAATTCTTCATATTCCAATTGTCTTTCTTTCATATTCTTCGATTTACTTGATAAGCAACCTCACTTTATTTAATCTGGCATCAATTCTCAAATCTTGGTTCAAACCAAGTTTTTTGGAGAGGGAGATACCAGAAGCCCTCATTGCACTGCTACTGCACAATGTGTAGGCATTGCCCACCTCGATCGAACTTATTCTTCCCCAGCCAAAAGATATATTTTGTGGTGCAACACCGCACAAACTGTTTGCGAAATAAGAGTGTGTGAGCCTGATCGTGTGTGCAACCAATAAACTGCCGGATGATGCCTGTAAGCCACTTCGGCCAAGGATTTATTAGGGGGGGGGTAATGACCTGTATATCTGTGTTATACAAAAGTTTAATCATGCAACCAATCAAGCAAGCAAACAATTTGTTTGGGGCAGATAAACTTAGTGGGTAAGTGCTGGCTGTTTTCATGGCTTTGTTTTCGGCTCAAAAAATAAAAACATCATTTTTAGAAAGCAAATATTTTTTTGCATGAAGTTCCATTATTTTTATGGCGTAAATTTCTTAATCCGTCTGTTTATAGGGCATTGCAATGCTATTTAAAATGGATTTAATTTGAGAAGCAATGTTTTCAGCAATGCAGGGCAGCGGCGGGAAGGCAAGCTTGTCGTAGCTGATCTTTACACTCACTGCATGAAGGGAGAACTATAACAATTTTGAGTGTACGCTATGGAGAAAACCACATTTTGTGTTTTTTTCCATTAGATGAATTCCATTTCAGCTCAATAGTATTTCTAAACTTTGGTTGTATTCAAGGGGGATCATCTATAAATTGATGAATAGTGTAAGAAATAATCATTTCTGAGGAATTTTACGATCGGACTTAGTTCAACAACAAAGTAGATAGCAAATAATCGTGGACTTATCAGATGGAGCCCATATCTTCACGGGGTTAATGGCTCCACAGGCAATGTATTACCTGACTTGAAAACACTAACAATCTAAAAATTACCTACCGCAACCGCTATATGCGAAATTGATAAAGCTGAATAAATGACTTTTAAGATAAAAAAATAGCTTAAGAGTTTCACTTTAGGATAACTTTTGTAACTTTGTGTTGTGGACAAAAATCAGAAAAATTGAAAGATATTGTTTTATAAAAACTACTTTCAAGACTTCTTTATCAAACAAAACAAGAAAGTTAAAGCAAAAATTGTTTGGACTTTTAGCTTGATCGAAGACTTGCAAAGAGTTCCTGAAACTTATCTTAAACACATTGAAAACACTGACGGTCTTTATGAAATCCGAGTTCAATCAGGAAGGGACAATTATAGAATTTTCTGTTTTTTTGACCAAGGTCAACTGGTTGTATTAGTAAACGGATTTCAAAAGAAAACGCGAAAGACACCAAAGAAAGATATAGAAATGGCACTTAAAATAAAAGCAGAATATGAAAGCGAAAACAAATAACTTAATGACTCTGGAGGAGTTCAAAGAGAAAAACTACGGCAAAATTGGGACTAAAGTGCGTGACGAACTTGAAGCAGGTTACGAATCATTCAAAATCGGTGCTTTGATTCACGACACTCGTGTTGAAATGGGAATGACACAGGCAGAACTTGCTGAAAAGGTTGGGACAACTAAATCCTATATTTCAAAAATTGAGAATGATATAAAAGAAGCTCGTATTTCAACGCTTCAGAAAATCATTGAACTTGGTTTTGGTGGAAGGCTTGAATTGAATATAAAAATATAGCAAGTTAATCGACTGAAAAAAGCCCCCGGATAGTGCATCACAGCCTTAATTCCTCAAAAAAAACAGTACGAAAGATCGTACTGCTTTTTTAGTATCACTTTCAGCTAAACTATTCTATCGTAAAATAAAACGGCAATCGTGCCTGTACGCCTTGCATGTGCGCCATGCTTTCTAAATACTCGAAATAGGAATAATAACTTCCAAATTCCTTTTTCATCATGGCACGGGCGCGGGTTTCGCCACTCATGCCTTCCAATATTTGTTGGAAAGGATCTTTCTGTTCCGGAAGTTCTACCAATCTGTAATCTTCGCCTAAACCGGCACGTTCGGCAGCCATAAATACAGCATCCTCAAAACCGCCCAGGGCATCTACCAAACCCAAATCAAGGGCGTCTTTGCCAGTCCAAACGCGACCCTGTCCAACGCTGTCAACATAGCTTTGACGCAGGTTGCGGGTATTGGCAACCAATAAAGTAAAGTCATCATAAATATTGACTACTTCATCCTGAATCTTTTTGTGCTGGAATTCGCTCAAAGGTTCCATCACATCAAAAAAGTCGGCATTTCTATTGGTCATGGCTTTGTCGAAAGTGATGCCCAGTTTGTTTTTGAACATCTTACCCATATAAGGTATCACACCAAAAACACCAATTGAGCCGGTGATGGTAGTGGGCTCGGCATAAATATAATCGGCATTGGTCGAAATCCAGTATCCGCCAGATGCTGCTACATCTCCCATCGAAACGATAAAGGGTTTTTCGGCTTTAGCCAATTCAACTTCCCTGCGAATCACTTCAGAGGCCAGCGCACTTCCGCCAGGAGAGTTGACGCGCATAACGATTGCCTTAATTTTATCGTCCTCGCGGGCTTTGCGAATGGCTTTGGAAATGCCTTCTGAACCAATCGCAGTTTCAGAGCCTTCGCCACCGCTGATTTCGCCAATGGCGTAAACCACAGCAATTTTGTTACGACTCAGCTTTTCGTCTCCAACTTTGGCATGGGTATATTTCGATATTCCAACAGATTGAATTTTATCATCGCCTGCTACACCCAATTTTTCTTTAAGCATAGCAAGCAGTTCATCTTTGTATAATAATTTGTCAACGAATTTTAGTTCAAGTGCTTTTTCGGCATTGTTTAGTTCCAGTTCATCGGCAATGCGTTGAAGGTCAGCAACCGGAATATTTCTGCTTTGACTAACAGCAGTTATCATTTCGTCCCAGGCCGAATTCAGCAATTTTTCCATCTGTTCGCGGTTGGCTTCGCTCATTTTGTCGTACATCAAAGGCTCAACGGCACTTTTAAATTTGTTGTTCGGGCCGCGGATGATTTGAGCTTCCACTTCAAGTTTTTCGAGTGTCCCTTTCAAAAATGCCAGCTGAGAGTTAAGCCCCTTAAACAGTAACATGCCTTCAGGATTGAGGTAAATCTCATCAGCCACACTGGCCAGGTAATAGGCTGCCTGACTGTATCCTTCGGAATAGGTGATGATAAATTTCCCGGAAAGTTTAAACTGTTCCAGCTTTTGACGGATTTCCTGAATGGTAGCCATACCAGCATTCAACTCGCTCAAATCCATGTATATACCTTTGATATTTGGATCTTTGGCAGCCTTCTCGATGTTTTTCAGCACATCGTTCAACCCAAGCATCTCATTGGGTTTAAACTGCATAAAGTCAAAGTTTTCAAAAGGATTTGAAGGACTTCTGTCAAGAATAGGCTGATTGAATTTAGCCATGAGTACCGTGTTTTCCTTAAGCTTTACCTGCTTGTTTTCCCCCATCGAAACCAAAGCCGAAATAGTTCCAATAGTGATGAAAAGTAAAAGCAAAAGCATTAAAAGTGTTCCTAAAAAGGAAGCAAACATAAATTTAAAAAACTGTTTCATAGTTGTTGATATTAATGTGTGTAATGGATGATTGCTTTAATTAACATAAATCATGCAAATATTTATATTTAATTGTTATTAAAGTTATTAAGCACATAAGTAATAACTCTTTTATTGATTAAAAGTGACCGTTTAAGCACAATTAAAACGCTAAATTGTTCGAAAACGGTCAGTAAAAAAGTCAGCAATTTCATTAAAGTAACAACCTAACTTTCTAAATGTTACTGCCTTCAATCTTCAAGAACCATTTATCAACAAATTTATGTGAAAAAATAAAACGAGCCGGCTATTTTATATTCAAATCTTAACTTGATCTTTGTTGTACTTCATATCCTAAATAGAATTTAACCTTTTAATTGCATAAGGATAGCATGCGCTTTTCGACGACTAAAAACCTGTTGTTAATACTTTTGTTGACTATCATCAACCTTGGCACAGGGAGTGCTAATCTGGCTGAAACCAAAAGATCAGGCGGTATTCTTTCGATGGAAACAAGCTATGAGAAGACAGAAAACGCCTATTTTTCCGGCATCAGACCAAATTACAAACAAACCAAAGCAGCAGATGGATTTATCGTTGATTTTTCAGAGCTTCAATTCGATGAGTTAATACAGGGAAAAGGATTGCTAACTAAGGAAAGACTAATGAGTTTTTTGTGGCTTCACAATACCATGCTCAGTTTGAAAGAGGCGGATGAACTTGTTTCACTTTATATTGCTGAAGCTGCGGACGAAGGCATCAACCACGATATTGCTTTTAGTCAGATGTGCCTCGAAACAGGATTTTTAAAATTTGGTGGCGATGTAACTAAAGACCAGCATAATTATTGCGGTTTGGGAGCAACCGGAAATGGTGTTGCAGGTCTTAGCTTTTCGCATCCACAAGAAGGTGTTAGGGCGCATATTCAGCATTTAAAAGCTTATGCGTCAACCGAAAAACTGAGTAATGATCTTGTTGACAGTCGCTTTGATTATGTAAAACGCGGTACGGTTAAAAGTTACGAACAACTCACCGGGAAATGGGCTGTCGATCCACATTACCATCACAAGTTAAAATCGATTCTGCACAGGCTTTATTCGGGGAGTTATGCGCAAGTAGTTGATAAAAAATCCAATACAGGATTTTAATGATTGAAAATCAAATTTATTTGCTGCTGGGCTCCAATATGGGTGAGCGCGAAATTTTACTCCGTAAAGCCGTTTCGGAAATTGCTCAAAATTGTGGTAAAATTTTACAAAGATCGTCACTGTACGAAACAGCGCCTTGGGGTTTCGACTCCGATGACTGGTTTCTTAATCAGGTTATCCGGATCGAAAGTGAGTTAAACCCCAGAGAATTACTTACCAGCCTGCTTTTGATCGAAAAACAAATGGGCAGAACCAGAACCCATCAGCAATACAGCTCACGTTTTATCGACCTTGATGTTTTGTATTTTGGCCAACAAATTCTGCGAACACCAGACCTCGAAATTCCTCATCCAAGATTACACTTGCGTCGGTTTACGTTATTGCCGCTGAATGAGATAGCAGCCGATTTTGAGCATCCAATCCTAAAAAAAACACAACAGCAACTGCTGGCACAACTCGAAGATAATTCGGTAGTACGAAGGCTAATTCCTGATCAGATTTAGGCAAAAACCCTGTACCTTTGCCGCCGAAATGCGTTACAATTTTATCACCATCGAAGGCACTATTGGAGCAGGAAAAACCTCCCTGGCAAATCGCATTGCCGGGCAACACAATGGCAAACTGATTTTAGAGCAATTTGAAGACAATGCCTTTTTGCCTAAGTTTTACGAAGATCAGGAAAAGTATGCCTTTCCGCTGGAGATGTCCTTTATGGCCTCGCGCTTTCAACAATTAAAGGAGCAGCTAAGCAGTCCCGATTTATTCAGTGATTTTATTATTGCTGATTATTTCTTTCCGAAATCACTCATCTTTGCACAAAACACCTTACCAAAAGACGAACTGGCTCTGTTTACGCGTTTTTTTAATTTTATCAGCGTAAGCCTGCCTAAACCGGATCTTTTCGTCTATCTCTATCTCGATGTTGATCGCCTACAACATAATATCCGCCTGCGCGGACGTTCTTATGAACAGCAAATAAAAAACGAATACCTCGAAAAAATTCAGGCCGGCTATTTCGATTACATCCGGCAACAACCAGATATGCGCATTTTAATCTTGGATACCAACGAACTGGATTTTGTACATTCAGAAAAGGATTACGAACAGATTCTCGAAATCATCAATACTGATCACCCAACCGGCATTCACAGGTTTACTTTTTAATTATTTGATCAATAATGATTTAGCGCTCATTCTCAGGATTTTTAATATTCTTCAACTCATATAAATCATGTCGTCTGTCGGTTAAATTCCTCACCGATCCAAAGCTATGCAACTCCTTGAGCAAATCCAGATCAATATCCACAATTAAAGTCATTTCGCTATTGGGTGTGGCTTCTGCTTTGATTCCATTTGTTGGAAAAGCAAAATCAGAGGGAGTAAACACCGCCGACTGTGCAAACTGAATATCCATATTATTCACTTTAGGAAGGTTGCCAACACTGCCAGCAATAGCAACATAACACTCATTTTCGATGGCTCGCGCCATGGCACAGTTTCGCACACGGATATAACCGTTTTGAGTATCCGTTAAAAAAGGCACAAAAAGCAACTGCATGCCCTGATCAGCAAGCAACCTGGATAATTCCGGAAATTCAACATCATAACAAATTAATACGCCAATTTTGCCGCTGTCGGTATCAAAAACTTTTACCTGATCGCCTCCCTGCATACCCCAGGCCGAAGACTCAGTAGGCGTAATATGAAGCTTTTCATAACGCTCCCAGGTGCCATCGCGCCGGCATAAAAAACCAACATTATACAGTTTGTCGTTCTCCACCAAGGGCATGCTGCCCGTAATGATATTGATATTATAACTCACTGCAAACTCCATAAAACGTTGATGCAGCGGCTCGGTATATTCAGCGAGCTTGCGCATGGCTTCGGCTTCCGACAAATGATTGTAGGCCGCCATCAGCGGGGCATTGAACAGCTCCGGGAAAAGTGCGAAATTGCTCTGATAATCGCTCACAGCATCAACAAAAAATTCCATTTGCTCAAAAAGGCTTTCAATATTTACAAATTGCCGCATCTGCCATTGCACCAAGCCAAGCCTTACGATGGGTTTAGGCGCTTTGATGAGCGATTTTTTATCTTCATAATAAATATTGAGCCATTCGAGTAGTGTTGCAAATTCAAGCGACGACTGATCGCCCGACATATAGCCTTTGAGAATCTTCTTTACATGAAAATCATTGGCCAGCTGAAAACTCAACGTTGGATCATAAAGCTCGCGGCGTTTCACCTTGTCAAGATATTCCTTCGGGCTTATTAGATCCGAAACTTTACTGTAATTAGGGATGCGCCCGCCGGCGATGATAGCCCGCAGATTCAGCTGCTCGCAAAGCTCCTTGCGTGCATCATACAAGCGCCTGCCAAGCCTGAGATTGCGATAGTTTGGATGAACGAAAACGTCTATGCCGTATAATACATCACCATCTTTGTCGTGGGTTGTAAATGTAGTATTTGCAGTAATTTGCTCGTAAGTATGATCGTCACCATACTTACTGTAGTCCACAATCAACGAAAGCGCACTACCAGCCACTTTTCCATTTACGAAAGCTCCAATTTGTCCCTTGGGGAAGATTTCGAGCAGTTTGCTTATATGTTCTTCTGTCCAATGAGAATCCTCCCAATCGGCATAAGCCTCTATCATTGAACTTTTTAAATCACGATAATCTTCTATACGTAAATTGCGAATTTCTATCTTCAGGTTCTTATCCATAAAATTTGAGTGAAATATTCGATCTTGTGCAAAGATACAAATCTTATTTCACCTCGGTTAAACCCTGTTTTGTCATCATCCAGCTTTTTCCTACGTAGCGCTTAAAATAACGATAATTGCGATTATAGGGAAGGTCTTCATGATATAGTTTGTCATCGAAGGTTAGCTTCCGTCCTTCAGGAATTTCCACGTAAACGGTTAATTCCTGCACCCTTAATAAATCCTCTTCCGGAAAACGGTAAAGCATAGGTAGATGCAAGCTCGAATCCGTAAGCTCGGGCTCATATTTGATATTCATGCGGCGCTGTTCGGCTTCGGCCAGATTTCCTCCTCGTGCAGTAGTCCTCAACCTGATATGCACCAATGAATCTTTCGACTGCTTAAAATGAAGTTGTGGAAATGTTAATACTTCTCCCCTATCCTGATCATAAAACAAAAGCAGCTCATCATCCACCATCAGAAATTCTTTGTTAAAGGTATTCAATTGAGTAAAATCAGTCGTAATCACAAGCGATTGAGCAGATGGGTCAGCTTGATCAACACTAAACTCCTCTCTTGATTCGTGTCGAAAATCAAATGCAGTGCCAATTCCCAGTCCAAGGGCTACAATCCATGAAGCAAACCAAACTGTTACACTGATAAGCGTGAAATTTGCAACACGAAAACGACCTGCCGACACCAGTTTCAGACCAGCATAAACAATCAGCATCAAAGGAATAAACAAGATCAAACCAATACTGAGAGCCGCCAGACTGGCAAGTGATTCGCGGCCGAAAAACAAGTCACCCAGCAAAATTGGTGACAGGCTAAAACCCTCTGACTCAAAAAACGAGCCCATGGTCTCAAGACCTACAAGACTTGCAAAAAAACCGGTGATCAAACTCAATCCTAAAAAAATCAAAAACACACCAATTAACACTCCGACAACCTTAAAAAGTGCAGCTATAACACTACCCATTGCTCCAAAAAAACGGTCAATTGCACTGCGACTTTGAGGCGCTTTATTTCTGATTGTCTCAGTAGCATCTTTGGCGGCTTTACCAATCCTTTCGGATACCTCATTCATTTCTTTACGCACCGACTTTTCAATATTGGAAATGTTAACAGGGTCGCCACGCATTTCCAGTTTTTCGGCATGGGTGATGGCCTCCGGCAAAACAATCCAGAGTACTATATAAATAAGCAAACCTGCACCGGAAGCAAATAACGACAAGATAAAAATAAGCCTTACCCACACCACATCAATGCCTGCCCAGGCTGCCAGACCGGCTGCCACGCCGGCAATCTTGCTGTGATCAGGATCGCGGAAAAGGCGACGGGATGTCCTGTGAAATGTTTGTCCGGCAGTTTTGTTTGTTGTATTTTCATCATCCATCTCAAAAGGTTGTCCAAGCTGATCAATCACAAATTCGGCATCAGCGATGCTTACCACTTGTTTTTCGCTGCCCAGTCGTTCCTGCAACAGTTCGGCCATGCGGGTTTCGATGTCGGTAACAATTTCTTCCTGCCCTTCGATTCCCGAAAAATGCTGTTTCAATTTTTCAAGATAGGCCTGCAAAAGTTCATAAGCATCTTCGTCAATATGGAAGATCAGGCCACTCAGATTAATTGTTAATGTCTTTTTCATTATGTTAAAGGTTTTTAGTTTTCTATGATGTTTTAATAAGCTGTTCAACGGCGGCAACAAGTTCGTGCCATCCGGTTTTAAGCGAAAGTAGGAGCTCGCGGCCAGTCTCCGTTAGCTGATAGTACTTGCGGGGCGGACCCGATTTGGATTCTTCCCAGCGGTAACTTAGGAGTTCGTCGTTTTTGAGCCTGGTGAGCAGGGGATACAAGGTACCCTCTACCACGATCAGTCGCGCCTGCTTGAGCTCGCGCAGGATATCGGAAGCATACACCTCATGTCGCTTGCCGATGATCGAAAGGATGCACAGTTCGAGCACCCCTTTGCGCATTTGTGAAATATTTTTCTCGGTTTTCATGCGGCAAAGATAAAACGTCTTTTAGTACTATGCAATACTTAGTACTAAAATATTTTTACTTCTTTTTAATAGATAGTTCTTTAGTTACTGTATTTCAGTAGATTACTATGATCCATTTTTTAGAAAGAAAACCTCAAACTAACCAGAAACTGTGAAGGGCGTAGATTTTGTAGTGTACTTAAAACCGTAAATTGATAGTTGTACTGCGTAAGAAAATTGTTGCTGTTCAAGATGTTATTCCAACGTGCTTCCAGTTTGAAACGAGACTTTGGAAAGGAATAACGGTACATCATATCAACAAAATTGTAGTCTGAATTTTCAAACCTGAAATATTCAAGGTTGAAATTCAACATATGCCGATCACTTGGGAACAGATTGATCGAAAAATAATGCCGGTTCATCCGAATTTGGTTTCTCAAGTCACCGCTTATATAGGAGCTCATCACATTGTGATGAATTTTGTAGTTGAAGTTCAGCCAGGTTGTAGTCTGGTAATATATTTCGGGTATCAGGCTGTATTGCATCGTCACTGCATCAAACGATTCGTTATTTACAAAGGTTTTCCCATTGTTTAGCATAAAAGAAGTATTCAAACTAAGTGATGATCTTAAAGCGTGGATATATTTGCTGGATCTGAATTGAAGATTGTGGGTTTGAGTTTTGTTTGGCAATTCGAGAGCTGTTATGATCAATGAACCGTTTTCTTGCAGTTGAGTGCTGTAAGTCAGATTCATTTGTCGCTGAACAAAAACATACGAAAGCGTATTAAAAAAAGCTGTTATGGCGTTGCGATAAGACAGAGATGCCGATGCAATCTGTTGATTGGTTTGCTGAAAAAACGCCTCCGTTTTTTTCACTTCCCGATAATTCTTCAACATATAAGCAAAATAGAAATTGTCCGGATCGCTTAACCTTTGCAAATAATACCAGGAGGTATTCACATCCCAGAAGCCTCCAAAATTATAGTTCATGCTCAGTTTGGGAGCCTGTAAAAGTTTTGAAACGCTTTTTAAAGCATCGAATTGGGCATCCTGGATCGTAAACTGTTGCATATTCAATGGCCAATCAACAGAAATTCGAAGTCTTTTGAATTTATATTGTAAAGCCGGAATAGTATAAATTTGATATTGTCGTACGTCTAGTTGGTTTTGGAAAGAATCTCCTGCTTCCATCTGTTCACCATTACTATTGATTTCCAACTTGGATTGGAGTGTTTGCAGCCGAACGGCAAAACCAAACCTAATTGAAAAAACCCAATGCTTCCATTTATAATTGCTGCCCACATAATGGTCAGCATAAAAACGCCGGAGCGTGGCAGATTGAAAAGCCGTATCGTAGAATGCGTTGCTATTGATAATCGTTTCAAACGGTCCGGGTGCAACAGAAAGTTCCTGAGGGCCTTGATCATATTGTATCAGGGATTGAAATTCTATCAGGTTTTTTCCGGACTTAAAAATGGAGTTTAAAGTATTCGAAAAACTGTTGTAAGGTGTTGTAGCATATTGATTTATCGTATCAATTTCACTTAAAATTCTATCGTGATAGTCTTCTTTTTGAAGGGTGAAGGATGTCTTGTTTTTGAGATAATTTTTACTTGTATTGCGATTCAAATCAAAGCTGCCATGCCAGTAGCTGTTGGTCTGTTTTCGTTTATAATCCTGAAAAAGGCGAATGGTGTCTTCCGGTAAATAGTAGGTTCTGTCTTCAAAACTTTGGTTTCTGCGCAGATCATTTACATAAAAAACCGTTGCGCGAAGTTCCAAGTCTTTTTTAAGCGGAACTAAAACGTTTATGTTGGAAAGATGAATCTGGTTGTCGAGGTATCTTTTGGTATCCAGGCCGGCATATTGCTCTAATTCGGACAAATCGAACAGACTTATCGTTTCAGAAGGATGGAAAGGGAAAACCGCTCTATTTAAAGGAGCAAGGCTGGCAATCTGCCTCGAAACATCATCACCGGTATTGTTGGACTGATACGAAGCCAGCAGCTGCATTTTGTTGCTAAGAAGCATGGGAGTAAATTTCACATCCCAAAGCCAGGGATCAAAACCTGAGCCAACTTTGCCACTTCCGGTATAAGCGGTTTTATTTTTCAGTTTGATATTGAGGGCCGCTTGCTGCGAATATACGCGATCTTCGAGTATGCGGATGGGCTGATGTTTTTCGAAAACTTCAACCGTTGATACTGATTCGTGTGGCAAATTGCTGCTGATCATTGCATAACGGCCATCTGTCAGATCCAGCCCTTCCACATAAAATTTGTTGATAGGTAAGCCCTGATAGCGTATTTTTCCGCTTTCTTCTACTTCAATACCTGGCAGTTTCTTGAGCACATCTTCGATGGTTTGGTCTTCACGTCCTTTGAATTGCTCAATTAAATAGCTTATCGTATCGCCTTTTTTGTCGATAGGATTTGCCTTTACTGTAATGGTTTCCAGTAATTTGGTATCGGGTTTCAAGGCAAAATCAATTTTTTGGGTTTGATTGGGTATCGTAAGTTTAATGCGTTTAAAGTGAATCGAGCTCAGCAGCAGATCGAGGCTGTCGGTTTCCAAACTTACCTCAACCGCATACCTACCATATTGGTCGGTAATGGCGTATGCTTTTAAAATACCGCTATGCTTTGGATAAACCATCACATTGATATCCCTGAGCGGATTGTTTAAAGTGTCGGTTATTTGACCGGATATTAGCGTTTGCGAAAATGATTGTAGCCGGAAAGCAACTAAAGCAAGGGAGAAACCAATTACAATCCATTTTCGCATTTTGTTAGTGCTTAAAATTCTATCGGATTATTCTTCTTTAACATATTCCGGTAAGCTCTCTGCTGTGATACTGCATTGGCCCCGGCTTCTTTTGCACGGCTCATGATATCGTGTCTGAAATTCTGTTCAGCTTTAAGATATTTTTCTCTTGTAGTTTTGATCCACTCCCTTTCTTCTAATTCGATGTCAAAGTATTTATCATAGCGTTCTATGGCATCCAATTCAAATACATAGTGTTCTTTTTTATCATACATTTTAATAATCAATCCGGGTAAACCCCGAAATTTGTAGGGGCCATCATTAATTGGTATGTTGCTGGTGTACCAGGCTATCCATTCTCTTCCGCCGTAATTGCAACGCGCTTTTTGAGCTGAATAACCTCCTATACTATCGGTTTTGTCCAACAACTCCCATTGAAATACCTCAAAAGGTTCTGTATATTGCATGAAATCGGGTAGTACTTTGTTGTAGTAAGAATAACTTCCTTTGGGATAATTCTTTAATATTTGGTAAGAAAAGCGGGTTCGGTAGTTTTGGTATTCATTTCTGTCGCGAAATTCCTGCAATCGTCCTTCTCTCTCGGCCTCACGTCCGATGACTTTATATTCGTAAAAATTTTTACTCATAAACTTACTTATCTCATTTCCAACCATCAAAATCATTTTTTCGCTTCTGATGCGTTCCAGATTATTGGTGTCCTCTTTCCATTCAATGATATAAGTAATTTTAAGATTGAAGCTGTCTAATACCTGATAAGGATAATCGAAATACTGTGCTTTCAAATTACTTCCGAGCAGAATTAAACACCAAAGCAAAGGGATTAAAACAGAGCGGTTCATTTTTTGAATGTATGTTATGTTTATGTATAAATGAATTATTTAAAGCACTTATTTAATTACTCTAATTCTATCGGATTATTCTTCTTCAACATATTCCGGTAGGCCCTTTGCTGAGAAACTGTATTGGCTCCTGCTTCTTTTGCACGATTTACGATATCTAGTTTTAGGCTTCTTTCTGCTTTGAGAAAATTTTCTCTAGTTGTGTTTATCCATCCCCTGTCTTCAAATTCAACGTAAAGATACTCTTCGTATCTTTCTATTTCATCAAGTTCGAAAGTGTAATGTTCTTTTGAATCATGAATTTTGACAATAAGTCCGGGCAAGCCTTGAAACTTATATGGGCCATCATTTATTGGAATGCTGCTGGTGTACCAGGCAATCCATTCACGTCCTCCATAAATACAGCGTGCTTTTTGTACCGGATATTCTCTAATACTGTCTGTTTCATTCAAAAGTTCCCATTTGAAAACAGAAAATGACTCAGAATATTGCAAATAATCAGGGATTACTTTGTCGTAATAAGTATAATATCCTTTTGGGTAGTTCTTTAAAATGCGATATGAAAAACGAGTGCTGTAGTTCTGCATTTCGTTTCTATCAAAAAAAGACTGTAGTTTGCCCTCACTTTCTGCTTTACGTCCAATAATATATAACTCATAGAAATTTTTACCCATAAACATTCTTTTATCTTCTCCTGCAAGTAAAATCATTTTTTCACTTCTCTCCTGTTTCAGGTTATTTGTATCCTCTTTCCAATTAAGGGTATATGTTACTTTAATAGTTGCGGAATCGAGAATTGTAAATGGTACATTAAAAAATTGGGCATTTAAACTATTTCCTGTCAGAAAGAAGCACCAAATCAATTTGATTGATAGTATGATTTTACGTTTTAAAAAAGAGATCATTAAAATAATAAATATAGTGTTAATTGAGCATCTTTAATTTAAATCACTCTAATTCAATGGGATTATTTCGTTTCATCATGTTTTTTGCTGCTACTTGCTGTGTCTGGCTATTACCACCAGCATCTTTAACTCGACTAATAATATCATGTCTGAAATTACTTTCTGCTTGTAAAAAGGTAACCCGGTTAGTTTTAATCCAGTCCTTATCCTCATATTCAATTAAGTGTGTTCCCTCAGGGCGTTCTATTCGATTAAGTTCAAAAACATAATGATTAAGTTCATCATGCAGTTTGATGATAAGACCAGGCAATCCCTTAAATTTATATGGTCCCTCATTGATAGGTATTTCAGGAGTGTACCATGCGACCCACTTCCTTCCTCCATAATCGGTCAGTGCACAATGTGCAACATATTCTCCAATTGTATCAGTAAGTTCACTAAATTCCCATTGATAAATGCTTAGTGGCTCCTCATAAACAAAATTTGTAGGCATGATCCTTTTCGTATAAGTATAGCTTTCTTGTGGGAAGTTCTTGTAAATTTGATAAGTAAGCTTGGCATTAAAACTTTTTATTGTTTCTTCATTCAAAAATGCCGAAAGCTTACCTTCCCGTTCTGCTATTCGTCCGGCTTCCTTAAATCGATATTGATTATAACTCATAAACTTACTCTTTTCTCTACCTATAAAAAGAATCATTTCCTCACTATTAACATTTTGAAGATCGTTGGTATCTTCCTTCCACCTCAAATTATAAACGACATAGAGGTAAGTGGTGTCAATTACCTTGCATGGGTGATCGAAAAATTGACTAAAGCCGGCATAGGGAAATATTTGAAAAAGTATAACCAAAATTTGGATTTTATACAGATTGTGTTTTTTCATAATCATTAATATTTTCATATTAAATATTGAAGAAATTTAAGCAGGGAGAATTAACTCCCTGCTAAAACTAATTCAAACTAATTTTCATTTTTATTACATAATAATGCAACCCAGTCTGTGATATCTTCGTCATTACAAACTGTTACATATGTATCGCACAGAATAACTGTTGCACATGGTTCGGCGGCAGCTTTAGTTATTTTTGGAATTCCAATCGATAGAAAGGATAAAAACAAAATGCTTGCTACTAACTTATTCATAAAATATTGGTATTTAATTTATTAATTCGATTTAATTGATGTATTATAGGCCACCTCAGTAATAAACTACTAAAGTGGCACAATTCGATCAAATTTATTTTTCCCCAACCAAAAAATATATTTTGTTGTGCAATAAAGTATAAAATGACAACAACATAAAACCAACCATGAAAACACATAAAACCAAGGCTTAAGTAAATGCGGTAACTGGAATTCGAAGCAAAATACCAGAGTTAAAATGGGGGGGGGGTAATATGTTGATTGTCAGATACATTGGTTAATGATGCTTTGTTGTTGGTCACAAACATAACAATTATATTTCAAAATCCAAGACAAATGCGGATTTTTTTTTAGTAATGAAGTAAGGTTTAAATTGATTTTGCAAAATATGTTTTAGATAATACGTCATTTGGATTAATTTTTTTTGAGTGAATTAAAAAGCACTTATAAATAATAAGGTATTGAACCCTTTTCCATTCATGCTTGTTACTTCTTTGATAGATTATGCTGGTTAAGTTAAATACGGTTCAACCGTTTGCATTGCAATAAAGACAGTAAGTTATTTAGAACAGTTAAAAATTAGCCAAATTTTATAATTTTGCAAATGCTGAAAAAACAAAGCTTATTTAGCTCAAAATTTTGATAATGACACAAAAAAGAAAATTTACCTTAGACAATACGGACAAGGAAACCCTCAAAAGGTGGTATAGTCTGATGACCCTTGGCCGTCAGCTCGATGAAAAAGCACCTAATTACCTCAAGCAGGCACTTGGCTGGTCGTATCACGCTCCTTATGCCGGACATGATGGTATTCAACTTGCTATTGGCCAGGTTTTTAACCGCGATACCGACTACCTGTTTCCTTATTATCGTGATATGCTCACAGCCATTTCGGCAGGGCTCACAGCCGAGGAGATCATCCTGAATGGTCTTTCCAAAGCCGATGATCCGGCCAGTGGTGGTCGTCATATGTCGAATCACTTTGCCAAACCCGAATGGAACATACAAAACGTTTCCTCGGCCACGGGAAATCATACCCTTCATGCTGTTGGAACAGCCAGAGGCATAAAACGTTATGATGCCAAAGGTATTGCCATCAGCTCACAAGGTGAATCCTCCACCTCTGAGGGTTACGTTTTTGAAGCCATCAATGGTGCTTCAAACGAAAAACTACCGGTACTTTTTGTTTTTCAGGATAACCAATACGGAATTTCTGTACCGCAGAAAGATCAATCTGCAAACCGCAGAGCAGCCGAAAATTACCGTGGCATACGCAATCTGAAAATCATCTATTGCGATGGCAAAAACGTGTTCAATTCGATGAATGCCATGTTCGAAGCACGTGAACATATCGAAAAGTATGGCGAACCGGTAATCGTTCATGCCAATTGTGTTCGTATTCATTCGCACTCCAATTCTGATCGTCACGAGCTGTATCGCGATGATAATGAAAGACATTGCGTAAGTAACAGCGACCCGATGACACGCTTCAGGGTGCAGCTGATTCATTCAGGTAAATTTACCGAAGACGAACTCAATGCACTGGATACAGAGGCCAAAAAGACCATCTCTGCGGCACACAAAAAGGTGATCAAAGCTGCTGATCCAAGTCCGGACAGCATTTTCGATTTTGTTTTACCCGAAGCTTACAAAGCAGAAAAATATCCTAAAGGTCTGCACGACGGAACCAAAGGAGATTCTTTGAAGTATATTCAGGCCTTGAATGAAACCCTTAAGAACGAATTCCGCAAAAACCCCGATACCTATATCTGGGGACAGGATGTTGCCAACAAAGACAAAGGCGGTATCTTTAATGTAACCAAGGGCATGCAGCAGGAATTTGGCAAAGAGCGGGTGTTCAATGCGCCAATTGCCGAGGATTATATTATGGGAACGGCCAATGGTATGAGTCGCTACAATGATAAGATTCGTATCGTTGTTGAAGGCGCTGAATTTGCCGATTATTTCTGGCCTGCCATGGAACAATTGGTTGAAACTTCGCATGATTACTGGCGCAGCAATGGTGCTTTTTCACCTAATGTTGTAATTCGTTTGGCATCTGGTGGTTATATCGGCGGTGGCCTGTATCACTCTCAAACCATCGAAGGAGCGTTGGCTACCTTCCCCGGTTTGCGTATCGTTTATCCTTCATATGCCGATGATGCGGCAGGACTTTTGCGCACTGCCTTGCGCAGCCAGGGACCAACAGTATTTCTGGAACCAAAAGCACTGTATAATGATCCGGTTGCCGAAACCGTAGTGCCTGATGATTTTGAGGTGCCTTTCGGCAAAGCACGCATCCGTCGCAGTGGCTCCGATTTGAGTATCATCACTTATGGCAACACTACGCACATGGCCGTTCAGGTGGCTGATCGCATCAGCGACGAAACAGGCAAAGAAATCGAGGTGCTCGACATCCGCAGCCTGATTCCCTTGGATAAAGAAGCTATAATCGAAACTGTTAAGAAAACTTCGCGTGTGCTGGTTGTGCATGAAGAAAAGGTTTTTGCCGGATTTGGTGGCGAGCTGGCTTCCATTGTTGCCGAAGAAGCTTTTGAATACCTTGATGCACCGGTAAAACGTGTTGGATCTACTTTTACTCCGGTTGGTTTTAATCGGATTCTGGAAAAAGCCATATTACCCAATGCCGATAAAATCTATGCAGCGGCTAAGGAAATTCTGGATTTCTAAAGACTTAAAATCAAATGATATACAAAGCGCTTCTTTTATCGGAAGTGCTTTTTTTTATTTTTTAAAAGCAAAAAACACTAAATTTTTCCCTGGAAACGTCCATTTAGCTTAACAAACTTTAACGGCCATAAACTGATTGTAAAACCTGAACTGGCAATAATTGTTTACTTTTGGGTGTTTTGCATGAAAGTGTGTTTCACAAAACTCAAGCAAATAAGTTTAAAACTGATTTTAAGATGTTAAGCATGAAGAATATAACCCTGATCCTTTTCTTGTTGCTCGCAGGTTTTGCAGCCATGGCTCAAAAGCCGGGAAAAATCGACCCGAAAGAAACAACCCAGAAATTTGCTGCGGCACTGTTTTATATCGATAATTTTTATGTTGACAGCACAGATACCCCCGAATTGGTTGAAGATGCCATCGTTTCGATGCTTAAAGAGCTGGATCCGCATTCTTCCTATTACTCTAAAGATGACATTGATGCGGCCAACGAGCCACTCGAAGGAAGTTTTGAAGGCATTGGCGTAACCTTTCAGTTGCTGCGCGACACCATTTTGGTGGTTGCTCCTGTGCCAGGCGGCCCTTCCGAAAAACTGGGCATACTTGCCGGCGATCGTATTTTGAAAATAGATGGGGAAGAAGCTTTCGGCAAAAAAATCAACAATAAATATGTGATGGACAGGCTTCGTGGCAAAAAAGGTACGACGGTTGATGTGAGCATTCTCAGGAATTATCAGCCCGAATTGATTGACTATACCATTGTCCGGGATAAAATTCCTATCAACAGTATTGATGCAGCTTTTATGCTTGACAAAAAAGTTGGTTATATAAAACTGAATCGTTTTTCAAAAACTTCGATGGAAGAATTTTATCAAAGCATGGCCGAACTCACCAAAGACGGTATGGAAAGTTTAGTCCTTGACCTGAGAGGAAATTCGGGAGGGTTTTTGAATGTAGCCGTTGAGCTTTCAGATGAATTTCTGGACGAAGGCAAGCTGATTGTTTATACCGAAGGCTTAAAAAGTCCTCGTCAGGATTTTTCGGCAACCACCAAAGGAAGCTTTGAAAAAGGAAAGTTGGTTGTGTTGATCAATGAAGGCTCGGCTTCGGCCAGTGAGATTGTTTCGGGTGCTGTTCAGGATTGGGATCGCGGCATTGTTATTGGCCGTCGTTCGTTTGGTAAAGGTCTGGTTCAAAGGCCTTTTCAGCTTCCTGATGGTGCAGTGATACGCCTTACGGCAGCTCGTTATTTTACACCAAGCGGCCGCAGTATCCAACGCCCTTACGATGAGGGAAGCGAAAACTATTTCAAGGATCTGATCGAACGGCAGCGCAAGGGCGAACTGGTGAATGCCGACAGCATCCATTTCCCCGATTCGCTCAAATATTTTACTGCTGCCAAAAGAACTGTTTTTGGCGGAGGCGGCATCATGCCGGATATTTTTGTGCCCGTTGACACATTGCATTTAACCACTTACTATTCCGATCTGATTCGCAAAGGCGTTTTCAATCGCTATACCATTGATTTTTCTAACGCAAAGCGTGATGAAATAAAAAAAACCTACAGAACCACCGAAAAGTTTGTCAAAGGATTCGAGGTGGATGAAACCATGATGACCCATTTTCTGGCAATGGCCGAAGAAGAAAAGGTGGAATTTGATGACGCCTTATACCAGCGTTCAGAAGATTTCATCCGGATGCAGATCAAAGCTTTGATAGCCCGAAACATCTGGGATATGGAAGCCTATTATCAGGTGGTGAGCGAACAGGATGAAACTATAATGCAGGCACTTGAAATACTGGAAAAGAAAGATATGTTTTCGGAGGTGATTCATCCAACCGAGAAGTAATTAAACCAGGCTAAATTTGTTGTGCTAATCCAAAAATCTGGGCGACAGAAATGTTCCCGACTTCTTGGGGAAACCAAACCGCAGGCTGATTTCATGCGTGCCGCTGTTGTAATTCGCTATTTTTGAAATACCTAAGTCATAGGCATACCGCAACTTTATTGTTTCCGAAAGTGCAATACCTGCTCTTATTATCAAAGCATCCTGATGCCTGTAGGCGAGTCCGGCTTCTAAAATACCAGCTTCAATCACAGCACCCAATTGCATCCTGTTTATCGGTCCCTGCTGATGCCAGGAAATCTCTGACAGCAAACGGCTTTGTTCGTTGAGAACCAACTGATGCGTCAGGTAAAAATGATTATGTAATGGGATCTTGAAAATTGTTGCTTTTCGATTGGGAGTTGTGATATGATTGGCAGCCAATCCAAGCGTAAAGGCATTCCAATAGAGCTCCAGACCAAAAGAAAAATCAGGTTTTATTATTGACTCGTCAGGTTTTATAAGTGGCTCGTTACCTTCGTCAAAAATCAATTCCGAATAAAGCACCTGACGTTGATAAAAACCTGCACCGAGGCCAAAACGAAGATCGAGCTCATTCAAAAGTCTTACCTGATAAGCATAAGCCAGACTCAACTGTCGGGTGATTTCTTTTCCAGCGGTCTGATTCAGAAAGCTTAATTTGAGACCCATAGGCTGCTCATCCATAAACATATCTGCACTAAGATACTGCACAGCAGGCGCATCCGGGAAGCCAATCCATTGCTGCCTGGCCATCAACTCCAGATTGACGCGTCCGTTGTCGTCCATTGCAGCTGGATTAAAAACCTTTTGATTCATCCCGTGAAGGCTAAACAACAGATCCGTTTGTGCACTGGCCTGCCACACAAACAGCAGGCTTGCAGCCAAAAATAGGTATTTCAACATCCTGCTCATGGTTTGATTTGTTTAGCTTCTTCCATTGTGATGCGTTTTCCGTTGTGATAAGGCACAATAAAACAATCTGCAAAACCAGCAGCCAATACCTGATTTTTCAAAGCTTCTGCAGTTGATAGATTCTGTCTGTCGCCTATTTCGTAGCGGAAAATATTATTTGTGGCATTTACGTAAAACCTGGCATCAGGAATAATAGCTTTTAAAACTGCAAAATAACTTTCAGGATCAAAGCTATTGGCAGTTGCCATAAGCTGTACCCGATAAACAAGGTCGGCCGTCCCCTTCAGAATAAAACTGTTTTGTGAAATTACCGGTTTAAAGTCGGTTCCGGTTACGGTAAATGTTGTTCTTCGGTTGGCCTGATGTTCAGTTTCAGATTTAGCATTTGGGATTATGGGGTTACTTTTACCCAGACCTCTGGATACCAGTCGTTCCGGATCTATACCGTTAGCTATCAGATAATTAACAACGGAAGCAGCACGACTGTCAGAAAGTTTATCATTGTAGGCATGACTACCACGCGTATCGGTATGGGCATTGATTTGCACAATCACGTTGGGTGTTTCACGCAGCATCGAGACCAGTTTGTTCAGCTCCAATTTTGAGCTTTCGCGTAACGTGGCCTTATCAAAGTCATAATAAATATTATTAATCACCACCTCCTTCTTTTCCTGAATGGCAACCAATTCAAAATCCATATCCACCCCATTTTGCTTATTCAGCAGCAGCGGCTTTCGGGCTTCTGGTATCCTGCAAACACGTGATTCGCTGAAATAGCCCTTTTTGGTCACTTTCACGGTATAAATATGGTTAGGTTTTAAGGAATCGAAACGGTATTCGCCCTGCGAATTAGTGAATGTTTCCAAATAGAAACCACCTGGCCCGTTAATCATCACCTTATCTGAATGAAGTGGTTTCCTTGTTTCTTTATCTGTAACAAAACCACTGATTGCAGCAGGATAAGTTAGCAGCGCCAGCACAAAATCCTGCCGTATCAAACGGCTTGTGTCGGCAACTTTTTGAAAACGTTTTTCAGGAAAATAGCCAGCTTTTTCTGCATGAATTTCCAGGCTGCTTCCTATTGAAACACTTGTCCGGTAATATCCTCCCGAATCAGTTTTAATCATGTTTTTACTCAGTCCATTCTCAAGAATTTTTATATCCACATCAGCCAACAGCTTACCGGAATGTTCTTCTTTTAGTTCTCCTTCGAGGATTGCCCGTAGCGGAAAAGCTTCAAAAGTGTAGATATCGTCATTTGTATTACTATTGCGGTTGGAGCTGAGCCATCCGCGAATGCCACCCGGTTTTAAGGTGAGGTAAAAATCGTCGCCCTGACTATTGAAAGGAAAATCGAGCAGGATGGGTCGGCTTGCCTGTTCGTCATTCAGCCGCGAGGCATATAAATCCAAACCACCATAACCAGCATAGCGCTCTGTTGCAAACAATAACAAACTATCACCTATTGTTGTCGGGAAAAGTTCATCGTCCGTTGTGTTAAGCTGCGGCCCCATATTGATTGCCAGCCCAAAGCCACCATCTTCGCGCATGCTGATCCTATAGATGTCTTTGCCACCATATCCACCGGGCATGTCAGAAACGAAATAGAGCATCTTGCCATCTTCACGAACAAACGGATGACCATAATGCACCTTCTTTTGCATAAATGGGGCTGGTTTAGGCCTGCTGATTTTTCCGGTAACTGGATCAATGGAGGCCATTAAAATGGTGCAGCGTTTTTTACCGTTATTACAGCTGGTATAAAAAATTCTTTGCTGTAATTGATCAATGGCAGGAGTACCGATATTGCGACCTTTCAAAGATTTAAATTCATTTAGCTGCTCAAAATCACCAAATTGATTTTGTTTAAACTCAAAAATCCCTGAGTAATACTCCGAAGTTCTTCCATCAATGCTTTGATGTTGCCCGCCGGAACGACTGCTCGAAACCAGGAGCCGCTCCTGATTCCAAAGGGCTGTATAATCGCTGTAAGAAGTATTAACAGACTTTAGTTCCTCAAAGGGAAAATCTGTTTGATAGGATTGTTTTTGCCAGCGATTTATCATGTCCAGCATATCCTGTAATTGACGGGAATAAGGTTGTTTTTCGAGTGCTTGCGCTATGGTTTTTTGAGCTGATTCAGGCTGGTTAAGTTTTAACTGTACAGAAGCTTTCAGCATAAGCCATTCCACTGAAGGCTGATCACTTTCAACGGCATCTTTAAGCCATACTTCAGCCTTTTCGAGTTGATTCATTTGTGCATAAGCCTCACCAAGCTGATAGGCGAGTTGCAGCCTTAGCGTAGCATCTTTCTCCTGATCAAAAGCTTTTTTCCAAAGCTTTACGGCACCAGCGTAGTCTTTGAATTCATATTTTTTCTGCGCTTGTTTCACGACACGTGAAGACTGCCCTAAAACTGTGTTCCAGCTTAGCAGAATCAAAAAGAAGAATATGCTCAGCAGGCTGTTTCTCATTCTATTACAAGTGTTACAGAGCCTTTTTCGGTTCTGATTAAAACCCCATTTACATCCCTGACTTCCTGCACAAAATAGTAAGTGCCAGGAGTAACCATACTGCCTTTATAACGTCCGTCCCAGCCTTCATTGCCGCTGAATAATTCAACACCCCAACGACTAAACACCCTGATAAAATCTCCTTTTCTGAATACATCATTAATGCCATCATCGTTGGGTGTAAAGGCATTTGATTCGTTTTTAGTTTCCACAAAAATGACAGCTGCCGAAACACATCCTTCCGCTGTTGCAGCTTCCACACCTATCGAATCGACAGGCAATTCAATCCCGGTATAATTGAATTTGTTGGATGCACCTGACTGTAAAATCGATGAGCCTGAATAAAAAGTGTATTCCTGAAAATCATCAGGCGTGGCTGTTATCATTTTTTGATCCTCATATATCAAGAGTTCAACATCAGGGCGTGGATTCACTAAGAGCTGTACATCTGCAGAATCCTTGCAGCCCAGGCTATTCGTTCCTATTACCAAAAAGTCCATGTTTTCAGTTGCTTGGAAAATAACTTCATCAGTAGTTTGAACTGGATTAAAAAACCATTCATAAGCATCAGCACCTGAAGCACTTAAAATGAATTCATCATTTTCGCATGCTGTTGTTTCGCCAGCAATAAGTAGTTGTGGAGACGGATCAATCACAGCTGAAACGAGCCCTCGCATAGGTTGAGCACAGGATTCGTTAAGAAAATCAGCTACAACACGATACGCTCCTGTTTCGGTAGGTGAGCCAAAACCAATAGCACTTCCCGTCCCAAAAATCATTTCAATGGGTGTATCATCTTCATCCAATAAGGCGTAACCTACTCCGGCTTCAGAACCAGAAAGGTAAAGACCGTTACCAAGCTCATTATCGCACCAGCGCCCTCCACCAAGCAGGTCATACTGACGGGCTTTGGCTGTTTGCCTCACTTCTACCAACCCATCCATCAGTTGCACGCAATTCTCCTGACTAACAGCAAGTGCGTGGTAACTTCCCTGAGTAAATCTTGATCCAAAATTGAGTGTGTTTCCAGTGCCATTTTTGATTAATCCTGTAAATTGTCCATTGAGGTAAAGTTTGTATTCCACGCCTGATTCGCTGTCCGTCAGGAACACTTCCGGAGGCAACTGGCTATCGCAAAACAAGCCTCCTCCATCTAATGTAAATACCTGAGGCAGAGCATTCATCCTAACCAAAACAGAATCTTTGGCTTGCTGATCGCCCGACTCAACAACAATTTTATACCAAGTGTCTTCGGTAGGATAATCCAATAACTGCCAACCCACATTGGTTAGTAATTGTCCGTTAGCAAACCATTGCCTGCTGTAATTGTCTTCGCCACCAGATGGCAAAGCATTGATAAGGAGCGATTCACCCGGACAAACAAAAGCCTCACCGGCTTGCAAACTCACGCTAAGTGCACCTCCAGTAACAAAAACGCTTAGCTGATCGCTTGTCTCACATAAAGTAAGGTTGTCAGTAACAAACAACTCAAAGAAAACACTTTGTTGTAAGGGCAACGTGGCTGTTGTAGCAGCATCAGGATTCGTTACAAGCGATTCGGGTTGCCATTGGAAAGTATAATCTCCGGAGCCATTACTAACAATTGCCTGAAGATTTGCAGAAGTGCCTCTGGGAATAAATAAATCCTGACCCGCATCGAGCTGATGTATCATATTTCTGACGATCACTGCTGCTCCTGCCATCGCCTTACGGCATGGAAAACCAGAGCGGTAGGCCTCAACCGTATAAATTCCTGACATGGTTTGCTGGCCAAAAGAGATTGCTTCGCCGGATCCCTGAACAGTAAAAAGCAATTGCTCTCCCTTGAATAAATCGTACTGAACACCCGATTCCGAAACTGAAAGCCCGATTTCAGGAGCTTCTGATCCGGCACAATAGTGTCCTCCGCCGGTAACCGCATATTGCAGAATTTCGGGAGCCACTGCTACATAAACTGAATCGTTTATTGTATTTTCACCGTCTGAAACTGACAGAAAAATCCAGCTGTTTTGAAACAAATCCACCGCAAGCTGAGCCTCATTTCCCAACACTTCACTCTCCTGATTAGTCCATAAATACGCATAAGACCCTGAACCTCCACTGGGAAGTGCCATTGCCTTAAAGTTTTGCCCCTCACAGAGCTGACTCTGGCCAGTTAGTATTCTGGCCCTGAGTTGGCCTCCTTCAACAAAGATGATTACGGTATCTTGTTCCGAGATGCATTCCGACAACAAATCTGTTGCCGAAGCAAAATAAACAGTAGTTTGATCTAAAGGTGTTGTCAAAGTAGTGGCATTTTCGGGAGATTCAACAAGCCAGTTAGGATACCATAGATACGAATACTCACCCGAACCCCCGACAGCTTCCATATTTATAGATGCCGACTCACCGATTTGTATCATTTGATCGAATCCGGCAAAAACAACTGGTGAAGCCGATACTTCAACTTCAACAGATCCGATCATCAGCGAGGTACAACTTGAAAGCTCATTGAAGGCAATAATCTGATAATTCCCTGATCCTTCAACGGCTTCAAAATACAGTGCAAAGCCATTTCCGGGGAGGGAATAATCTGTTTCAAAACCATTGTGCATCAGGGTGTAAACAACCCCTGATTCGGAACCCGAAAGTTGAATTTGCGGCAGGTCATTACCGCTGCAAACTTGTCCACCCCCAATAACATCAAAGAACTGCGGCTGATCAAGCGGTGAGATCAAAACTGAATCTTTAAGACTTTGATCATTCTCTGTCAAGCTAAAAATATACCAGGTAGCTTCACTTGGGTAAACTACCGGATTGATCTCATCAGACGAAAACCCCGCAGGGTTCGACGTCCAGGAGTAGGAATAATTGCCTGCACCTCCGCCGGGCAATGCAAAAAGATTGACAGCCTCGCCCGGACACGACACAGGGGAGTGATAAAGTGATAGTGTGAGCGAACCGCCGGTTACAAAAACGGTAGCATAATCTGTTGAATTGCCGCAAGCAGGGTTTGTTGCTTGCAGGGCAAACAAAGTTGAATTGACTAAAGGAATGGTTGTGGGCTGTAAGGCAGCTGGATTAAGCAACTGAGCAGCTGGATTCCAGTTGAATGTCGTGGTTTGATCACCAGCTAAACTTCCTTCAAGTGTAACCTGTTCATTTTGGCCAATCCACTTATCTGGCCCGGCATTTACTAAAGGAGCTATGGCTTGCAAGATGACGGCTTCTCCGCTCATCATTTTTTGGCAGCCATCAGCATTAACTGCTGTAACAGTGTAACTTCCGGGCTGATCATATCCACCAAACTGTAGCGCTGATCCTGTGCCGAATAATTCCAACTTTAAAATGCTTTCATGATAAAGCCTGTAATGAATGCCGAGTTCACTTCCATCCAAAAAAACCTGTTGTGTTTGACCCGTTTCACAAATCTGTCCACCACCAAAAACCGCAAATATTTGAGGAGGCTGTGAAACCTCAACAAAAATACTGTCTGATGCATTTTGTTGCCCGTCATAAACAGTGACCTTGTACCAGGCAGAAGCTGAAGGAACTACAACAGGCTGCGCTTCACCTGAGTAAAAACCTGCAGGAACTGAGGTCCAGCTGTAATAATAATTTGCTGTACCTCCGGTTGCCATCGCATTAAGCTCAACAGCTGATCCCTTACAAACAGTTTGTTGGTTTGCTGATGCCATCACCTGCAAAGTGCCCCCCTGAACAAAAACCTGTACCTGATCGGGTTGAGATTGACAGCCACTTTGGTTATCTGCTACATTCAAATTAAAAACAGTATTCTGACTTAATGGCACAGTGAGTGTTTGTTGCGAAGCAGGGTTTACAAGCAGTGATTCAGGAGACCATTCGTAAGTATAATTACCAGATCCGCCTGACGCTTCGGCATTTAGGTTAGTTACTGTTCCTGTTTGAATCGTGCGATCATATCCTGCAAAACCAACAGGAGGATGCTTGGCTACAACTTCAACACTTCCAGGCATCATGCTGGTACAAATTTGTTGTTGGGAAAACGCCTTGATTTGATAAACTCCCTCAATAATTTGATTTGGATAGGCAATAGCCTGCCCATTGCCTGTTCGAACCTGACCTGTATTTATTCCGTTGCGATAAAGCGTATAAAACACATCATATGCTGAGCCAGTCAGATTCACTTCAACACCCGTTTCGCCTATACAATAACTACCGCCTCCACCCAAAGTGAAGGCTTGAGGCAAAGGTCGGACTGCGATAAAAATTGAATCGCTGAGCACCGTAAATCCGTCAGTTATTGTAAGAATCAACCAGCTTGAATATGTTAAAGTAACCAAAGGATTTGAAACAATAGCATCTAATCCGGGAGGGTTTGATTGCCACTGATATACATAATTCCCCGAACCTCCTGATGGCAAAGCCTGCAACTGAACTGACTCGCCCGAGCAGATGCTGTACTGATCGGAGTTTAGGCTGAGATCAAGGTCTCCACCTGTAACGAAAACCACTGTTTGCGCAGCATTACTATAACATCCCGTATTCCTATCAGTTGCCATAACCTCAAAAAGCGTGGTTTCGAAAAGCGGCAAAGTTGCCGGGTTTTGCTGATTTGGATTTAAGAGCTTATCAAATGGCGTCCAGCTAAATTCATAATTTCCAGAGCCTCCCTGCACAAATGATGAAAGTGTTGTCTGATTTCCATTTGAAATGTATTGATTTGCTCCGGCTGATAAAATTGGTGATGAAAGCACACTCACTGATAATTCACCATTCATTATTCGTGAACAGCTGCCAGAAGAAAACTTGGCCTCAATTTGATAATTTCCAACACCATAAGTGCCAAACACAATTGCCTGACCAGTCCCGGATTTTTCTGCAACTATATCATTATCATTACGAATCAGCTGATAAATCGCACCATTTTCTGAACCATTAAGACCAATTTCAACGCCTTCCTCGTTGGCACAATAGTTTTCGTCGCCTGTGAGGCTATATTGAGAAGGAACCGGATTTACCTGAATGCTCACAGATTTTTGAATTATCTGTTGTCCATCGTTAAGCGTTACGATATAAGTTGTTGAAGCAACAGGATTTACAAGCAATTGAGCATTTGTTGAGTTGATTCCTTCGGGAAGGGAAGTCCATTGATACGCATAATTTCCAGTGCCACCACCCGCAATAGCAGACAGTTGCACCTGATCGCCCGGACAGATTTGTGTTTGACTTGCGATCAATTCCAATTCCAGCTCGCCATCTTCAACATAAACAATTAAGGTATCAGGTCGGGCAGCACAGCCACTTTGCTGATCTATAGCGTTAACTAAAAACTGCCGTGATTGAAAAAGGGGAATGGTTTGGGTTGATGACCAATCAGGTTGTTGAACATAAGCCTGTGGATTCCAATTAAAATTGTAATTGCCTGAACCACCAGTTGCTGATGCATTCAAACTTGCTATTTCACCCCTTTGTATGAACTGATTGCTGCCTGCAAAAACACTTGGTGCATTATCCTGGATAACCTGAACCTGACCTGTCATTTGAGTGCTGCAGCCTGTTGATGGATTAAAAGCCGTTACGGTGTAGATACCACTGCCGGCAAATCTTCCAAAACTGCTTATGTAACCATTTCCAATAATTTCGGCACCTGTGTAGGCTCCATTAGCAAATAACTGATAAACCACACTTGATTCTGTTTCAGTAAGAAAAATTTCGGGAGCCTCATCGCCAGGACAATAAGCGCCACCTCCGCTAAGCTGCTGTTGCAAAGGAAGAGGATCTGTAATAACTTCTGTTGAGCCCTCCATCAAAACACTACAAGATGTAAATCCATTGATTGCCAATACACTGTAAACGCCATCCTGGGTGATCAATCCAAACGAAACAGGTTCATTATCTCCTTCAATTACATTACCCGTTGGGTTATCGTTTCTGAGCAGTTGATAGCTGATTCCGGTTTCAGAATCGGCTAATCCAATTTCGACGCCAACGCCTCCAATACAATAATTTCCTCCGCCCGTAATCTGTTGCACTACAGGAGTTGGATCAACAAACAGCCTGGCGCTTATACTGGTATCCGGGCAACTTACATTACTAACAATAACGCGATACCTAAACCCATTCATGCCTGTGGTGGTAAACACTTCCAGCGTATTTGAATTTGTACCCTGATAAAAGGAATTATCTTCCAGAAGAACCCAACCCTGCCCGATATTTTCCTGCCAGCTATATCCTGTACCATTCAATGCCTGAACTGCAAAAACAGCCGTTTCATTCTTACAAACCCTATTATCAAGTGGTTGCGAGATAATAATCGGAGGCTCATACACGCCCAATTGTGCTGCCTCAGAAATATCCTGAGCTCCCTCTGCATCAAAAACAACACAGCGATACAGGTATCCATTTAGTCCCAAATTGGCATCCGAGAGCGTGAGTAATGGGGTATTGTATCCAGAAGCATATGCTATGGTTTCAGTGATATTATACCATCCTACACCATCATTCTCCTGCCATTGATAGGCAGCTGTGTTTACGGCAATCACCCTAAAATTAGCGCTTGCATCAACACAGATAGCTGTATCAGAGGGATTTCCAACAACATTTGGTTGTGCGAATAAGCCTACCGAAAACAGTAATCCGAGTAATACATTGATATAAAATCGCGGGTTCATTGGTTGTTCTATATGTCCCCTGAAATTGACCTGCTATCCAACCTAACAGATCCAATAACCGGAAATTGTTTATTTATCGAAATCTCTTGATGTCGAGAGCTTTTACAGTCCAAAAATACATTATCTCAACCGTATAGATACTTAGTGATTAACATAGTTGTAAACAGCTAAGTGTTAAAAACATTTATCGGTAAAAATTAAGTTTAAAATCAGGCAAATAAAATGAAATGCTTAAGGAGCCCAATACACGTATTTTTGAGTAAAAGAAAAGCAAGCAAATAACAAACAAAAGTGTAGCTAACAAATTTAGAATGATTTTGAATAATTTGTTTCTTAGCTTTGCAAGCACAAAGGTGTTTTAATATCGGACGAATCCAACATCAAGCAACGGAGGAATTATGGTAAATCTGGCCACAAGTTATATGGGACTGAAATTAAAAAACCCGATCATAGTCGGAAGTTCAGGCCTTACAAGCTCAGTCGAAAACATTAAAGAGGCCGCTGCTAACGGAGCTGCTGCTGTAGTTTTAAAATCGCTGTTCGAGGAACAAATCAAACACAGTGCAAGTCATACGCTTGTTCAGGATGAATACAGCAATTATTATCCGGAAGCGGAAGATTATATCCGTAACTATACCCGGCATAATGATGTTGACCGTTACATCAAACTAATCAGGGATGCTAAGCAAGTTGTTGATATCCCTATTATTGCAAGCATCAACTGTGTTTCGTCGCATGAATGGATCGATTTTGCCAAAAAGATTGAGGAAGCAGGGGCTGACGGTCTGGAGCTGAATATTTTTGTGCTCCCTTCCGATCCGCATAACGACAGCGATCATAACGAAGCAATTTATTTTGAAATCGTTGAAAAGATCACCAAAGTCATAAAAATTCCGATCACCCTTAAGATTAGCTATTATTTTTCGAGCCTGTCAAAAATGGCTTTAAAACTTTCCTGGACAGGTATTTCCGGATTGGTTTTCTTTAACCGTTTCTTCTCACCTGACATTGATATTGACAAATTTGAGATTAAGGCTTCCAATGTTTTCAGCCATGCCGAAGAGTTAGCAATTTCTTTGCGCTGGGTTGCCATGATGTCGACCAAAGTACATTGCGATATTGCTGCTTCTACAGGAATTCACGATGGCAAAGCTATGATCAAGCAGCTGTTGGCAGGTGCAAAAGCCGTACAAATTGCATCAGTGCTTTACAAGAAAGGCTTCCAGGAAATTGGCATTATGCTCCAAGAATTAGAAAGTTGGATGAAAAAGCACAATTTTAAGTCAACTGATGATTTTATTGGTAAGATGAGTGTAAAAGAAGCAGATAATCCTGCCGCTTACGAGCGGGTGCAATTTATGAAACACTTCAGCGGAATCGAATAAAATCAGGCATTAATAAAGCACAAAGCAGGAAATTGATTATTCCTGCTTTTTTTGTTCATAGCGGCGAAGCTGATACAAATAATTCAACAGGAAAAACGAACCGCCAGCACTAAAAAGATGCCACAAAAAGTGTGTCCCTTGAGGTAAAAATTCAAAAGCATGCACGTCTAACTGCCTAAATAACAGAGCCAGCGCAAAAAGAATCAATACAAAAAGCACAGATAATCCTGCTTTAAACTCGGTGCGATAAAGCAAGATCAACAAAGGAACGAGCACCAAAGCTCCCGAGATTGCATAGGAAATATTAATTGCCAGGTGACCTTCCAATTGCCCGAAAAGCAATATCCTTAAAGCAAAAACTGGTAAAAGCACTGTAGCTACCAGCCACCATTTTTTAAGGATTTTCAACCAGAAAAATATCGCCAGCGATAAAGTAAGTAATGCAGAAGGCAAGACATCAAGAAGCAAAAAAACAGGACTCATTCTGAATGCATGAAAAAGCGTGCTACCAAGTCCGCCAAGAAAAACCATCAGGATAGCGAATGTAAAATATTTGTGTTGCTTAAGTTCCCCTCGCTCTCTAAAAAACCAATAAATTGCCGGAAGCATCATAGCGACAGAACTCAAAGCATTCCAAGGCTCTACGATAATTTGTTCGGGATGGTATTCTGCATAACGCGGACCTCCATCTGCGAGCCGCTGATTTGCCCAGTCTGCCACCACACTTAAAAAATCCAACCCGGAAATCATTTTTCAATCTGTTGAGTTTTGTAAAAAGGATAATCAGTATATCCGGTCTCGTTACCGCCATAAAAAGTTTCAGTATCATAGGGTTGCAAAGGCCAATCGTTACGATAGCGCTCCACAAGATCGGGATTGGAAATAAAATCCCTGCCAAAAGCTACCAAATCAGCATGACCTTCGTTAAGCATTTTTTCTGCTGAAGCGAAAGTCATTCCCCCGGCAGTGATTACAGGGCTTTCGATCAGAGGTTTAAAATAAGTCGTAGGACAGGCAAGGTAATTATCCAAACCTTCGATAGTATGCGCAAAAGGCTCGATCAGATGAATAAACGCCAAATTAAACTTGTTGAGCTTTTGGATCAGGTAGGTAAAGGTTTCAACAGGATTTTCATTATTGATACCAAAATTTCGTCCGGAAGGCGAAAGGCGAATACCCGTTCGTTCAGCTCCAATTTCATTTATAACGGCATCAACAACTTCCAATGCAAAACGCGCTTTTTTGGGAATGCTACCGCCATATTGATCCGTTCTGATATTGCTGTTATCATTCAAAAACTGATCGATCAAATAGCCATTGGCGCCATGTATTTCAACACCATCAAAACCAGCAATTATAGCATTACGCGCTGCTTTTCGGTAATCCTCAATAGTGGCTTTGATTGCTGGTAACGAAAGTGCTTTTGGTACAACGGGCTCCATTTTACCTTGCAATGTGGTAACATGCCCGGTTTCTGCCACAGCAGAAGGCCCTACCGGCATACCGCCATCCAACTGAATAAGTGGATGAGAGTGCCGGCCAACATGCCACAACTGACAAACAATTTTTCCTCCAGCCTGATGCACTGCAGTAGTCACTTTTTTCCAACCAGCTATTTGCTCCTGAGAGTAAATTCCCGGAGTATTAGGATACCCCTGCCCTTTGGGTGAAATCTGACTTGCTTCACTGATAATTAAACCCGCGCTGGCTCGTTGCGCATAATATTTGGCATGAAGATCAGTAGGTTCTAACTCTTTTGCGGCCCGCTGTCGTGTAAGCGGTGCCATAACGAAACGATTTGTTAGTTGAAGTGCGCCCATCAAAAAGGGTTCGAGAAGTGGCTTAAGCATTTTTAACGTTTTGTTTAACTGAAATCGGTTTAGAAATTACAAAGGCTAAACAATTTTTTATGTAGATTTGTTCTTCTTATTTAAACCAAATATAAATTGTATGCCTTATTATTTGCGTCGCGGTGAAGTACCCCACAAACGGCACACCATTTTCCGTAAACCTAATGGCGACTTGTTTGCCGAAGAATTAGTGTCGACAGAAGGTTTTTCTGATGTCTATTCACTTATCTATCATACTTATCCTCCCACAATGGTGAAGTCGGTAAGTGATCCGGTTTCCGTAAAACCTGAAGTGGCAATGGAGCACAATATGCAGCATCGCAGCTTTAATGGGTTTAAGGTAAAACCAACAGATGATTACCTCGATAGCCGCGTTCCGGTTTTGATTAATAGCGATGTGTATATCAGTCTGGCAGCGCCACGACAATCAATGAAAGACTATTTTTATAAAAACTCGCAAGCTGACGAGATGATATTTATTCACGAAGGCAGTGGCAAACTGCACACGATCTTCGGGACGATTGATTTTGTTTATGGTGATCACCTGATCATTCCGCGAGGCATAATTTATCAGATGGAATTTGATTCGTCCGACAACCGCTTATTCATTGTTGAATCTTTTCATCCCCTGAGATTCCCAAAGCGCTATGTAAACAAAAATGGCCAGTTGCTCGAGCATGCACCTTTTTATGAAAGGGACATTAAAGTACCCGAAAAGTTGGTTACACATAATGAACGAGGAGAATTTCTGGTAAAGATCAAGCGCGAAGACCTGCTCTTTCCATACGTTTATGCTTCACATCCATTCGACGCCATTGGATGGGATGGCTGCCATTATCCATTCGGAATTAGCATTCACGACTTCGAACCCATTACCGGACGCATCCACCAGCCACCACCAGTGCATCAAACATTTGAAACACCAGCTTTTGTAACCTGTGCTTTCGTTCCGCGCTTATACGATTACCATCCCAAATCTATTCCTGCACCCTACAATCATAGTAATGTGGATTCGGATGAAGTACTTTATTATGTTGATGGCGATTTTATGAGCCGAAATCACATCGAAAAAGGTATGATCACGCTGCATCCTATCGGAATTCCACACGGGCCACATCCGGGAGCAGCCGAAAGAAGCATCGGCAAAAAAGGAACCGATGAGCTGGCGGTGATGGTAGATACTTTTAAGCCGTTGAAGCTCACCAAGCAAGCGATGAGTCTTGAAGACCCTGACTATTTCAAAAGCTGGCTTTTTTAATTTAAAAACAGAACATATATAAATTAGATAACATCATGAGCAATAATGACTTTCTTCCAATTAATGGAACAGATTATGTTGAATTTTATGTAGGAAATGCTAAGCAGGCAGCCCATTACTACCAAACGGCTTTTGGATTTCAGCCGTTGGCTTATGCCGGGCTCGAAACCGGGCTTAAAGACAGAGCCAGTTATGCCTTACGGCAAGGAAAAATCACCTTTGTTTTCACAACTGCACTAACGCCGGAGTCGCATATTGCCGAACATCAAAAAACTCATGGCGATGGCATCAAAGTAATCGCCTTGTGGGTGGATGATGCCCGGCAGGCCTGGAAGGAAACCACCAGCCGCGGTGCCCGTTCCTTCATGGCACCTCAAACCACAGTGGATGAAAATGGAGAGGTAATCACAAGCGGAATTCACATCTATGGCGAAACAGTACATATTTTTGTGGAGCGTAAAAATTACTTCGGGCCTTTTCTGCCTGGCTTCCGTAAATGGAATCCTGTTTACAAGCCTTCCGAAACAGGCCTCAAACATGTGGATCATGTCGTAGGTAATGTAAATTGGGGCGAAATGAACAAATGGGTCAATTTTTATGGAACGGTAATGGGTTTCGAACAATTGATTTCGTTTGATGACAAAGATATCTCTACCGATTACACAGCATTGATGAGCAAGGTGATGTCAAACAGCAATATGCGCATCAAATTTCCGATTAATGAGCCTGCTGAAGGAAAGAAAAAATCACAGATTGAAGAGTATATCGACTTTTATCGCGGGGCTGGCGCACAGCACGTAGCCATGGCAACTGATGATATCATTACAACTATCGATCAGCTTAGGGCCAGAGGAGTTGAGTTTTTGCATGTTCCCGATACCTATTATGATACCGTGATGGATCGCGTAAAAGAAATCGATGAAGATCTTGAAACCTTAAAGAAATTAAGGATTCTGATTGACAGAGATGAGGAAGGCTATCTGCTTCAATTATTTACAAAACCTGTTGAAGACCGTCCAACTGTTTTCTTTGAAATAATCCAGCGTAAAGGAGCCAAATCTTTTGGAAAAGGAAATTTCAAAGCCCTGTTCGAAGCCATCGAATTGGAACAGGAAAGCCGAGGTACGCTTTAAAATCAAATTTATTTCACATTATCACTTCCTATAGCATTAATCTCAATTATGTTACAATCAAACCATCCGGAACTCACTTCATGGATCAAAACACCCGAAAACAGTGACTTCCCCATACAAAATTTACCTTATGGAATCGCCTCATCAGGCAATCTCGTTTTTATTGCCACTCGTGTAGGAGATACTTTGGTTGACCTTTCTGTGTTGGCTGATTTTGGTTATTTCGACAGCCTTGAAATCCCTGATTTGAGTATCTTCTACGAAAAAAGCCTGAACGAATTAGCCGCTCTGCCAAAAAACACCAGAATCGCTATCAGAGAGCGGCTATCAGAGATATTTTCCGCTTCAAACATGGAGCTTCAGGGCAATGAAGAAATGCTTCAATTAGCACTCTATCAAGCTGATCAGATTGAAATGCTGATGCCGATTCAGGTTGGAGATTATACTGATTTTTACTCGAGTATGGAGCATGCTACCAATGTTGGCAAGATGTTTCGCGATCCTGCTAAAGCGCTGCTTCCAAACTGGAAACACCTACCCGTAGGTTATCATGGAAGAGCCTCTTCAATTGTTGTTTCCGGCACTTCCATACATCGGCCAAAAGGGCAAACAAAACCCAATGATGAGGCACCACCATTGTTTGGTCCTTCAAAACAGTTGGATTTTGAATTGGAAATGGCTTTTATTACCTCATCCAAAACGCATCTGGGTGATCCTATTCCTGTGGATCAGGCTGAAGATGCCATTTTTGGACTGGTGCTTTTTAATGATCTTTCGGCCAGAGACATACAAAAATGGGAATATGTTCCACTCGGGCCTTTCCTGTCTAAAAGTTTTGGATCGGTAATTTCACCCTGGGTGATTACCATGGAAGCTTTAGAGCCATTCAGGACGAAAGGTCCAAGACAGGAGCCGGAAGTGCTGCCCTACTTGCAAATTAATGGAGAGCATAATTTTGATATTCAACTTGAGGTAGCTATTCAGCCCGCCAAAGCAGAAAGCACGATTGTTTGTCAGTCAAATACCAAATATCTCTATTGGAATATGGCACAACAACTTGCACATCAAACTGTTGCCGGATGTAATATCAACCCCGGCGAACTGTATGCTTCTGGTACCATAAGCGGCCCTACTCCCGATTCGTTTGGGTCAATGCTCGAACTGAGCTGGAAAGGAACCCAGCCGTTAACAATGAAAGATGGCAGCGAAAGAAGGTTTATTCATGATTATGATACTATCATCATGAAAGCGACGGCTCAAAAAAATGGTTTGCGCATCGGGTTTGGTGAATGCATAACCCAAATACTTCCTGCCAAATGAACGCTATGATTACCATTGATGCGGTGAATTATGATCAACGGAAGCTTCATCGGCTGTTGCTTGGAAGTGTTGCTCCCCGACCCATCGCTTTTGCGAGTACCATAGATAAAGCCGGCAATCCCAACCTCTCGCCTTTCAGTTTTTTTAATGCTTTTGGTGTAAACCCTTCCACCCTCATCTTTTCGCCTTCGCGAAGGGGACGTGATAACACAACCAAAGACACTTTTGAAAATTTAAGGGAAGTGCCCGAAGTTGTTATTAATATGGTAAACTTCGAAATGGTTCAGCAAATGAGTCTGGCCAGCTCCGAATATCCAAAAGGCACGAATGAGTTTTTTAAAGCAGGATTTACGCCGCTCGAATCGCTATGTGTGAAGCCTTTCCGCGTTAAGGAATCGCCTGTGCAATTTGAATGCCGCGTGCGGGATATCATCGAAACAGGTGATGGCCCGGGAGCCGGAAATCTGGTGATTTGTGAAATACTGAAAATGCATGTCAATGAAGCTATCCTTAACGAAAAAGGAGAAATTGATGTTTTAAAAATTGATCTTGTTGGCAGAATGGGCGGCGATTATTACGTGAGAACGAATGGTGAGGCGGCTTTTATCGTTCCCAAACCCTTAGCTAAACCTGGAATTGGGATTGATGTGATGCCCGATAGTATAAAATTCAATCCGTTTCTCACCGGAAATGATTTGGGACGTTTGGGAAGTCTTGATAAATTTCCAGATAACGCCTTAATTAGGGAACAAAAATTATCGCTTAAAAAACTTGCAAGCGAAGAAGATTTGATTGTTAAAGTTCGGTTATGGATAGAAAACGATAAAACTGATGCAGCTCTTGCTTTATTGCTGGCTTATTATGAAACAGAAAAAACAGGCAGCAATTAAGCTTATACATTTTTAGTGCAAACTCTTATGCAATTCAGCAGGCAATAATGAAATATTTGATATTCATTATTGCTTTTTTATTTCGTATAAGTTTGTTTGTCAATTGTTTACTTAAATTATCTTGTTATTTAGAATCATACTTAATAAGCTTAGAAAAAGGACAGCACATTTTTTTTCTGTTAAATTTGTGCTCAAATGCTTATTCTTTTAAAGATTACCGAAGTAAAATGTTAACCAAGATGAAAAAATTTACAAGCTGGTTTGCCTATGGCAAACGTATTTTTCAATTAAGCCTGCTTCTCTTTGCGGCTTTAGTTTTCACAAGCCAAATCAATGCGCAGGATTTAGCAATTGATTTTGGTAAAACCAAATCCGGAACGGTTGTCCTTGATGACAATATGCAGCGGCTAAGCGCAGAAATTGCCTATCCTGGCATAGCTACCTTTAAAGTTAAAAGCTCAAAAGGCGTTTTCAACGAGTTGCTTATCCCTGGCACTTTTTCTTTAGGAAATATTGGAGAACCCAAATTACCTGCCACCAAGGAATTGATAGAAATACCTTTTGGCGCTGAAGTAAGTGTTAATGTTCTGAATTTTAATGTTACAGAATATAAACTGAGTGATTACGGCATCGACGAACTCATTATGCCCGTTCAGCCTTCATTGCGTAAAGATCAGCTTGCTGAAGACGTTCCCTTTGAATTTGACTCAAAAACTTATCAAAAAGATGCATTTATAGCGCCCGAACTTGCTACTGTTGAAGTACTTGGTGTGATGCGGAGTTTCAGGATTGCACGACTTACTATTGCTCCGGTTAGTTACAATCCGGTTCAGGGTATCATTCGCATATATAACGACATCGAACTGGAAGTTGTTTTCACCAATGTGGATGAAAGCCTGACTGAATATGTAAAATCATCTACTTATTCACCTTATTTCTCAGTGATGCAACAAGCATTTTTGAATAATCCAACAAACAGAGAATATCCCGAACATCCAGATCTTACTACCTATCCCGTAAAATATTTGATTGTTTCTGATCCAATGTTTGAAGCAGATATGGCGCCTTTCATTGAATGGAAAACTAAAAAAGGTTTTGAGGTTATTTTTACAACTACGGCTGAAATTGGAACCAGCTATAGCGCCATTCAGACTTACGTGCACGAACAATACAACAATGGTACGCCAGATGATCCGGCCCCAAGTTTTGTGCTTTTCGTTGGCGACACGCCACAAATTCCTGCCACACAAGGCTCATCTTCGGGAAAGATGACCGATTTATACTATGGTAGTGTGGATGGCGATTACTTCCCCGAAATGTATTACGGACGTTTTTCGGCCACCAATAGCGCACAGTTGGCACCTTATATCGAGAAAACACTCTACTACGAACAATATGAGTTTTCGGATCCTACTTATTTGGATGATGTTACACTTATTGCCGGCGGCGATGGCACATGGAATCCACGTGTAGGACAGCCTACAATTGAATACGGAACAGAAAACTATTTCAATACAGATCATGGCTATGTCAACGTAAATGATTATCTTACAAGCCCTTATACAGGTTGTTATGATCCCGCACGCATTGCTGTTAGCATGATAAACTACACCGCACACTGTAGCGAAACATCCTGGGGCGATCCCAGCCTTTCACAAGCTATGGTTAACAATTTTGTGAATCAGGATAAATATCCCTTAGCCATTGGAAACTGTTGCCTGGCAGCTGATTTTGGTTATCCGGAATGTATGGGTGAAACCTGGATGAGAGCAGCCAACAAAGGCTCGGTAGCCTATATCGGATCCTCTCCAAGCTCATACTGGTTCGAAGATTTTTATTGGTCAGTAGGTGCATTCCCCATTCAAGGAAACAACGATGGTTATGTTCCTACATTTGAAGAAACTACATGGGGTGCATACGATGGCCCTTTTGTAAGTGATTACGTTACCACTGGTGCGATAGTTTCTATTGGAAACCTTGCTGTTACAGAAGTTCACGTTCAGGGTTATCCAAGCCACTCCAGCCCAACTTATTACTGGCAGGCATACAACGTATTGGGAGACCCTTCGCTGGTTGCTTACCACACGCAAGGACAAAATAACACTGTTGAACACATGCCTATTTTGCCTATTGGCCTCGAAACCTATGAAGTTACTGCTGATGCAGGTTCATATGTTGGCATTTCAAAAGATGGCATTTTGCATGGATCAGCACTTGTTGGAGAAACAGGTGTTGTTGAAGTACCAATCGATCCTGTTTTGTCATCCGGAATGGTTGATATTGTTGTTACCAAGCCTCAATACATTCCTTATATGGTTCAGGTTCCGGCAGCTGCACTCGAAGGCCCTTACGTTGTGCTCGATGAATATGTGATAAATGATGAAAACGAAAATGGACAAGCTGACTACACAGAGTCATTCACCATGGATGTTACCCTCAAAAATGTTGGTGCTGATCCTTCAGAAGTTATTACTGCAACGATCGTTGGTGAAGATGATTACCTGACTTTGACTGGTGCTTCATCAGCTGAATTTGGTGCTATCGTTAACGGAGAAGTAGCCACTGTAGCAGATGCCTTTGGTTTTCAAGTTGCCGATTTCGTTCCTAATGAACATATTGCTTCATTCGTTATTGAAGCTACCGATGGAACTGAAATATGGGAAAGCAACCTAATGATCACTTTGTATGCTCCAGGACTTGAAATTGAAGAAGAAATTATTGTTGACGATGTTGCTGGGAATGGCGATGGCATCCTTGATCCGGGCGAAACTGCAGACCTTATCGTTACAGTTAATAATGCAGGCGGCAGCGATGCTTTAGACCTTGCCACTACCATTGTTTCTTCTGATCCGATGCTGGTTGTTAATAACGCCACGATATATGAAGATGCTCTCGTTGCTGGTGAGTCTGTTGAACTGGCCTTTAATGTGACAGCCAGCAGCGATTCGCCAATTGGCTATCCTGTAAACATCAATATGTCAGCTAACTCAGGCCCTTCAGGTTTATATACTACCACCCAAAATGGCATGGTGGTTATTGGTTTGATTCCTGATTATTTAATGAGCAATGGAACTGTGGAAACCTGCGTGGGTAATTTTTACGATACAGGCGGAATAGGTGGAGAATACGGCAATAGCGAAAACCTGACGATGACTTTTATGCCATCGATGGAAAATGCTGTTATGCGTGCTGATTTTGTTGCTTTTGAAACTGAAAGCGGTTATGATTACCTGTATATCTATGATGGTGCCAATACCATGGCTCCTCAAATTACGGGCAGTCCTTTCCATGGCACTTCAAATCCCGGTCTCGTGCAGGCTACCAATCCTGATGGCGCCCTAACTTTCCGCTTTACTTCGGATGGTTCTGTAACCAAAAGTGGCTGGCATGCTGAGATCAGTTGTTTCATCGATCAGGATTTGGCCATCAATATTACTGCAACTCCTCCGGCCATTTGCGAAGGCGGTTCGGCTGTGTTGAATGCCCATCCTGTTGGCGGAACCGGAAATTACACCTGTAACTGGAGTCCGGCAGGCAGCTTAAATGATCCAGCTGCAATGATGCCCATAGCTTCACCAACAGAAACAACAACTTATTATGTAGTTGTTGATGACGGCGAAACAACGCTCGAAGGAGAATATACCCTCGTTGTCCATGATATGCCAGAACTGGAACTAGGAAGTGATACCATTGTATGTGCTTACGACGAAATTATACTTGATGCAACGATCTTAAATGGCGTATCTTATGTGTGGAGCCCGGGCGGTGAAACAACAGCAACGATCACAGTTGATTCAACAGGTGCTGGATTGGGTTCTCAAACCTATTCCGTGATTGCAACTGACGAAAACGGCTGCGCTGTTGAGGATGAAATCACAGTTACTTTCGATGTTTGTAGTGGTTTAGACGAACAAAAACTCAATGTTTCAATTTATCCAAACCCAGCAAACAAATTGGTTAATCTGGCCATCCGCGGAAATGCCAGCAAGCTGGAATATACCCTGCTCAATTATCAAGGTAAGGAAGTTTATTCAAAAGACCTGGGTAGCTTTAGTGGTTCAGAAATCCAACAGATTAACCTGAGCACTTATGCACGCGGCATTTATTACCTACGATTGAATACCGGCGAATCGGTTACAATTCATAAAATAGTTATCCAATAACAAATAAACGAAAACGTACCGCAGCCTGATCACTGTGGTACCTTTCTGCCTAAAATTAAAACACACACCATGAGAAATTTATTCATTACCCTATTGCTGCTGGCTTTTGCAGGTGCAGGTTTTGCGCAGCAGTGGCATCCCATCGGGCAACAACACCCCTCGAGGATACAGCAGGAGCTTATTCAGTCAGATGAGAATCAGGTTGTGGTTTCCTTTACTATTCCAGGTTTCTTTTCGACTACTGTTGAAACGCCCCGTGGAAAGGAAGCCATTATCAGCGTGCCAAAAATGGTTTCAATGCTCGAAACCGGTGCGCCTGATCTGCCCCTTTATGCCGTTTCAGCTATCATTGGCGATAATGCCTTAATGGATGTTGATATTGTAAATGCCGCTTATACTGATTTTGAAAATTTTGACATTGCTCCTTCTAAAGGTAACTTTAGTCGTGATATCGATCCAGCTACCGTTCCTTATACCTATGGTACGATGTATGACGAAAACAGCTTTTACCCTGCAAACAGGTCTTCACTTCAGGAACCCTATATCCTGAGAGATTACAGAGGTCAGGTGATGACTATTTATCCATTTGCTTACAATGCACAAACCAAGACTTTGCGCGTTTTTCATGATTTAACGCTAAAAATGGTCAAAACAGGTGAAGGCGGAGTAAATCAACTCAACAGAAAAAGTGCTCAAATCACAACTGATAAAGAATTTGAACACCTTTATGCCCATCATTTTATCAACTATGGAGAAGCCCAAAACCGTTATCCGGTAGTAGCGGAAGAAGGTAACATGATTGTTATCAGCCACGGTCCTTTTATGGAAGCTATGGAGCCCTTTGTAGCCTGGAAAAAAAGAATCGGTCGCCCAATCGAAATGTTTGATGTAGCCAATATCGGAACCACTCCTGCTGCTATCAAAGCATTTATAACTGATTATTATAATAACAACGGACTGACGCACATCCTTTTAGTTGGTGACCACCAGCATGTTCCAAGTTACAACAATAGCAGTTCCGGCGGCTATTCTGATAACTACTATGGCTATCTGGAAGGAACTGACTCTTATAATGAAGCTTTTGTTGGTCGCTTCTCAGCTGAAACAACTACACACGTAGAAACAATGGTTCAGCGTATTCTGACCTTTGAACGCGATTTGGATGAAACTGCTGACTGGGTTAATATTGGTATGGGTATCGCCCGCAACGAAGGCGCCGGTGGAGGTCATAATGGTGGTGAAGCAGATTATGTACATATGGATTATATTCGAGACAGTCTTTTAAACTACACCTATGCCACTGTACATCAGGAATATGATGGAAATGTTCCTGGTATGACAAATACCACAGCTGCCGATATTTCTGAAAATATCAACAACGGAACCAGTATAATCAATTATTGTAACCATGGCTCACAAAACAGTTGGAGCGTTGGCGGTTACAATAGCGGAAATGTGGATGCACTCACCAATACCGATCGCTGGCCTGTGATATGGGCGGTGGCATGCGACAATGGTAAATTTACCAATGGAAGCTGTTTTGCTGAAGCCTGGACCAGAGCAACTCATAATGGCGAGCCAACTGGGGCTATCGGCACCATGATGTCGTGGATTTCACAACCCTGGCAGCCTCCAATGACCGGACAGGACGAAATGGTAACCATTTTAGTTGAAGGCTACGAGAATAATATCAAACGTACCTTGGCTGGAAATTCCATCAACGGCAGTATGAAAATGATTGATCTTCACGGAAGTTCGGGTATTTCTACCCATGACACCTGGATCTTGTTTGGCGATCCTTCTATGACTATGCGTACTGATGTTCCGGCTCAGATGGCTGTTTCTCATCCCACAACACTCTTCCTGGGCATGCAGGAACTTACCGTTAATGCCGATGCCGAAGATGCCATTGTAACCCTCACTTGGGAAGGCGAAATATTAGCATCAGCTTATGTTGAAGGCGGACAAGCAACGCTTACATTCCCTGCTTTAGCAGAAGTTGGTATGTTGGATATTACAGTATTTGGATATAATAAGGTTACTTATATGTCAGAAATTGAAGTGATTCCCGCTGAAGGACCTTTTATTGGCTTTGTAGGCTATGAAATTAATGATGAAACAGGCAATAACAACGGACTTATTGATTATAACGAAAATATCAGCCTTGGATTAACACTGGAAAATCTTGGTGTTGAAACTGCTAATGATTTGATCGCAACTTTATCTACCGAAAGCCCTTATGTTAGTTTCAGTGATGACACCGAATCGTATGGTGCTATTGCTGCCGGCGAAGAAATGTCGATTGCCAATGCTTTCAGTTTTGAAGTTTCTGACGACATCCCTGATATGACAAGTATTGCTTTTGATTTAATGATAACCGGAACTGATGATAGCTGGGAAGCCAGTTTCTCAATTAACGCACATGCACCTTTGCTTAGTATTGGCAGTTACAGCATTACTGACAATTCAGGAAACGGCAACGGTCGACTCGATCCGGGTGAAACTGCAGATATGTTCATCAGTTTTTCCAATGAAGGAAGCAGCAAAGCTTTTGATATTGTGTCATCCTTAATCGCCACAGATCCACTTATCACAATCAACGAAGCTACTTTTGACCTTGCGGAGCTGGATGCAGCAACCTCAGCTGAAGCCGTCTTTAACCTGAGTGTTAGTACCAGTGCCCCAATTGGCACTGCTGTAGAACTGCTCAATCTGTTGGAGGCAGGTGCTTACAATGCCGAAAAAACTTTTGTCACTAAAGTTGGCCTTGTTTTGGAAGACTTCGAAACTGGCGACTTCACTGCCTTTGACTGGACACAGGGAGGCGATTTACCCTGGACTATCACCGAAAGTGATGTTTACGAAGGTAGTTTCTCGGCTCAATCAGGCAGTATTTCTGACGGACAAAGCACACAGCTGATTATTGCATACGAAGCCAGCGTTGACGACAGTATATCCTTCTTCCGCAAAGTATCATCGGAATCAAGCTATGACTACATGCGCTTTTATATTGGCAACAACAAAGTAGGTGAGTGGTCGGGTAATGTTGGCTGGAGTCGCGTGGCTTTTGCTGTTCCTCAGGGATCGCATACTTTCAAATGGGAATATATGAAAGATGGTTCCGTTTCAAATGGAGATGACATGGCAATGATTGATTATGTCATTTTCCCAGCCAGCGTTTCCACCACAGGATGGGCAGGCAATGATGCAACTATCTGCCAGGGCGACACCTATCAACTGGAAGGTTCGGCCAATCATTATACAACTGTTGAATGGACAACTTCAGGAACAGGAACATTTGATGATGCTACTATTTTAAATCCGGTTTATACCCCAAGTGAAGAGGATATTACCACCGGAAGTGTGGAACTGACACTTATTGTAACAGGCGAATCTACTGTTGTTGAATCCAGCCTAACACTTGCAATCAGTGCTATGCCTGAAGCCAGCGCCGGCGAAGCAGGATTCATTTGTCAGGGCGAAAGTTTCGACATTGTGGATGCTTCAGCGCTGAACTATACTGATATTCTCTGGGAAACCAGCGGAACAGGAAGTTTTGATGACCCTGCTGCCCTTAATCCTGTTTATACACCAAGCGAAGAAGATTACAATACCGGAATGGTTACCCTTAGCCTTACTGCTATTGGCGCAGGTAGCTGTGGTGATGCTCTTAGCACAACCGAGCTCAGCTTCCATAGCCTCCCAACGGCTATGCTCGAAGGTGATCAAACCATTTGCGAAGGCGAACAGGCTCAACTCACAATTTCACTCACCGGTGAAGCTCCATGGACAGTTGAAATGGCTGATGGCATGGGAAGTGTAGAAATTTATGACACACCATATACCATGATGATGACACCCGAAGCCCCCATGACGATGAGCCTGCTTACTGTAGTGGATGGCAACGGATGTACGAATACTGGTGAAGGATCAGCTACTATCGAAATGATGTACGCACCACTCGCCCCCATAGCTCCAATGGCACCAGACAGTGTTGACTATGCAGAAACCACTGTTTCTGAACTATCAATCGAAGCTGTTGAAGGTGCAACGGCTTACGAATGGGCTGTTGAACCTGCCGAAGCTGGTACTTTCGAAGGTGAAGGATTAGAAGTTAGCATCATTTGGAACACCTCTTATATTGGAGAAGCTCAGCTAATGGCTAAAGCTCAAAATGATTGCGGCTGGAGCGAATGGTCACCGGCAACAACTGTTGTGCTGGAAAGCACGGTAGGTCTGCAGGAAGCCTTTGAAAAAGCTTTTGTGTTATATCCTAATCCCAGTGATGGAGAAGTTTACCTCAGCCTTGACTATGCATTACAGGGCAAAGTAAATCTTTCGGTAACAAACAGCATTGGTATGCTTGTTTACGAAACTGAATTGCAAGCATCTCAACTGAATTCAACGGTTAAACTCCCGCTTTCGCAGCTCGAAAAGGGTGTATACCTGATTCGAATTACTACTTCTGAATTACACGCAGTGAAGCCTCTGCTTATTAACAAATAAGACTTTGCAAGCAAAAAAAAAGCCGGTTCATTAGAGTCGGCTTTTTTTTTTGCAATAACAAATAGTTGTTGACTTGATTGTTCTAATTGTAAGTGTTGCTATTGATTCGTTTACTTAGGAAACAACCATATCGATATATTTCCAATCGAATCCAAATTCCGGACGTTGAGTTTTGATTATTTCAAGGTGTTCAAGACTAAACTGACACTAACATGAAAGCAATTGCTGCGTTACGCTCATAGAAATTTTTAAGTGAATAGAATTAATCTTATTTTTTAAACATTATTAACATATTCATGGTTTTTTTTTCGATTTTTGGATCGTCTTAACTAAATTAATGATTAACATCTTCTTTTCTTTTAGCAAAATTCGCATCACATGAAAAAAACTTCACTCCTGATTTTAATCGCAATACTTATTCCCTTGCTGATGAAAAGCCAGTACAGGATTATATTAAAAATGAATCCTCTAGAATGTATTAGTTGTTATTCCGGAAATATTGCTATTGAAAATTTTGACAGCGAAATTCCAATTGAGTTTATTTTTGAGTCATATAGTAAATCAACTGTTGACCGCTTTCTGGAAAGAAGCTTTTTGTCCGAAACAGTTGAAATGAAACAAATTAAGGTAACAATATCGGATAGCATTTTTAATGAATTTGCAACTACTTCATTTTCTGAAATGTATATATTTGAAAATAATGATTTAAAGGACAGACTAGATTTCAAAGATTTCTGGGATTTTGAGGGCAATCTTAAATACCTTTATTCAAAACAATACAACCAAAACGCAAAAGTACATCAAAATGAAATAAATGGCTGTTCTGACATAGCACTTGATAATGATCTTGATTTTATCTTTCCTAAAATTAGTTTTGGAACAAATCGAATTGCCATTCTTGATGAAGTATTAAATATTTGCTATGTTTTTGATCGTAATGGTAAAATTCTTCAAAAACTGGATGGTCTTAAAATTGTCCCTAGCGAAATTATTCCTTTTAATACAAAAATTGCTAACGACACCTCGCTACTTAAAAAGATCGAACAATTAAAAAAAATTGGTTACTTTTCTGTTACTTTAGAAAGTGTTGAGCTTGAAGGAGAAAGCTGTTATGTTTCAATGAGTGTGCCATATATTGTTCAAAAACCAAACTCAGATAGGTTAATAGTAAATAAAGCCGTTGCTGTTGCTTTTCTGGATTCAAATAACAAATTGGAAATTATTTTAACTGAGCATGATTTTCCAGAAAATAAGACATATTCCTTTAAAGGATTTTCAATAAAAGACAGCTCAATATCATTACCACGATTTAATTATGATGAGAATTCAGAGAATTTTACTTACTCAATATGTCAGACACAAAAAACACATGAAGGCATTAAGCTCATTAGTAATTATTTACTCCAAGTAAACCAAACCAATTTTACTAGCAAAACTCAATTAAATCTTTCAATAAAAAATGAAATTGCGCATATTCAACATTCGCCATTTTTTATAGATTATATACAAAACACTACCATTAAAATCGATGAATTAACAAATAGAACGACTCAATCCTTTCTCGATAAAAATATTGATGTAAATATTCTTGTTCAAGATTGGGAGATTTCAAATGATGATTCTTTAATTTATATTGTTTACTACGATAAAGTCAAGTCTACTTTTAATTTACTGAGTAATTCAATCTCAAGTTCTATACAAAATGATATCAGCATGGAAGCTAAGCTCCCAATTAATATAGAAAACTATCTAACCTGCAAGTTTGTAGACACTGAAAAACTGTACGTTTTACTTAAGAACCAGACAATAAAATGCTTTAATCCTAAAGAAATACTTTTCTCCGAAGATGAAGATTAAAACTATGGATTTCATGACAATTGTATTATCAATAGTATCGGTTTAATGTTGAATCATGAATATCAATTCTTTATATAATCTAAACAGTTATCCAATCTAGCTATAACAACTTCAATCCACGACTGATCACACTATTCAGTTCAGGGCGCTGCAGCTTAATTGTTTCCAAATGTTTGCGCAAGTCCTGCTGCAGTTGATCATTTTTCTTTCGCTGATAAAGCAACTCCAGCATTTCCATAGGGAGCAGCCAATCGTGTGGAAAATGCTCCGAAACCCATTGCCAAATAGCTACAAGTGCTTGCAGGTCTTTGTTTTCCTCTCGCAACTCCCGAAGCTTTCCATAGTGTTCATGCAATTGCTTCTGCAGATCAGTATAGTTAATCTTATGGGTTTTCTCTTTCGGAACGGGATATTCCAGTCCAAAAGCATCAGGATCGGCTGGTCCGTTATAGGCAGAAATCACTGATTCGCCCACAGCCATATCATACATTCCCCAGGAAGGATCAAAAAGCAGCTGATCCTGATAAATCACCCGGCAATCAGAAAAACTCAACAACAATAGGTTACCTTCCCTGCGCACAGTTTGCTGCAAAACACCCTTTAGCTTGATACCTGACTCGAACTCAAATGCACAGGCTTTGCCTGCAACAATTCCCAATTCGGCCAAATCCTGATCTGTGAGGAATCGTGGCGGCTTGATGGCATCTTTGATCCGACCTATAGGCGAGCCAAAACCATCGCTGTGCGTGGCTTTACCATGCCCGTCCAGTTCCTTTCCTTTGAATGACAAGCTGGTTCCGCCCTGCGACTTTATATACACCGCCTGATTTTGATGCATCAGATAGTCGGTAAAAGTGCCCGAAACCTGCAAGCCTGAGCTATAAACCAGGGTTGCAGTATTACCCGATTCAATCGCTTTGAGGATGCCTTCGATGCCGCCTTTTCGCAAGGCCATACGACCTGCAAACTCGTCCAACACTTTCGTGAGGTGAACAAAATCAGGTGTAACAAACAACTGTGGTTGAGGCTTGGTGATGTCGAAGTTGTAATACACGGCATCAATGGTATATGGCAGTTTTGTCACCTTATCACTCATCGCACCTGCACTCTCACCAATGGAAGAGAGCAGGCCAGCACCATAAATTTTAGGATCATCCAGCGAACCAACCAAACCATATTCAACCGTCCACCAGTGTAAGTTACGTATCAAAGCCATTTCGGAAGGCAATCCGAGTTCGGCTTCTTTATGTTCCAAATCGCGCTCGGCAGCTTCTATATCAGCAAGTGGCGTGTGCGGATCAGCTTTTAAAATGGAGAGGTAACGAATTGATTCATAAAGGGCAAAATCTGCTGACGAAGAAAAGGCTTTCGAACCGATCTCACCAAAATACCGGAGGTACTCAGCATATTCCGGATCGCTTATTATGGGAGCATGACCAGCTGCTTCGTGTATGATATCCGGAGCAGGGGTATATTCAATCTGATCGAAGGGACGGATATCGGCAGCAATCACCAGCACATTGTATGCCTGAAACTCCATAAATGCAGCTGGAGGAATAAAGCCATCTACCGTTACGGCAGCCCAACCTATCTTGGCCAGGATTTGATTCATGGTATGGATATCCGGTATTTGCTCAATGCTGATACCGGTTCTGCGTAAGCCATCCAAATAAGCCTGATGAGCTTTACCTTTTAAAAAATCAACATTTTGCCGCATCACAAACCGCCACACAGCATGATCCTGCCAGGTGTAGGAATTATAAGGCTGATCAATGATCAATTGATAAAGGTGTTTAGGTAAACGGGCTAATACTGGATTGTCAATCATGGTAACTAATTTAGAATCGTTTTAGATAAGCCAAAAATAAGTAAAAGGAATTACATGATTGCAATCGTTTGCAGATGAAGGATAGGAAAATTCTTAAGAAAACTTAAAGCTTAGTCGTTTCCAATATTACCAAGCATCGGAACAAAACGAAAAGCGCCATGCTCTTCTTTAATCATTTCGCCGTTTTCCTGTTTGATGATGCGCAACATATCCTGCTGGCCGCCAGCACCCAAAGGGATCACCATAATCCCACCCGGTTTTAGCTGATCGAGCAAAGCCAGTGGTATTTCAGGAGCCGCTGCCGTGATCAGAATCCTGTCGAATGGAGCATAACTTGGCAAGCCTTCGTTACCATCACCCAAAAACAGATTAAGTTTATAGGGTAAATGCTGCTGCATAAAGGTTTTGGTTTTGATAAAGAGTTTACGCTGCCTTTCGATGCTATAAACTTTTGCGCCCATCTCGGCCAGCACACTGGCTTGATAAGCCGAACCTGTGCCTATTTCGAGCACCTTCAGCCCTTTTTTAACCAATAAAAGCTGCGTTTGAAAAGCAACAGTGTAAGGCTGCGAAATGGTTTGTCCTGATCCGATCGGGAAGGGCTTATCCTGATAGGCAAACTCCAAAAAAGAAGAATCCAGAAATACATGTCGCGGAATCTTCTGCATGGCACTGAGCACTGCCTCATCGGTGATATCCTTCTGGCGCAGGCTTTCAATTAGCTGTTTTCTTAATCCTTTGTGTCGGTATGTATCCTGCATAACTCTTGCAACGGTAATTTAGAGTAATTCTAAAATTGACGTGAGCGAAATTAGCAATAAGCGGTCGACAAAAAAAGCTACTTTTGCGCAAAAGTATCGCTTATGCTGAAAATTGGGGTTTTAGGAGCCGGCCATTTAGGCAAAATACACTTGAAATGTATCCAGCAAATACCTGAATATGAACTCATAGGGTTTTATGATACGGATGTTGCCAATGCACAAAAAGTTGCTAAAGATTTTAATTTAAAAGCTTTCGATTCCATCGAAGCATTGATTGATGCCACAGAAGTTGTGGATATTGTTACGCCAACTGTTTCGCATTTTAGTTGTGCCGCACAATCATTAAACAAATCGCGTCATGTATTCATCGAAAAGCCTGTTGTTGCGACACCTGCCGAAGCCAATGAGCTGATTAAACTGGCACGCGAGTCACGTGTAAAAGTGCAGGTAGGTCATGTTGAACGTTTTAATCCGGCTTTTCTGGCAGTTCAAAACAGCCTCAATAATCCCTTATTTATCGAAGCTCATCGCTTGGCACAATTCAATCCCAGGGGAACGGATGTTCCGGTGATACTGGATTTGATGGTCCACGACATCGATATTGTTTTGAGTTCTATACGGTCAAAAGTAAAAAGTATTAGTGCCAGCGGAGTGGCTGTGGTAAGCGACACGCCCGATATCACCAACGCACGTATCACTTTCGAAAACGGGGCAGTGGCAAATCTTACGGCCAGCCGTATCTCTCTTAAAAACATGCGCAAAGCTCGCTTTTTTCAGAAAGATGCCTACATTACAGTTGATTTCCTTGAAAAGCAAAGCGAAATTGTAAGGATGAAAAGTATCAGCACAGAACCCGATGATCCTATGGCCATGGTGCTTGATCTGGGCGAAGGCAAAGGATCAAAGCAAATCTCGTTCGAAAAACCTGAGATTAGCCCTGTTAATGCGATCAAAATGGAATTGGAGAAATTCTATGAAGCCATCGTTAATGATCAAACGCCTGCTGTTAGCATTGAAGATGGAGTGGAAGTCCTCAAGCTGGCTTACAAGATTTTAGAGGAAGTAAACAAAAATGTCGGCCAGATTAAATAATTGTTGCAATCCTGTGCAATAAGGCGCTCTTACCAGTCGTTAGGAGATAGAATTAAGGTGAACCAAATATTTATGCAGGGGATTTTACGCAACACACTGTATCTATTCATTTTTACAGGTTTGGGATTGGGACTAACTTCATGCAACAAATTTGAAGGCAATCAAACTATTCCGGCCTATATCCGCATCGATACGATGTTATTGAGTACTGATTATTTTTCACAAGGCAGTAACACACATAACATTACGGACGCTTGGGTTTATGTGAATGACCAGTTGATTGGCGCTTTTGAATTACCAGCCACCATACCTGTTTTAGCCAAAGGAAAACAAAAGCTGGAGCTCAGGCCTGGCATCAAACTCAATGGCATTGGCGGCACACGCGTCCCCTATCCCTTTTACCAGCCTTATATCGTAAACGCATTCAATTTTATTGAGGACAGTGTTGTTCAGATTAATCCCTCAACGACATATTACAACACTATCAATTTTGCCTGGATCGAGGATTTTGAAAATGCAAGTATCTCTATCGAAAAGACAAGTCAGGGCGATACTGCCATTTACAAAACAAATCCCATTAACAGCCCCGAAGCCTGGCTTTCGGAGCATTCGGCATACTCAGGAGAAATCAATCTGGATGATCAACGAAACGCCTTCAAATTAGCTTCCTTCAATGCTTTTATTTTACCAGGTCTTGGAAGCCCTGTAATGCTTGAGCTGGATTATAAATGCACGCATTCATTCGGCGTTGGCATGTTTGCTGAAATCAGCGGTACTATTGTCGATTTGCCATTAATTGTCGTAAACAAAAGCGATCGCTGGAACAAAATTTATATCAACCTGGGGCCTAACGTAAGCACATACAACAACGCATCGAACTTTAAGATCTATTTTGAATCAAGTGTTTCGGATGGTAGCGCCAAATTTTACATGGATAATATCAAATTAATTTACCGATCGAACACCTGATGAACAGACATTTACAAGTAGCGAAGTATTTGCTTTTAGACTGGCTGGCTGCCGTATTAGCTTGGGCATTGTTCTATTTTTTCAGGAAACAATCGGAAGATCCCAGTTTTCACGAATATTTTGAGATAATTTTTGAAGATCCGAATTTCTGGTATGGTATCATTTTTATTCCGTTGGGTTGGCTGTTGCTTTACACCATTGTTGGTACTTACCGCCGGATATACCGCAAGGCTCGCCTAAAAGAACTTGGCCAAACCTTTATCATCACGCTAATTGGCGTCACAGTCATCTTTTTTGTTGCCATTCTGGATGATGTAATCATAACCTACAAGTCTTATTATCAGTCGTTTTCGATGCTTTTTGTCTTGCATTTTCTATTTACATATGCCGGACGATTAGCACTCACATCGGTTACGGTGCGTAAAATTCACCGTAAAGAAATCGGCTTTAATACTGTTATTGTCGGAAGTAATGGTAATGCGCTCGCCATTTACAAAGAAGTTGAAAATCAGGAACGTTCGGCAGGTAATATCTTCATAGGCTTTGCCAGTGTTTATGACAAAGACGATTACAAAATCGGCGAATTTTTACCCCGTCTTGGATCCTACAAAGACATCAAAAAGATTGTAGAAGAACATCAGGTTGAGGAGGTTATTATTGCTATTGAGCGATCAGAAACAGATACTATCGACAGTATTATTGCCCTTTTGGAAGACACACCCGCCGTGATCAAAATAATACCCATCATGCAGGATATTTTGTTTGGATCGGTTAAGCTCTCCGGAATCTGGCATGCGCCGCTCATTCAAATTTCTCCTGATTTGATGCCAGCTTGGCAGCAATCGGTGAAACGACTGATTGATGTAGTGGTATCCATTATTGCAATGATTTTACTGATTCCGCTATATGTATTCACAGCACTTGGTGTGATTCTATCTTCAAGAGGGCCGATTCTTTATTCACAAGAACGTATTGGATTAAGGGGCAGACCCTTTAAAATGCACAAATTCAGGAGTATGTATTCCGATGCCGAAAAAGCAGGTCCACAGTTATCCAGTGAAGACGATCCCCGAATTACGCCCTTCGGAAAGTTTATTCGTAAAGTAAGATTAGATGAAATACCGCAGTTTTTTACGGTTATAAAAGGAGATATGTCTTTGGTAGGACCTCGACCCGAACGCCAATATTATATCGATCAAATCGTTAAACGCGCACCACATTATCGGCTGCTACTAAAGGTA
>Ga0100391_1000290_pt1 | contig 59935 bp, 49 predicted proteins | sample CryGeymeta201515_FD_81541 | JGI IMG/M metagenome (GOLD analysis project Ga0100391, IMG submission 81541) | Groundwater microbial communities from Crystal Geyser aquifers in Utah, USA - Crystal Geyser metaG 2015-15 | ecosystem: Environmental > Aquatic > Deep subsurface > Groundwater | place: USA...
AACCCTAATCTACTTATAAAATATTTCAGGTTACGATTATTATCATAGGTCCAAATATTGGCAAGAGATCATAAGGGTTTGAGTTAACTCTGGTCAAATATTTCAGGTTACGATCATCATCATCATAGGTCCAAATATTGGCAAGAGATCATAAGGGTTTGAGTTAACTCTGGTCAAATATTTCAGGTTACGATCATTATCATAGGTCCAAATACTATAAAGAGTGGCCAGGGGCCATTGATTATAGCCTATTTACTAGAGATAGCGCCGACAACTACTAGACCCTAGTACTCTACGTGGTACTAGGAATAGTTCTACTAGTAGTGCTAAACTACTACTGGTACTACTACTCCAGTAGATTAGCTCTAGCTAGACTACTAGTAGTGGATCTGGTACTACTAATACGGTAGGAGGCTGTCTACCAGTTGTTTGTCGCTTGTTTGTTGCCGGATACGCGATGTGTGTTCGTTAATTCGACTTCCACACTTTTCATTCTTTGGAGGAGGTGGATAGTGTGAGTCACTCTGACAAGACGCAGTGGGAGCTTCACCTCTTACGCTAGCTACTACTAGCTAGTGGTAATACTTGTTTCTTCGCTCACGCGCTCAAAATCTTTCCTTCGTGTTGTGTCCGTACGCCCAAAAGCACACAACCTTGATTACATTATTTTTATTTACTTTTTCATTATTTTTTCATTTCATTCATCATGAAGTTTACCTCAATTGCTCTACTGACCTTCTGCGTCTCTTCTGTCCAAGGTTTCGTGGTTCTGTCGCGTCCTTCGTTTGATCGCGTCATTGGCGTTCTTTGCGATGCGAAAACTCCTCCATCCATGGCTCAAACGTACGTAAGATTTGTTTTCCAATAATTTGATTTTTTATTCGATTGACTTGATCCCGCTAATCTTTTGATCGTCGCTGTCGTAAAAATAAATAAAAAGCCACATGCAAGGTCCCATGGCTGTAACCGGTTCCGGTAAGCCTTTGACTAAAGAGGAGCTCGATGATGTCAAGGCTGAATTGGAGGAACTCAAAGAAAAGTACGGTTGGAAGGAGCCCGAACGGAGCTTTATGGATGACAACGAAACCAAATGGCGTTTTGGAGACGTACCGGATTATTCCTTAACGAATCTAAAGTTTCTGAAGGAGCGATCAAAGATCCATCCCGAAGGTAGTTTGGAACTGATTGTGGAAAATTTGGTCAAGACGTGGGAAATGGAACGCTCTCACAAACTCGATGCCAACAGTCATCAGTCGGTCGACGTGGAAAATTTCAAAATATCGGCAAACGGTGGCAAGGTCTTCGACAACGAAGAAGCGAATGCTGTGGGCAATTACAATGTCTTGTTGAATGCTTGTCCCGCAAATATTTGGGACTCCGAAAACATTACGTGGGAAGCTTCCCACGATGCCTTTCACAATGCCTTTGCTGCTTTTCCTTGGGAAGTTTTGGATGTATATTCGGGTCCACCCAAGGTTGCCTTTACTTGGCGTCACTGGGGGACTTTTACCGGCACCTACGAAGAAAACAAAGGCAAGGGAGAGCTTGTGGAGATGTTTGGCTTTGGAACGGCAGTTGTCAATGACAAACTGCAACTGAAAGATGTTGATATATATTATAATGCGGATGATTTCATTGGTGTCTTGCGAGGAGAAAAAGACGTCAAAGATACGAATACTAATTGGAAAAGTACCGGAGGATGCCCCTTTCAGGCTGCCAGTGCCATACTTTCCAAAACTGTTACAAAATGAGAGATCGTGAAGATTTCTGAAAGCTGAAAACTTACAAGTCTCCACTGTAATAGCACTTCTGTGGATTGATAAAGAAGCAACCAGGTCAAAGGCATAGATCTTCTCGTTCATGCTTCCTCCAGCTTCTAACTCCTGGAAAGACAAAATACTAGCAAACTAGTAGTATTCATTTGTTTCTACTATTTGAAGTAACTTTTAACTCGTAAACATCTTGTGCTTCCTGTTATGGTTGGCGCCTTTCAGACTGCTAGCACGCCCTGGGTCTTGAAGCAGCCCAACCATTAAGCGAGACTACATACATAGTATTGTTGTAAATGCCAGCTCCAGCTCCAATGTCCAAAAGCACACTACTGTTGCTGCCTTCTTACTTACTCATCAATATTGGGATTCAACTGATGCATGGCTTTACTTTTCAACAGATGGACCTGGGCACAGAGTCCATCCGGATAGGAGCAGATTTTATGATAATCTCGAGCAGCATTCTCAAAGTTGAGCTTGAGCTTGTATTCGTAAACCTTATGAGCAAGCTTTTGATCGGGGCTTCGGCTACCAAAGACACTTTCTTTGGTACCGGCACGGATAATATTCTCCTTGCTGGCCATGACCAACTTGTAAGGGCCTTCAATTTTGGCCTTGACTGTCTCCGCCAAGGCTTCCAAGTCATCCCATTTATCGCTGTGTTCGATAGCTAGATTAAGCTGCTTGGCTTTTCTCAACGATTCACTTTCGTGTTTCATGTGTCCCTCACGGCAAAAATCAAGAGCCTCTTTGAGCATGTCCCTGGCAGCTTTATATACATTTGTTGCTTCCTCCTCAACTTCCTTGAAGACCTTTTTAAAGTCGTGCAATGTCTTTTCGGCATCATCAATGGCCGCTTGACCGTGCGATACTTCGTGGCGAGGAAGTGCGGGTGCAGTGGGGTGCAAAATATCCATCGTCGTTTTTTATTTAAATTCTACAGTCTGGGTTCACACTTTCTAAGTACTTCAATTTGATGTTTGTTGTTGTTGCATTTGTTATTGTGAAACCTGTTCGATGCGTCAAAGACGATGCAGTATTCTTATGATTGACACCCTTTTTGTGAAAGTCATGATCGATGAGAACAAGAAGAAAAAAACGCGAACTGAAGGTGGTCATGCCTCACGCCTACCAGTACAAAGAATACTATATTCAAGTGTAAGGATGGGGCTAAATTTACGCTGATCGCACACTCTGCTCCGGTAGCCACTTCTTTTGCTTGGTCAACTGCAACATCGATCGATGGTGCAGTATCGAACTTTGCTCAAAAACATGCACACACACACAAACACAATACACAATACTACTAGACTAATAACTAATACTATAGGGTCTACTTGAAACTTGAAAATGTTTTTTATTGTAGACTTTGTTCAGTACTACTACTAGTACTAGTACGGTACTCGCTGTCATGATTGAATGGACCGAATTTAACTGCTGTTCCAATCTATCATCAAGTGCCGTCTCCAAAATAACTACCATGACAAGACCGTTTGTCATCCTCATCTGCTTCTTGACAGTGAATGTGGTTGTATCTATTGCTGCGTTGGCTCCAAACCCTACTACTATGTATCGAGATAGCCGCGTCTATTTTTTAACATCTAAACCTTGCATTGTAGTCAGGGGCGGTACTGCCGATAATCGACGAGACAAGTATCCGTCGTTGCAACTTTTTTGCTCAAGTCAATATCAAAGCAGTTGTAAGGATGGTGGTGGTGGTGATGATGATGATGATGATGATGATGATGCATCATTAAACTCACCTTCAAAGAAAAGTGGTCTGGAAGACGAATTGGAACGACTACAACACCAATTATCTTTCATTGAAGCCTTGGAGGAACGAAATGTGGCACAATTAGACTCCTTTGTACACGAACAAGATCAATGGGAATCCATGGATGAAGAGGATCGAACGCTGCTGGAATCTAAAGAGGAGACTGTCCAACGTCTGGAGAGTTTGGCTGAAGAGCTCGTGCAAGGATGGATGAGTGGCAAAATGATGGCAAAATGATGGATGGATAGGTAACTGCAACCGCACGTTTGTAAAAACGCACCTCGGGCGTTTGGCTTGTGAAAACGAAACGCCAGAACACTTTCGCTGCGACTGTTCGTTTCGTTTGATGTGTCGGTTGTCGATACAAGGCGCATAAAATTATCCCGTATCAATTTATCGTTGAGATAGATCAAAGCCACACGTAACTTAAGCAAACAAGTAAGTTGCAGCAATGGCAAGAATTGCGTTTGTATGGATTTGTTTCCTTTGGATTACCTCGAGTAGTCTCGATGCACAAGGACACGACGCACATGGCCCTTTGCGGCGTCACGGTGATACTATATCCATATCTCGTCCATTGTCTCGGACTCGAGTCAATCAGCACGGTTCAAAGTCGACAAACAAAGAGATTATCGCGATTGATGACGAAGCCTTGGAACTAAACCTTCGAAATCGCAACCTTCAACAACAAAACGGCGTTCCTACGGATGGACCAGAAGAAGAAGAAGAAGGATTACCCGAGTTTATGAAAGATATCTTACTCAAGTACGAGCACGATTTTCAACGAATGTCACCGGAAGGCGGACGCATTCTTTTCCTTTTTCTTGTTTTAAATTTTTTGGCATGGGGTTGTTTTTGTTGTGTTGCGCCTTTCTTTTGTTGTTACGAATACTATCTTCAACGACAGATACGTCTCTGCGACCAAGCTATACACGAATTGGAGACAGCTATCAACATATCTGATTGCAGCAATGATTGCATCGACGATAATAATAATATGGGTGTCGAAAAATTTGACGACGAGGACGATGCTACTACAGTTGAAGACGACGACAACTCGTCATTCTGCAATGTGAACTTGCATGAAGAGGACGATGGTGCTGTTGACATGGATGACGGTTCATCCATTAACGTTGCGAAATTGAACGAAATATGTTGATCTGTATCATAATTCTTATAGCAATATATTTCTCATGATAGCAAAAGGTTGCGTTCGATTCGTCTCGTTTGTGTTGAATATTCTCTTGCTACCTCTCTGGCGGTTTCCTGGTACAACGATACAACAAAGTACTAAAAATACTACTAGTAAATGATTATGATGCTGCAATCTGTAAGTGCTGCGATGCTGCCACTTGTTGATCTTTGGGAGGTGGAGGACCTCGAAAGGGCGTTGCTTTGTGAATGGTGATGGGATGTTTGGGTCGATCTTGTTCATCGGTTTCTACCATTCCCATGCGCTGAATGACTCCCATGCCCGAATATATTCTCCCAAAGACCGTGTGCTTACCGTCCAAATGTGGAACCGGTTTGAGTGTAATGAAAAATTGAGACCCATTGGTATTGGGACCCGCATTGGCCATGGAAACTACTCCCGCTCCCGTGTGTTTGAGATTACGGGTTATTTCATCCTCAAACTTGCCACCATAAATAGATTCGCCACCCCGACCAGTACCAGATGGATCCCCCCCTTGAATCATAAAGTCTTTGACAATTCTGTGAAATCCAACGCTGTATCGATAAATGAAACGTTTCGTGTGTATTAATTTGTAGAAGGATTGGTATGTGAGACGGACAAAGGCACGCAATAAACCTCATCCTTGGAAACTATTGACCAATAACATTATTTAGCATACCCATTATAATATCCAGTATTGGCTAAAGCTGCCATATTGTAACACGTTCGCGGAGCATGATTGAAATACAATTCAATGACGAAGGTTCCCTAAAAAGAAAAATTGTAGAGCGAAAAAAATGTGTGAGAAACATTCAGGGATAGCAAGCTCGCATCTCAGATCTCAGCACATTGCAGCATAATATATAGTGCAAAAACTTCCTTACAATTGATGTATCGAATTGGACATGAGTCCAGGGATCCTGTTGATTATTTGGTTCGTTCATTGCTGTATGATGTGCTGCCATGACCTTGATACCAGTACCAGTACTCGAGAAGGATAATCAAATAAACAAAGGAGTGAAGAGGTACTAAAGAGTATGAGTACCTAGTAAACTAGCTAGCCTACTAGACTACTAGAGTCTGCTACTCTAGTAGAGTAGTAGTAGTAGACTGCTACTACTACTCCGTGTTCAGTATTACAGTATTACTCTACAGACTACTACTAGTAGTAGTATTACTAAGCTTTGCAAACAAAGGATATGAGCTTACTAAACTCTAACTCTAAACTCAAATGAGAATAGGCACGACTCGACGCCGGCTGATAAAGCGCGCCAGGTACCTGGTACGAATAAATCCAGAGTTAAGTCCCTTGAAGGACAGTAGACTACTCGTATGATAAACAACATAAAAACAGAAATTAAGATATAGACCATTCCGATCATCAATGACAAATCGGAATTGCCGTTCAACAATACCCGACGGACCATACCATTAAAAATTTTAAACCAATTTCGTTTTCCAAGTAGTTTAGTTAAGTTTAATACTACCGCAGATCATCCATCATCCATCCATCACAGAACCTCCAAAATGCCGTTCCACAATCTGCTTACCACCCTTCTGCTGGGACTATCTACTGCATCAATTGTATTATTATTTAGCACCTCCACGGCTGCTGCACAACGCTTTCCTTCACAATGTGCAGCATACGCACCTCCAGCCGTCATCAAAGGCAATAAGATGTTTGTAGAATCGACGGGAGAATATTTGCCGATCAAGGGCATTAACTACTACCCCCGTCCCAACGCGGGAAATTTGACGTCGAGCAATTCGGTCGACTTTTTAACGGAAGACTTTCGTGCCAGTTGGGAACGGGACGTTGCAGCCTTTCGAACATTGGGGATCAATGCTGTGCGCGTCTATGCCGTGGACCCGTCCAAGAATCACGACGGATTCATGTGCGCACTCAAAAGCTCGGGAATATACTTGGTACGTTCGTTAACCAATCGCAGTATTCCTCTCTCAGCTCTCCGAGGAGTCGTTGGGAGTCATTGACATTTTTTGCGCGCTAACCAAAATGTCATTATTATTTATTTGCCATAGATTGTGGGACTAGCCGCCGACTGCAAAGATTGTGCCATTCAATGGAGTGATCCTCCATCCTGTTATCCGCCCATCCTCCGAGAACGTGGTGAATACATTATCAATCAATTTTCTCGCTACGAGAATGTCTTGGGATTTTCGGCGGGCAATGAAGTGGCCCTCAGTGCCGATACGAAACTGGGCAATTTGCCTTGCCAGAAAAAGTTTTTGATGGATATGCGCAAGTACGTGCAGAATTGTGTCGAGGTCGGAGGCATGCGGCATATACCTGTAGGAGTCGTTTTTGCTGATCACGAACGGGAAACCAAAGCCAAATATTACAACTGCATCTCGAGTGGCGACGAGTTGGAAGTGGCAGAGTTTATGGGCATCAATGCGTACCTTCAATGTGATGGAAGTGCCACGAACACCGGACAACTCACCGGATACAATCAGTTGTTACAGGATACTTTGAGTTCTGGTCTGACAGTGCCTGTCATGTGGACCGAACACGGGTGTCTCAACCCATCCTTCCCAACAATGAATGGTTTTGCTGCCCAACGCAATTGGTTGCAAGTGGATGCTCTGTATTCCCCTATCTTCCAGGACGCCTTCAATGGTGGATTTGTTTTCGAATATTCGACCGAAAAGGTCTACGCCACGACCCCCTTTCCATTTAGTGGGTATGGCAATGGGAACTATGGCATTGGATACTTTTCACCGCAGAATTGCAATCATCAAGACATTCCTTGCGAATACATTCCCAAACCAGAGTTCCAAATACTTGCCAACAAATATAATAATTTGACAGCACAGTCCTCTCCTACCTACGATAGCTATAAACCAACCAATCGAATTCCCCCTGCATGTCCCGCTGACATTCCTCCTCTGAGTGCCTTTGACTGGCCCACCGACGCGGTTTCATCCGTGTCACAAGCTGGCATTCAATGTCCCGCCTTTGTTGCCACTTACTGCTCTGAAGCTCCTTATGAAATTCCACCTACCTGCTCAACGACACAGTTGACAATACAGAAAGGTAGTGGTAGTTCTCCTACTGCACCCGTTGATAGACCCATCGAGTCGAATAGTACTACGACGACACCGTCAGAAGTACCCGAGACAGATAGCCCTTCATCGATGCTGTCAGCAATAGCCGAGTCAGATAGCCCTTCAATGATGCCGTCAACAACGCCCGAGACAGATAGCCCTTCAACGATGCCGTCAGCAATGCCCGATGCGACAATCAACAGTCCTTTGGTAGTAGGTGCGCCCACCCCACGTCCCACACGTTTTTTTACTGCCATGGGAGTACCTACCATTCCCCAGCCAACCGTCAGCGAAAGCTCGTCTCCTGGTGGCGGGCGTGCTGGTAGCGAAGCAGCAGCACCTTCCGCTTCTTGGAGTCTAGGCAGGAGTGGTGGAACAATGTCGACGGTGGTCGTGGTAGTAGCGGCTGCTCTTATCCTCTAGCTAGTCTCTAGTATTGCAGTATTGCCCACTTTCACTTTCTCGGAGAAAAATAATAATACGAGTAATAATTACAATGTTGTAGTTTTAGAACGATTCATGCTCGTGACTCAACGACAACCAAGAAATTGAACATAAACTTCAAACCGAAGTTCTTGCAATTGTTACACGTAAAACATCGTCCATGTACTTCATCTGAACTTAACTGGATCCATCCTTCAAAGAGTACGCCTGAACATAGTAGGAAAATATCACCAAAGGTTACATAACATGGCAAAGAAGAGACGGCAGAATGGATCTGATAAGAAAAGCGGCAGCTGTATCAAGAAGAAGCAGGTAGAAAATGAAGAAAAAATTGTCATTCTTCCCTACAATTTGGAAGCCGAAGTGAACCGTATTTGGCTGGAATCCTTAGAAATCGAATGTAATGGCGATTATCCTACAACCAAGAACCAGCCCTTGGGGATACAAAGCTTGCTTGATTTGTTGGTAGCTGCTCATCCAGAGGCGCCAGTTCCCCTGAAGCGTCAAGTCCGCATGGCCAAGAATGTCATTCCCTATCAGCACATCAAGGTTCGGACGTTTGATAATAGCGAAAAACAACAAGAAGACGCAGAGCAACAGCAGCAGCAACAGAATATCCAAAATATGGACAATGATGCTGAATTTTGTCGCTTCGTACAGCAAATGATTGAACAAAGATCCAATTACAAAACGGCGAAACGATGGGATGATGTGAACGAAATCACGGAACGTCTGCAGACCTTGGGTGTCGAATTAGACGACGCGCACAAAACATGGAAGATTGGATTGCCAGTCTTGAACAATGCTTACGAAGAGGAACAAGATGACGACGCTGCAGCAGTTACTGATAAGACACAAGGAGTGGCGTGCCAAATGTGCGGACGCTTGTTTGGATCGAAAAATCTTGTCTTTCGTCACTTGAGGGACCCTACGAGTAGTTGCGGGAATACGATTTTGGGACGAGGAGAATCGTTGAAAGAAGCACCCAGTGTCGTCAAGAAACAAGCAAAGCTGCAACGAGAAGAACAGGAGGAGGATCAGCAGCAACCAAACAAGAAAATGAGCCAATCGAAACGAAAACGTGCTCCCATGACACCGCAGACGGGAGCCACGACACGACATGCACCACCAGAGGCCTGTGTCTGGATGGGAGATCTGCCATTGAGCTGGACGAAGCCCAGTGCAGGACAATACAAACATTTGAAGGCCATGTTGTTCCGGTATGCACCTCCTGGAACGTTACCACCCTGGATTAAGACTGTCGTTCGCAAGGGATATCGACAATCTACAAACAAGGCTGGTCAAATGCATTGCGAGAATAGGGCGTCGAGAGATCAGCACCAAGAGGAGCGAGACTCGTATCTCGGATATGCCATTCTTGTCTACCGGGACGCTGCAGAAGCAAAACTTGTAATGGAACACATGGCAGATTTGACCGTTCAAGTATCTACTGTCTATCCCATGGGAGATTTTGCACAGACCAAAAAGAAGACCTCCGCCACACAACAACAACATTTAAGTGATTTTTTCGTCAAGATTCGGTCAGTGGAGAGTGATGGGCTGTACAATCAGCCTTATTCTGGGATAACGACAGTAGCACCAAAAGCAGCTGGATTGGACCCTCCCATCTTAACTCAACTGTTACCTCTACCTATGGAAGAATTACACCGTCGATATTTGCGTTTGTGTAGCCACAATGCGAGCGACAACGAGAGATATCAACATACCTGGGACGGTATCGCTTCCAATCGAGAACGCCGTGATCTTGTTGCGCAGGCCTACATGGATCATTATTACCCACGCCGATGCGTCTATCATCAGGGCAAGTTGATCCCTAATGACTTGCAAGCACAACTTTTGACGATTCTGCAAAATCTTCGTTGGCCAGCCGAAAATCATCGAGCAGGGCTGAGCGCCGAACGATATTTGGTCTTGACGACTAGCAGTCAATCTGCAGCTTTTGACGATTTAAAACGAGCTTGTCGACGGCTCATGGATTGGGCCGATGCAAACTATTTCTATAGCGGAATCGCAGTGACTAAAAATTTTGTGGCGTCTCCGCATATTGACGATAGAGATCAATCCTTTCAGTATGCTGTTTCCTTGGGAAATTTTACCGAGGGCGGCGAGCTCTGTGTAGAAGGAACGCAGCTTCCCGAAAGAAGGGCCGGGAAGACGTCTAAGGAGGATTCAATTGAATTTGTGAATGTGGTTGAGACCAAAAATCGAATTGCGAGGGTAGATGGAAGGAATGTGCATTGGGTGCGGACCTGGCAGGGGGGCGATCGTTATTCTCTTATTTTTTATGACACATCAGATCGCTTTCCAACTCCCGTCCTTCCCGGTGGTATTGATCTTACCTATCTGACACCATAGTGCCATGGTAAATGTCTACCGGCAGGCAATATTGCAAGTCCTGCTGACCAGGCGGTGTGTGTTGCTTCCCGGCATGCTTGGTAGCGGGCTACGTCAAATGTTGAAATGTAAGTCTGAGCCGTTGCAGTAAAAGCCACGCACTTTTAATTCTACCTACAAGGATATTAATTTGCCATAAGTGACAGAAAACATTAAATTGTACCAAAACGACGATTCGACCTTTCATTTTGCCTTTTGAGGCCCAATAACACCAGCGGGATTTGGTTTCCAGTTGGTCGCCGACGATGAACCCAAACATTTCCCCTTGGTATCGTAGACACGCCCATTTGGATCTCTGTACAGGGCGACATGTTTTTTCCTCCTTAGAAGGCGAGACGTTGTACCAGAACCCCTGAGTTTGATTTGAAAGGAGGAAAAATGCATCAGATTTGCAGGCGATTACAATATACTATGATCACAAATAATTTACAAGTTCTTACCATTCACCACCGTCAAGGGCGCCCGCTGGCGGTTGACTGCCAGCCATGATTGAAGGAGCAGTCGTCACGGTAGTTTCCAACGGTCTTTGTAGGGGCTGGGGCGGCATAGGGTGTCGGGAATAAGTTGTTTGTGAAATTGGCTCCGGGGCTGTTGAGAGGGTAATCGGAACACCTTGACGAGGTTCAGCGACAATTGTGAGGACATTTTCAGCGTGGCTTACAAGCTTTAGAACTTGATTCGACTCCAAATCTTCCGTAAAAATACCATTGACCATTAAAACTTTCATATTGGTTTTTAAGTCGGTTCCTGCAAACAAACTGTCGCTGTAAATGGAGTCCACAACAAATCCCAGTTCTGGATGATGCCGTAGAGCCAAACCAACTTTTGAATCCGGTCGTTCCTTGTGCACTGTCACGGAGAGAAGATTCGTTGGACCTGCCACAATAGAAATCTCACCAGGGCTACATTTTTGAAGCAAGCGAGAAGCCACAATTCGATCCGGACAATGCATATTGTTGATAGAAAGAAGTTGCATGTTTGCTCGGAGTTGCGTCTTATCACACAAGCCGCCAGGGGTGATATCGAAAATAATGGGCATTGTTCGTCTTCCAATCACTTTATTCGCAATGCTTAGTCCCATTTTGCTGTTGGCCTGGGGCTTGCTGACGTTGACTTGGACGAGTGATTTCTGAGTAACCGCAAAAGGAGCTTTCGACAGAAGACTCGGTTCCATAGTCTCGACAGAACCTCCTGCAAGTTGCTCTGCTTCTAAGGAAATGACTTCACCGCAACTTTTGAGACATTTCACAGCTTCCTCCTTCGTCATGTTACAGCATTTGTTTCCGTTGATTGACACCAAAAGCATATGCTCTTGAATTTTTGTCGGCTTGAAAATACTGTCACCACGAATATGATCCACAACGATGCCAAAGCCTGCTTTCTCGCGCACACCGATCCCCAAAGGCGAACGCAGGTTGGTTCTGTGTACCGTGACTCTAACGACACCGCGCCTGTCTGACGAGTGATTCAACATGGCCGTTAGCCCATCATCCTCGGGGTGACCTATGTCTCGATCGGATACTTGTTTGGAAGTGCCACTGGGAACTTTATGATTTGATTCTGAGCTCGTGTTGAAGTGTTTGTCCTCTTCTACATCGTCGATATTCTCGCCTTCGTCAGAACTCTCGATATTCCTGCTAAAAGAAGCATAGTTGTCACTGTCTTGTTCTTTTTCTGCTATCCAGAGAGCGGAATCTTCGCTGACAGACACTAGAGAAGGATCGACTCCTCTCATTTTTCTGGCGCTGGTATTGTCGGTAGGGGTTGTATGGTCGGTATCTGAACGGAGTATAGATTTGCCGCTGTGCGCGGACGCAATCACGTGCCCTAAACGATGTCCATCTGGATCTGGCTTTCGCGCTGGAGTTACGTTATCAGCTTGATACAATGCATCCTGTCTATCCGGCGATTGGATCAGAGTTGGTTCTTGATTCGACAGATAGTTTGCTCTTCCAGTATTATTCTCTTCTGGATCTACCACCCTAGGACCTACACAATCCGACATGACCGAAACTTCACGAAAATTGTCCGTTTGAACGCTCAAGAAAGGAACTTCCAATGGTTCATGAATATCATAGTTTTTACGCGTTGCTTCCTCTTCTATTGGTGCCTCATCCAACGGCTCGGTCGGGATTCCATTGGCCTCCTTGGTGCTTTCAAAATCTGCGGTGCTATTATTGTCGCTGTCAGTGTCGACATCAACACTTTCGTCGATAGAAATCCCTGATTGCTCTATCTGCTGTACTGAATCGGGAAGGACTACACAGTAGGGACCAGACTGTGATGCAAGGCGAGGCGAAATCATGGGAGACTCTCGGTTGGGTGAGCTCCAACCGCTTCGAACGGACAAGGGAGGTGACAACTCGGACGAAGCAATATTATCCGCCATGACGGGATCGAAGGGAGATTCCAACAGAGGGTGCATCGCACGAGAGGACGGTGCATTGACGAGAGTAGGATTATCTTTGCTGTTTTGGGCCATCATGTCGGCGGGCGGCTCTACGGGAGGTGGTGGTAACTGCGGCGGTTCTTTGAATGGCTCATTTTGGTGTGACAACGATTTTTTTGGTTTGGAGCCTAGCGGAGATTTATGGAAATTTGGTTCCTGGTTTTGCGAAATGGCTCTTTCGCCAAAGTCCTCTCGGTCTGGAGCGGCAACAACGCTGGGATCCCTACCAGTATTTCTATTTACACAACGATGTATCTCGGGCATATTGCTGCTGAAATGTTTGCCCGTATATTTGCTCTCCGCGGCCACCACTGGCGGAGAATGATTCGAAGATAATGTGGCTGGTTCAGATTCGGGTTCGTCCGTGGTAGTACTACTAGTCACCTCTTGTGCTACAACATGAATTTCATCGTGAGCATCTCGCAGGAGTCGCATGGCCTTGCCGAATGTCATCCCCTCCAGTGAAACATCGTTAATGCTTAACACCTCCATACCAGCCTGCAGTCGTGTGCCCGAAAACAGAGATCCCTCGGCAATACTGTGCACTAAGATTGAATCATCCTCTTCTTGCATCAGAATTAAACCAATCTTTTCGGAGGGGGTACTTTTGCATACCGAAACTTCGATAAGTCTGGCGCTATCTTCTGGCATGCTCCTTTACAATAGCTAATGTGTGTACCGCTTGAAAATAACTTTCAGTCAAGTTGGTTGACACACTCTATTTATTTGTTTGCCTGGCAATTTTTAAAACGAGAATTTTAGTTTTTCAGTGGCACAATGGTACCTCACCTTAAACTTCCACCGGGTGGCTTCGTCAAGGCAAGACTGGGTATGTTTGAATTCCGTGCTGGCGCGACGTGGAGCTTCTTTGCCCACTTTGAGTTCGCTTGGACTGCTTCATTAGATCACACCGCGAGTTACTCGACAACTTTTCCCAGGGACGAGTGACTTGGACAAAGCGCATTTCTCCATTTTCGTGGAGCTTATTAAGTAGTACTGAAACGAGGCGCTGTATCGATGGGGCAACATCCATTACCATGCATACCTTTCTAATTCTAATGGGGCGGCGGGACGACTCGGGTATCAATTGATTCTACTACTGACGTTGACGACCTCTATAGAAATACAGAAAACAATTGCTCCGGCTCGCGCAAGTCTGCAACTGAGAACAAAGTAATGGATCTCGTCGCCGTCAATCGTACCAGGAGTAGGAGTAAAACCGAACCAACGCGAATAATGGATCTCGTCGCAGTCAATCGTACCAGGGGTAGGAGTAAAACCGAACCAACGCGAACGCTGGGAGTGGCAAAAAGTCGTACTGGTACATACAGGTCATAGCCTCCTTCATGAAAGAGACATACTGGTAGACTAGCATGTATTGCTACCCTGGTAGATGATTTACCAGGTACTACTACCACTAGTAGTACACCCCCAACTACTCTACGAGTGGTAGTAGGAAGGATCTGCACGTTCATTTAGAGTTCCGCCACGGAACATTCAACATGACAATCTCTGAACTTTGTCCTCTCAATCTATCGTACTAGGTAGTGCCGTACCTGGTACCAATAACGAAGAATTGAGTGCATCATCTTCAAGGACGCCAAAAAGAAGCAAACTAGCTACCAGGTACTTAACGCCGCAGGCTAGATTGGCATTTTAAAAAATGGCATAGCACCTGTATCATTCAGACTTGGAATCCATGACGAGCCACTACCTGGTATCGAGAACTAGCGACAGTACTACCAGTTACCAGGTACTCGAGTACCGGTACCACGTAGGAGTGCTGGTACGGCAGAGGCCTAAACGACAAAATTGAAATATCTTAGGACTACTACGGCACCATAGTACCTCCTGGCTACATTAGTAGTACCGCTAGACTACTACTAGTAGTACTACCATTAGCCTAGTACTAGTACCAACACTAGTCTAGGAAGAGTACGAATCTTCTGAAATTCAAATACCAGGTATCACGGAGTTGGTTCCCAGATACTACCAGGTAAACAGGTAACATTACTACGAGTACTACTGTACCAGGGGGTGCTGTACCTGGTACTGTACCAAAATAATTAGGTTTTTTGAATTGCCTTCGCATTGCCAGTACCTGGTACCAGTTCACCGAACTATGGTACTAGTACTACCTGGTAGTACTAGTGGCCTCCTGTGACTTCACTACAGGTACTAGTACAGTACTACAGTACTACCCTGGTACGAGTACTGGTACTCTACTAGTAACGGCAGCTGCAAGCGCGAGTCAATATTTATTTTGACAGATACCATAATAATATTTTGGTCTGGGTCGGAAAAATCTCGACCCAGTAGTTTGACCACTGGACAAAACCAGACAAAAAAAAAGTCTTCTTTAGCTATGTATCAGGCATGATGGTTTATTCTCAGTACAGTATGAGGCTTCTTTTTTCATAACACGATCGCATAAAGAGAACTGTTTGTTACGTTCTTCTACTAACAGGTATTAACGGTACCAGGTAAATTGCTCAAGCTACTTTTGATTTTGATGCCTTCTTTTGTTTTCAAACTTTTGTTGGCGAAGGAAAATCCTTCCGTGTTCGGTCACTAGCTAGCTGAAAAAAGCATTCCATTTTTGCTTCATAGTCACCTTCATCAATGTTCAATGTTCAATGACCTCACAAATTTCTTTTGAAATATATTTTATAGTTACGACTTGTATCCAATTCAAAATGTCTTGCTCTGGCTCTGTCGCCCTATCGTCTGCTTTTTCATCCACAATCAGTGAACCAAATGCGCTGAATATCATCACGGCCTCATCCTCGCAAGGAGCTGTTACCGAATCACCAAGAATCACTCATGCCAAGCTCCGCAGCATTATCAACGATGTTCTGGACATATTGGATGACGACTTTGAAGACAGCGCATCGACCTTCAGCTTTCAATCAGTGAAAACTGAAACGAGAGGTCAGTGAGAGGGCCCACTACAAATATGGCTGGTTGGCTTGTTGGCTGGTCGGCTGACTGATTCCATCGTTCTTCTGATTGTAGACGTCGAAGCCTGAAAATAGAAGTCAGTGAGGCGCCATGACAATTGCGGTTGGCTGGTTCCATCGTACTTTAAATGAAGCTCTCTATACATGCATACACACATGTTTACATAGAAATCTATAGATATGTACATAAATAAGAAATAATTTGCACTTGAACTCTCCTAAAAATAAACTAGGTACTTTCAATTTGACTTTTTTGTCTAACACAGTATACCTAGACGAAGTCCGCTCCTGACAATGGTCTGTATTAACAATCGATCGGATCTACGAAAGCAGATTCAGCTCGATCCACCGTGTCCATTTATTAGTTCTTCATATTCAAAAAGTTCCAAAACTCCAACGAAAAGCAGGCACAGTAGTTAGAAAATTACGCCCACTATTTTATTGACGTCCTTGATATCCAGCTTGTAATTGCAAATCGATCTACAGTAGAAGCAGTAACCATGTGTTCCACTTTGTTGGATTGAAATATCACCATTGTACCACCTTTTGGCTGAATATCGAAAGGTGCTTGGAATTGAGTATCGCTGTCATTCGTGTTTGTTGTCAGGACATCATCATTGTCACTTTGGTCCTTTTCGACCCAACATCGCAACGCTCCTCCTTCACTAGTGGGTCGATCTGCTAAATTAAGGTATAAAATGACGGTAACAGCACGTCTTCGATAATCGCTCAGTCGCAACCATTCGAGCAACCCTAATTCCCATATCGAATTGCGACACTGATCCAAATGTCGATGATAGATAGAAGATCCGTCCCCGGAATACCAAGCAAATTGGCATTTGGTTGGTACCCGATATTGCACGCTGCTGCTTTTGGTGGCAGTGCTGGTGGTAGTGGTCGCGGTTCCATCATCGTACTGTTGTTCCGTCAGGGCTTGTGCCACCCCCCGTATCAATCGAACGCAATGGTCCATGTGCTTTCCTATCGTCTCACTATCCCCTTCCTCAATACCACCATTCTTGTTACTAGTTGCTTTGAACCACGCAACTCTGTCTTGTCGGACATCGGCATCGTTGGAAGACAATTCCATGGCATTGTCGGTCTTTTTTTCTTCTTTATTGGTATTCTTGGCAGTGTCGGAAAGGAATTGGAATAAATCTTGACGAGCATTCCGGAGTGATGTTTCATTGAGTGCCATGGGAATCACGACCCATCCCTTCTGCTCCAGGGCTCGAACATGATGCGACTTTATGAGGAGAGAGGTGGCGTCGTAGGTACAGTCTTGGGGTAATTCGGCATCTGCCAAATCGGTCCGAAGATATGCCTCGCCCAAAATTAGTAGTAAGCCCAAGGGAATGATTCCGAGGATCACTGCGTCCGGACTGGGAACATTGATGTGTAGGAGAGTGTTTGGGTGCGCTTGATCATGAGCAGAAGTAATAGTTTTGGGTTTGGAGGAGGAGGCGGTGGTGCTGCTGCTGCTGCATCGCTGTCTAATGTTTGGAATACACCTGCATATCAAAGTTCTTCGGTTCAGCAGCCGTTTAACAGTGAAATAACAAGAAACTTGACGCGAGAGCCTCGGTAAAGGGCTACTTCTTGTAATAAAAGTAGGGTACACCATGCCCACTGTGTGAATTGTGTCATTATTTATCAAGCAATAGTTAAAAAAACAATCAGCAAAGGAAAGTTATTTCAGAAATTTCAACTATTGGTGACAAATCACCAGTACTGTATGGTACCGTAGCTAGCTAGCTACCAGGTACCTCTACTAGTAGTGTATTAGTACGAGTAGACTAAGAAGTAGCTACTAGCTAGCTAGTAGACTAGTAGTACTAGACTACTAGACTATTACCTGGTACCCGGAAATGCATTATTTTTATTTTTGCTGCGGTCTTTTCGATGCATTCGAAATTTATGGTACTCGTAAATAGCTGCAAGTACGTTTCAATATCATGGCTCATTACCCATTTCATCCTGAACAAGACGAAAAGCTCAACTTCTGTGACGACAGCTTCCCGATTTGCCAATCAAACCGCAACATGGCAAAAAGAACGCCATCAAGTTTTTCCGGTGTTTGTTTCAACGAAGATATTATTTTTATTATTCTTGTGCAATCAACCAATCAACTGCCCAATTCGCTGACAGAAACATCTATTTCACCAGAAGAAGACTAACATCAACACCACTCATCAAAGATTCAACCACATAATCAAGTTATCCTGGTAAATTTCCCGTCTCTTATTCTTTCTTCTTTATTTTTTACAACACAAGAAGAGGAAGAAGAAATGGTTCACCTTTCCTCTTCGGTCGTGATTCTGAGTGTTACTATTATTTCTTTGCTTTGTTCCTGCGGTCGTGCCTTTGCTCCGAGGAGCGTCGCCGTTGGTTCCTCCATAATTTGCAAGAACATAGTATTATTATCGTCTTCATCTTCGTTATCGGTATCACCAGTATCATCTACAATCGCTACCACCACGACTGCTCTTAATGCCAAAGAGAAAAAGAAGCGTCCATTGGTTCTATTGACGTTTGATCTTGATGATACGTTGTATCCGATTGCTCCTGTCATTGAAGAAGCCAATACGGCTTTTGCGAAAGCTATGGAACGGTTTGGTTACGGTGGTATTCAACCCAACGATATTGATGAAACATCGAAACAAATTCGTGCCGAAATGGATCCCCAACAAGCAGCGGCTTTGAGTCATACAGAAGCCCGAGAATTGGCCATTCGACGACGTATGGAGGAAGTGCTGTTGAAACGCAAATTGGAAGAAACGGCTAAAGATTGGGTAACCGCCGTTGATGACTTATCTCCCGTGGTAGTAGAAAATGCCAGAAAGTGGACTGCTCGCGCCGTCAGTCCCAGCATCGTCCAAGCCGTGTTGGGAGCCTGGGAAATGGAACGACATCATGCCGCAGAGCGTCATCTTTATCCTGAAATAGTGGAAGTGTTGGCCGAAATCCAAGAAACGCATCCACACGTCATTATTGGAGCCGTCACCGATGGCAAAGCCAATCCCATGCTCATGACGTTTACGCTCGCTCCGTATTTTGATTTTTGCATGAGCTGGGAAGACGACCAAAAAGGACGATCCCAATTTTTTAAAGATTTGGCCAGCAGCAATACAGCAGCACAATTGTCTTGGATTTATAATGCTGCCGTAGAAAAAGGAAGTGAATTGGCTGCAGCTCAAGCAGCTATCAAAAGTGCCAAGCATAACGCAGGAGATGGTGATGAGGATGGCAATGGTTGTGATTTTGAAAAAGGTGTATGGATTCACGTTGGTGATGATTTGGCCTACGACGTGGGCGGCAGTGCTAATTGTGGTGCCAAAACTATACTTTGTGAATTGGCCGACGAATTTCAACAAAGTGCACGATTGCGTTTTGGTGGTGGTGGTGGTGATGATGATGATGATAGCCAACGAGTCATTCCTTCTTGGTCCACTAGCACGACTCCCGAATTGGAAACCCGAAAGACCATGAACGACAAGGCTCGTTCCAAGGTAACGGAAACGATTAATTTTCCCCGAGAATTGCCCGATGCCATCAATCGCATTGTAGACGCAGCACAAGAGGAAGAAATTGAGTCCTTGTTGGAGTCGAGTAAAGTAGTCGCCGCACGGTAGGAAAAAAAAGACACATGGAGAATCGAATTATTGTCAAGGAAATAGTCTCTAGAGACGAAATTCCTTTTAGGATATACCAATGAAATGAATTGTGCAAAATCACAGCAAACAAAATCAAAAGAAAGAGACGTAAAAGCCACGACGGAGTACTTTAGGAAGAAAGAAAAAAGAGCAACATCCAAATCACAATTTTGCTCTGCTGAATGATTCATTATTTGATTATAAAGTCGTCATTTTTAGCTACAACTAAAATTTGACAGCTAGAGTGATAGTATACTGTATTGTGTACCAGCGGTAACCTTGAAGGTACGCCCTTTCGATGTGATATTTCTCTCCTGGAGATTGAAACGTCGCCGTTAGCTAGCTAGCTAGCTATTCTAACTAGTACAACTAGAGTACCACTCTAGTAGCTACTACAGTAGCTAGCTTGATGGCTCGAGCGCCGAAGCTCCTCTCTCTACTAGACCCTACTACTAGAGTCTACTAGCTAGTACAGTACTACTGGATAAACTCGCCGATTCTGTCTGAAAGGAAATTGAGGGGTAGGGGTAGGGTTCTAGTAGTGACGTGGATTGACTCCTGCTTTCTTCTCAACCAAACAACATCGTTCTTGCTTGCGCATCAAAGAAGGCAATCACGACGGATCTTCCATCTCTATCGTGCCTCGATCCACTTCAACGCCGTCTCGACAAACCTATTCCTGTTTCATTTTAATTATCGGTGAAAAGGAACTGAAGTTCGATTTGCAGAGCCCACAAAAGATTTCTTATTAAATTAGGCCAGAGCTAAAAATGAAGACCATAAACTCTCTCCTCTTGTTGGTAGCAATCACCACAACTAGTAGCAGCCACGCTTTTCACACACCCTCAACCACTGCAAGACCTTTTCTAGTAGTAGAACCTTTGTCGATGATTCGAAAGAGCAAAAAATCAACAACGAAGACTGTCAAGACGAGTTCATCATCATCATCAGGTCGTGGATTTGGTGCTGGTAGTAGTAGTAACAGTGACAGCAGCAGCAGCAGCTCCAGCTCCAGTACAGCAACACTCAGTTCCCCCGCTTGGGCCAAGAATTTTCGCTTTGCGGGCAACATTCGACCGGGAGCACAGACGGAACAAAAGGTAGTGATTGCCGATCATATTATCCCACCCGACTATGCCATCGATGGAACACCCAGGAGTGCAAAGCCGATGTTACCGTGGGTGATTGAAGTGAAGACTCCTGACCAGATTGCCAAGATGCGCGAATCAGGGCGGTTGGCACGCAAGGTTTTGGATTTGGCAGGACGAGCCGTCAAGCCGGGAGTAACGACCAATGAAATTGATGAAATTGTGCACCAGGCCACGATTGAGGTAAGATGATGAGCTGGTAGAGAGCCTCAATTTGCGTGCTTTTTAATCCTTTATGCGATACTACTGTATTGGTTCCTTATTGGTTTGCAGATCTTGTAAACATCGTTTCTCATTTTGGCCCATCTTTCATTCCCGTCAATGATTTCTTCTCTAAAAAAACAATTCTAAAAATCACAGGCCGGAGCGTATCCTTCACCGCTCAATTATCATGGATTTCCAAAGTCTTGTTGTACGAGTGTCAACGAAGTTATCTGTCATGGTATCCCTGATGATCGTCCTTTGGAGGATGGAGATATCATCAATTTAGATATTACGGTTCACTTGAATGGATTCCATGGAGACTGTAGTGAAATGTTCTACGTTGGCGATTCCCCCGACAAGAAAACCAAAGACCTACTGCAAACTACTTACGATTGCTGGATTTCGGCTTGCAATTTCGTTCAAGCCGGCAAGGATTACAAAGACATTGGTGGTATGATTGAAGATTACGTAGAAGAAAGAGGATTTTCTACCGTCCGCAATTTTTGTGGTCACGGTATCGGCAGCGTCTTTCACACCAATCCAAATATTCTGCACTACCGCAACAATGAACCCAATGGACAAATGGCAACGGGTCACACCTTTACCATTGAACCCATGATTTGTGAAGGATCTGCCAGACCACTGCACTGGCCTGATAATTGGACCGCCACCACAACTGACGGGAAACGCACGGCGCAATTTGAGCATACATTGCTTATTACCGAGGAGGGCGTCGAAGCGTTGACTGGCAAGACAGCCGATTCTCCCCTGCAATTCTGGGAACGCGAGTCCAAAATTCATCAGGGAATCTGGCTGGGAACTACACCCGATGCCAAGGCTCGCATGGAAGAAATCAATGCAAAGCTTTTAACGGAATAGATCATCGTTACATGATGCCAAATAAGTGATTCGATTTGGATTGGATTGGAGTGAATGTATGCTTGCAGTAGCTAATAGCATTTTTAAATTATTTAGCCTAATCGAGTAACGATTGGATCGCCGCCCTTAATATCCTTGACTGCATAACCTAGCTCTGTGATTTGACTCCGCAAGGAATCCGCCAGGTCCCAATCTTTGGAGTCTTTCGCGGCAGTTCGTTGATGGACAAGGTCCAAAACTTCATCGGGCACATTATCAGTATCTCCGCCGCCCTCTTCTTTTTCTGCACTGGACGAATGCGAGTCAGGTACTTGATAGAATATACCAAAGACGCGATCCATTTCAGTTAGGGCAGACTGGATCGATGCTAGTCCTACCAAATCCAGGGTAGCATCATTGTCTTTGTTAACCCTCTTCAACTCATTCTCGGCTGCCTTGACCAAACCAAACAGCGACGCTGCTGCTCGTGGCATACTCAGATCATCTTTGAGAGCTGCCTCAAAATTCTCCATGGCCTCTGGAACAGTTTCGGAGGCAATGCTGCTATCGCTTTCACTGGCAGCCGTGGAGTCTTTCAGAGCCTCGGTCAATTGCGCTTGCACAGCATCAATTCGTTTCAATGCACTCTTGGCTGCTTTCGTTGCATCCGGCGAAAAGTTGAGAGCGTTTCGATATTGACTCGAAACTACCAAATACCGGTAAGCTCTCACGTCGAGTGCCGTTGGACATGCCTTGCTCAAGGTCAAAAAATTGCCCAACGATTTCGACATTTTCTCCGCGTTAATGTTGACAAAACCGTTGTGGAACCAACAATTACAGAACGGTTTGCCGGTCACACCCTGACTCTGGGCGATTTCGTTTTCGTGGTGTGGAAATTTCAAATCAATCCCTCCGCCGTGTAGATCAATGGTATCGCCGAGGTATTTTTGCGCCATGGCACTGCACTCCAAATGCCAACCTGGTCGACCCTTTTGAAACCGAGGTTGTCGTTCCCAGACCAAATCATCTCGATCCACGCCAGGTTTGTACGCTTTCCACAAGCAAAAGTCCTGGAAGTGTTCCTTCTCGTTGCCTTCGCCGTCAGTTTGCTGCTCAGCATTGTATTCCTCGCTGTTTTCGCTGCTAAACTGTACCAATTGTTGCCCGTACCCTTCTTGGGATTGTGTTCTAAAGTACCAAGATCCATCGGATGTTTCGTATGCCAAACCATTTTTGTGAAGATTGGCAATCATGTCCATCATTTCGTCCACGTGATCAGTAGCCCGGGGATATTCATTTGCCGGGATAATATTAAGAGCTGCAAGGTCATCCTTAAAGAGCTTTTCGAATTTCTGGGTCAATTCCAGTGCCGAATCCAGGCCCAGCTCTGTGGCACGTTGTATAATCTTGTCGTCTACGTCGGTTAAATTGCAGATGTGGGTCACGTCGTAGCCGAAATATTGCAAAACCCGCTTGAGAACGTCGTAGGTTAAGAACGCACGAAAATTGCCCACATGAGCATAATCGTACACGGTAGGCCCGCAAGTGTACATGGAAAATTTGCCTTCTTGAAGTGGCTTTAGCACTTCCTTTTGTCGTTTCAAAGAATTGTAGAGTGTAATTTCTGGAAGTGCATTGGCAATATCATCGGAACTGCGCGAGTGGTCGGAAGAAAAGTATGAGCTTTTGGAAAAGGGGGGTCGATTCGTAATTACGCCCGACCGTGACCGCGTTGGTATCGGAGGCGAAATGACAAACGCATCCACTGAAACTGATAATAAAGTGGAATAGAAGACTAGCAGAATGGTCCATCTGGATAGCGCCAGCAGTTGCATAGTTGGAAGTGGTGCTGCTAGAAAATTACCTCGATTTGGAGATGATAGGGTACGTTCCGTTCATTGAATACTAGGTATTGCTGTAGCAAGATAGCTGCTTTCCTTTCTCCTTCATCAAGTAGAATGCTGAATCATCTCAGGAATCAATCATGCGACTACTACTATAAGCACTGGCAGTTGGTAGTTCGAGTAGAGTACAGTAGTAGTGAGTGGTACAGCAGCAGGAGCAGCCCTACTACTAGTAGTTTAGCTAGCTAGTACGTATTGGAAGAAGTGCGTGTTCAGTTGATACACACTAGTGAACGAAATAATGATGAAATCAAATAATCACTCTACTAGTACTTAGTAGGTAGACTAGACTAGTACTACTCAGTATTTACAGTAGCTAGCAGTAGTAGTACCAGTGCTTTCGGGAGAGGGATTAAAGCCTACTCTATATCCCAATAGGGCAAAGGATAGTCGAATAGGGATTGTATTTCCATAATAGAAATATTATTATTCTAATTCAGCCTCATTGTCTCCCATGAGCTAGCTAAGTCGGGCTACTCGTATTCGCATCTAGTAGGCTGCTAGCCTGGCAGTGCAGGAGCTGCGTTCGATAAAAAAATGTGCGACCTACTTTTAAAAGCACGGCTATTGTTTCCTCGAAGCGTGCAGCGACACCTGCTGGCGGATTTGCCAGTCGGTTTCATGAGAAGCCCGTGTTATATCGTATGGGATTCAATTGAGTTTTCGTCTTTGCAGGCCAAGTCATAGGCACTAGTACGTTGGGGGCGGCCAGCCATGCTTTGGCGAGTTGCTCCGTCAACTGACAAGACCATGTAGTTGCTGCTTCTCAAAAGCGCTTGGCAGTGGATAGCAGTGTTGTCGCTTAGAGAGCAACAGTCAGACTACTCTTGTTGTCGCTTTTCGACAAGCGCTCATACGGAAACCATGGCTAGTCGCTTCTGAGAAAAATTGACTTAATATGCTTGCTGTGGGTTCATTCAAAAATGCGCAGAATACATGAAAGTCGTGGAATGTTCTTTAATCAACGGTTTCGTTTCATCCAACTCCTTGCCAAAGCAAAGTTCTTTGCGGGGGACAGTCTTGCTGGCAGGCGAGCGTATATAAATGGCGTGCTTGCTCAATCGCACTTCTTTGCCACAGATAGCTTCTAGGAATTGAAACCCTGTAGAGTCCCCCGAACGCTGCTGCAATTCCAATCTACCTTTTACTGGTGAGCTAAACATATTTAGCGGAAACGAAACATGAAATTTGTTGCAAGGAAAGTCGGCTATATATGATAATATTGTGCAAGCATCGCTGCTGGAGCAATATCCAATATGTATTGGGGATGTTTTTTTAGGTTCCGTTTAGATAAATGATGCCCATAGAGTGAAGATTGTAAAAAGAGAAGATTAAGATAAACAAATGATATCAATCAGGATGGCGTTTGGAAACTTGAGGTGCTATCGTTGCACGAGCTTTCCTCTCGAGATAACTGAACAAATACCGAAATCTGTCATCCTCTACGACAGACGTAGTATTAGAATTAGAATAAGAAATAGACCCCGGCAAGTCATCCGCCTGTGGTGGTCTGGAGCTCGTAAGTGATCTAGGACTATCTCCTACTGTTGGAAGATCACAAGATGTATCTGTTCCGGAATCATCGTTGTTGTTAACCTGATTGCTCCCTCCGTGTCCAGGTTCGGAAGTTAGAACTGCTGCAAGGCTGGTAGAGGAGGATATATTCATCTCCGCATCATATCTATCCGTCGAAAGGTTAGAGGAGGAGGAAAAGTGCATCATCGTATCTCCTCCATCAGGCTGACTATCACCCTCAATCATTTGCAACGAAGAAACCGAGATCTCCACCGACTCATCATTCTGTTTCTGTTCGACGTGGAAAATGTCACGAAGCGATTCGTTACCCGTATCCTGCTGAGCTGTCTGATCATTTATTCCACCATTACTATCCGAGATAGGGCTAGAACTCCGAGGAGAAATCCTCCGTTGCCTGTTCATGCTTTTTCTTTCTTTCTTATTCTGATTGTGGTTTGATGTTTGATAAATGGTTTGATATTTCAAATAGTAAGGTTGGTTGATGATGAGGCTCTAAAGCGCGCATTCTTCGTTTTTCGACAGGCTCTTTTCTTCAATCCTTATTGATCTTAGATCAATACTGTGACGTGGCAAAGGGATGATCTGCAACTTTGCATGGACGACGACGCAGTCGGGGCTGTGTGATTGTTAAAAATCTGAACACTTCATGCTGGAAATGTCAAAATATGCTTCAGAAGGGGTGTTTCTTATAATTCCTTCAACTTTTGAAACACGTTTCTTTGACTACTACTGGATACTGAATACTGGTAGTAGCATCGTATTGGCTACTTACTACTACTTGGAGGACTACTGTACTATCAGGTACCTACCTACCTGGTAGTACCAGACTTTCGATAGCTACCTGTACCAGTACTGCCCTAGTAGTAGCTATAATTAGAGAAACTGTACTAGTAGTAGCAGTAGTAGTAGCAGCGCTTCTTTGCTTGCATTTTATTTTCTCTCTACTAGGTCCTACTACTACTACTACTACTAGTATCATACCTGGTACCAGTATACTGCTTGTTCGTCAAAAGCCTTGAGCGAAACTGGATCATTGGCAGTAAGGGAGAGGCAGCTTTTCTAATAATGAGTACTACGGTAGTGGTACCAAGTACAACTACGGTCGTAGCTACTAGTAGTGGCATATTATCAAAAGCCTGATCCTTGTTACTACCTGGTACCTGGTGGTACGACTACCGTACAGTACCAGGTACCCTGGTAGCTAGTATCAGGCACCAGTACTGAACTGAGGATTCATTCTTTTGTGTACCTGGTACTACCACTCTGAAGTACTAGTAGTAGCAGCCCATGCCTGGTACCAGGTACTTACGAATAGCTTCTGCTGTAGGAGAACCACGGATTTATTGGGTAGCTGGCTGTCCTCAGCGAGAACATACACCCTTCTTCATAAATGCCGCTCAATCTACATGGAGGAGAATTCAGAAACAGCCCACCACTGCTTGAAATGTTCGACCCTTTCTCTCCTTGCCGAGACAAACAGCGCTTCAGGGTCTTTCAGAGGGCGAAGCGGTGAAATTTTGTTCGTCTGAAAATGCGGCTCTTCCGGAATATTACTAAACAAGGAAACGTCTACTTTGTTCCCAACCGTTGCTCAAACTAATACTGGTACCATTCGGTGGCATAAGACTCAAAGATGTGGGCATCTATAAGAATCCAGAATCCCCCCCAAAAAGCTGACGTTCGAATTGGCGGTACGATTTTAAAAACAATTGTATTTTTTGTCTTTTTCTTCATAAGAGAAAAGTATCAGCATAACCAGCTTCTACTAATACTCCAATGCAACCACAGCCTAATCACAAGTGGCCAGCAAAAATAGTACTCGATTAGTAGTTATTGCGTTATTGCAGCCCAGCTCTATATTCTGAAATGTTGCAGGCAAATGAAAAAGTGGCTGTTCCGTAGCCCTGCCAAGAATGGAAGTTGCCAAGAACGCAGCCAACTAGACTGCTGCTGGAACCTTGGGATATTAGTAGTTAATATTATTTAGCTCGATTCAGCTCCCAAATTTGCAATGGTTGAAAGTACAGTAGAGCCACAACATCATTTTTGCTGGTGAAGACTGAAGATCGATAATCAAAATTGTCTTTCTGGTTTCCTGATGAATCGCAGCCAGAATTTGATAGCATTTCACCTTCGTACCAATGTTCTGCGTTGTTGACTAGGGAAAGCACCCCACTCCGGCATTTGATTGCAACATTGCCACGATAAACTACAGTTCCTTTCTGAGTAACACCCAGTGGTTGATACTTGTGGGGCAGTATTTTTCGATTGAAAAGAGTAGACCAACAACGCACATATAGATCGCCTTCCACAGTCTCACCGAAAGCAAGCGTCCAATTTGATTCAGAATTCTGTTGAAAAGCAATTGAAAGCTAGCCGAGTTACCATTCTTTTGAAACTTGAACTTGAGACAGAAGACCTGTATATGTTTACGTTGGAAGTTATTCACCTTACGGGAAAAGAAGGTTCGCTTTTGGGAAAGGAAAAGCTAAGCTCTTTTAGCAGGTTAGGAAAATCGCTCTCAATTCGCCCTTCGGAGATGAGTTCGTCTTCGAGGTTAATTCTTGTCTTTTTGTGGCGGTGTTGTTCCCGTTTTTGGTTCAGAAGAATGTTGTAAAATTTGGAGCCCTTTTCGATATACTGATCTAGAAAGGCGTATAAGAACTTGACTTGTTCGGGGATGTCTTGAACTATGTCTGTGTAACGAAGCACAAGCAAGTTCTTGCGGCTGGTGTTACAACAAAATTCAACTTCCTTGAGAAACCACTGAATGTTCTCCTGAATGATCATTTCTCTCAACTCGGGATGGTTTCTCATGATATTGTTACCTGTCAATTGGTAGGCCAACAAGCCCTGGAGCTTCATCCAGGATCGCAGAGATTCTTTGGGCTCTCGGACAATGACGACGTACTTGGCATCCGGGTAAACTAGCTTGGCTTCATCCAACTGTCCATTCCAGCCTGCTACCCACTTTGCCAAATATCGGCGTCCGTTTCCGCGTCTGTACAGAACCTTTTGTATTGCCTTGCGATGCAGTTCCATGTACCGAAGTCGCGTGGCTTCTGGCAGATTCGAAAAGCCGTGATTGTATTTTACCATATCAGTGTGAGGGAAGAATCCTACCCAGAGAAAATGACAAAAGGTATGACAGAAGAAGACCAAGTCATCCTCATCAGGCAGGTCATAACGTAGCCGACGCATATCCTTGCGCTCGCCTGTTTCATCCAAGATGCTTAGCAATCCAATCTTGAGGATGAATTCATAACCCTTTCCACCGAAAAACTTTTGATCCAGTTTATTGGCAAAATCTACAGCATATTGAATTGTCAAATATGGATATCTCATCTCGTAAAGCAGCATGGAGCAATGGCGTTCCTCGTCTTTCGATAGCAGTGTCTCGAACATGGTGGTTCCAGACCGGGGCTGGCCCAAGAGAAAAAGTGGCTCTTTGATTTCAGTGTTTTGATATTCAGGAAAAAGGAAATCGTCCATATACCAAAGAATGGTTTCAATAGGATACAGGTAAAAGACTTTCCAAAAGAGGTAGAAGAATCCAAATGTTTGGTTGAGAAATGGAATGTCCTTGTGTGGTTGAGTAACAGCCGACTTTAGCATGATGAATATCTCGGCCCAAGTAGCAAATGGTTGAACTGGCCATGTTAGAACATATACCATTGCCAGCTTGCTCCAGAGGTCAAAATAATATACAGCATAGATGGTTGTCACAAAGAGTCCGAGCATGTACATGCGAGGAGGATAGGGCTCGAAGGGTTGCCTTGGAACTTCAGTTTGTTTGCCTTCGGGGCAGCCGACGACCCTTCCGTTCTCCATGGTCTTGACTGTTGCTTGTTTAGCTGCCAGTGCGCTGTGCAAAGTTAACTGGCACATGTTTTGAAAGTGATATAATATTGTCAACTGGTAGTTGAGTGAACTCATGGGATCATTGGGTTGATGTATTAAAGATGAAAGTATGGTTGATATCTACCTTGAGCTCGTCGGGCAGTCCTGTCTATTAAATTGTTCGATTGGCTGAGGCGGCTAGCATCTATCTGGTATCCTAATCGGAATAGTTTGTTTTTGCGTTGATTTCGTGAGGGTCCTCGCCGAAAGAAAACAAAAATATAAGTACAATGCGCCCGAATGAGAAGCTTCATACTGAATTGGCTATAGTACAGCTATATAAATTTAACTTAAATGCGTTCGTTATTCGCTAGAACGTGTTCAGATGGTATTTAGGTAAAACGCGGGGGCATATCAGATCTGCCACAATCATTTTTTGGAAGGCTGCGGCATAATCGAGTCTCGAGTACTGAGTAGAGTTCAGAATAAACCTGGATTATAGAATAATACAGGAGCCATCTCCGTAGATACTGTTCAATTTGTGTAGATCCAACCATGGCTTTACTTTCTTCTTCATTGGGTTCTGAGATGGGAGGAAAACAAATTGTAGTGAAGTGTGAATAACATGTAACATTTGAACATTTGTACTTTGTACCACCTTGAAGTTTCAAAACAAGCAAGAAATCAACACCCGTTGATCAACTTACCCATTGTTCAGGTGCTTCGTCTTTTAGCTTTAACCAAGCATCTAGCTTTCGCATAAAACCTGCCCAGTCCAGTGAAGGATCGGGTATACCATCCATGTGAGCATCACCCAATAATAGAGAGCAAAAATCGCGCAGTTCGCTCTTGGTAAGCGGCCTCTCGTCGAGCATATCAAAAACTCGATCGTGAAAGCCCATTTCTCGCATTCTGACGTGTAAATGAAAGGATGCTCAAAAATGTTAGTATTATGACTGGTAACACTTTTAGTGCAATGATAGCCACACGCTCAACGTACCTATGCAGTGGGAGTGCATAATTCAGCCACGGATTGAATTCGTGGACTTCTTCGGCTTCTCCGCAAAAGTCATCCTATTGCAGTATAAATGAATGGAGTGAGTTGAGATAAAAATAAATCACTGCTTTTCATACACCGAAAATCCTTTCAGTACTCTGAACAATCTTACCAAAACTTCCATGGAAAGTTCCAACAATTGGTCCAAGTCGTTGTAAAAGCTTACAACCTCTTCCTCGTCCGTACACAATCGGATCACAACCCAAACTGGTAGGCCTTCTAACATGCGCAATGCATTGACAAATTGATCTTGGTGTGCTTTTCCGCCATATCCACGATCATCAGTGGGTAAACCATCGGTGGCAATAATAATGGCTACCTTTTGACCCTTGGCTCGCAAGTCTGGTAAGATGGCTTCTACTTCGGCATGAATGGCTAAAATATGTTCCGTCAAGGGTGTGCAACCTCCTGGTCGTGTCTTTCGAATGATCTGTAACGCCTGTTGGACGGAATAGGAGGAACCAGGTAACGATGTGTCAACCGTAAAGTGTTGTGAACCTACATGGGCACCGGGATCTGTCAATAACTGCGATATTTGTGATGAGGGGGTTGGTGCATTTGGTAATTGTTTAAATTGATGTTGGTATAATATTTTGTGCAGATAAAAAAAAGAATTCACCGTTGTGGTTGTACGTCGTGCGTTGTACGATTCGTTCGATTGAATGAGTTACTGTACGGTTTTCAAACAAACAAAAACAAAAAATGAAGCACATAAACTTACCCGAAAGCTAGTAGGAGCTTGCAACAGACCGGCCAATTGGATATGATAACACACGCATTCGGTAATTTCTTCCCATCGACTGCATGGAACAAACTGAACATGTTGTCGTTGTCCTGTTTCTACCAGTCGATGACCATCAGTTTTTTGCATGCTACCACTATTGTCAACAATCCAAATTCGTTTGGCAAAGGTTTGCAAGGAATCATTCAGCGACATTGCCAGTCCTTGTTACAAGAAGAAAGACAAAGAAAATAATATTAACATTCGTGAGCTTTCAAGTTTCAAGTGATTTTTTTCAATTCTTGAATCTTTAATGAATCCAGACATACCTCTCGTATAACCTTGTGGTATCAACTCGGCAATTTGTTGGTCGGATACAACGTGTCTGGGTTGTACCGTAATGTTTGGTTCGGAAGCAGAAATTGGCACGGCCATGGCACTTGGTGGTGCCGAAGCTTGATGAGGACTATCATACACGGGATAGGCTGTCGCTTGCGGTGGTGGTGGCGGAGGTAGAGGCGGAAGATCACTTGGTGGACCATCACCATCGGCATTGCTGGTGCTTGTGTATTCGATGTACGATTCCGGAAACCAACCCGATTGGCCTTGATAGGTTCCGTGCATCCAACCATCGCGAGGAGCGTGATGGGCATCCGGTGAAACTTTGATAGTAGCACCGGGAGGAAAGCTTATCTGAGATTCGTGAGCATTGCCTGAAAAGGCATGTTTTGCCGTTACCACCGTCATCCTTTTTTAAAATCTTGGAAACGTATCTAAGAGAAAAAGATTGCTGATGAATTCGTCTTATATCTCTTGTTTGCTTGTGGAAATACTTATTGTATGGTACGCTGGTGTTTGGTGTGGAGGAGTGTGAATTGCTTTCGTTGTTCGAATGTTCGAATTGAAACGAACAGCAAAAGCAATTGAATCGTGATGATTATTTTGATTCATTCCGATCCCAAATCCCGAACCCTGTGTAAAAGAGATCCTTTCATTGACCATTCCTCGAGAAAAAGGAGGCTTTAAATAACTACAGTACTACAAAGCGCTACTAGTACGCTAGTATATACTACAGTACGCACAACACATCATAGTAATAGAGAGTGGCTAGGCCTAGCTAGTACGTATTAGAGTAAATTTGATCTACTACCAGGTACTACCAGGTAGTACTTTTATTGAATGAGTTCCATGATAAAAGAGGGAAGCTGAGCACACCATCTGTGTTCTTTAGGTTGATGCGACCAAAGATGGGCGGGGAGGGGAGGCTGCTGGCTAGCAACAAAAGTCTTCTTGCAAGAGGAGTCGTGGGTTGAATAATCAAAAGCACAAAGCTGCACGACCGCATTTTTTACTGAGGAGGAGTACCTATCACGACTTACTAAAAAGTAGGAGGTGATACTCGAGTATCTATCTAGGCAGGAATCGCCAAAATGGAGATGCTGCCATACGTACTAGTAGTAGACAAGCTGAAATAAGAAAACCTTGGAATAGTAGCCTGTTAGAGTTCCATAGGAGCGCTCTTTCCAAGGTAACAATTGCAGTCGTTTTTCGTTTTCTACTAATAGTACTACTGCTACTACTAGCTAGTAGTAGTCTTGAAAAGTTCTACTACTACCAATACTACTACTAGAATAATACTAGTAAGTAGTCTCGTAGTAGTAGTAGTAGTAGCGAATAATAATGTTGTGGAAGGTCCACGACAGCAATAAATTACTACTCGTAGTAGACTAGCTCTTACCAGGTACAGTAACTGGTTCCCTGGTACCGGTACCTGGTACTAGTACAAGACTAAAAGAACACAGAGAATTATATTACTAGGTTGTTGAAAAAGACAGCATTAGTTCAGAGCGCACATCAACTGGCACAAAGGGATCGAACCCGCAAGAAAGGGCTGTTCCTATCAGGAGTTGAAAAAATGAAACGTAGTCTTGCCAAAAATTTCAAACAGACGCCATCTTAAGATGCACTCTACCGTATTTTCGATGGTGGTGGTTGCAAAGTACTAGACTACCAGTAGTAGCTAGTAGCATATTTTTTTAGTACCTCACCGTGAAAGGACGTTCCTCTAGTTTACCATGATGCACTATTCAACGTACCCGTAGGACTACGTTATAGTGCTAGTGCACTAGGTCTACTACTACCTGTGGTAGTGCTGGTAGACAAATATCTGCTCCCAACGATAAACTGGTAGGAAATGTACTAGTCTAGTAGTACCAGTGTAGTAAAGAGTGAGGAAGGGCGACACTTCTACTTTACCACCTTGCTTGCGAAAATACTACCAGGTACGAATAATTGGTTCCGATGCCAATTAGCGACGATAATCATGTGTTAGAGCATGTCGGCCAATACTGTATAGCGTTAAATCCTGACATGACTACTACTAGGTCAACCAGCACCAGCATTCGTAAATTTCGATACTCACATTTTTCAATTTGCCTTCTTCGCATCGTGCTGACATCATGACAGTTCATTCTTTCACACACAACATTTCTTTTGTATGTGTGCGAGTCTCTTCTCGTTGTTTTGAGAGCAGTAACACATGAACTTTAAAAAAGGAGACCCTTCACGTCACTTCACCGATAATCCTCAAGTAGTATCTTCCACGAGTGAGGTTTTGTTGTTGCTTGTTGCTATTAACATTGTGGCTTTGGCTGGATAGGTGCACGGTACTAGCGTATGAACAAGGCAAACAGGCAAAAGGCAAACGGCCAACATCAACCACTTTCTTCCATCACTGAAAATTCGATAGATTAAATTCTTTTACCATGACGCATCCTGCTCCTATCCAGGTCTTTCTTCGCGATCTCATACTTGAAAACTGTGCAGATTCGACCAATGTTATCATTGCTTCTGACAATGCATCGCCCGAATTACCACTCAAGGCATTGCTGCAAAATCGCCGGAAACCACGAGGCGAAAACTCTCACTGGTCCTTTTCCACATCCGCATCTTCGTTAGATAGTACGGCGTCTCAAGTATCAAGGTGGGAGAGCATTCCCAATTTAGACAGTGAACCTTGTACTATCAAGGCCAAGCAGCGTGAGAAATCGCCAAGCTTACCCCGAAGAACGTCTGAGAAGGAACCTCTCCTCTTGGAATTGATGGCCAGGACAAAAACCGTGGCTGGCGGAATGAATGATATGTGAAACTTACTAATGTGCAGCATTACAACCCCTAGCGTCGGGAGTATGCTTCCTGTGTTTCGTTTTCATCCGGGCCAAGCGGAGAGCGATATAGGCTATCCAGGCCTACTTTTGTGGGACGGGGAAAGGTATGGTCTCAGGCCTCAGGCCAAGGCATGCGTGGGGCGCGGGCATGCCAATGTCTTATCCACAACGAAAGTCTCTTCTGTAAAGCCAACCAGATGTGGTCAACTTTCATAATTTATAATAACAGGGGCATAACATTTTATGCCTCTATAACTGATAGGGATTAATTGTATATCGAAGCTAAACTTGCTACTATTGGTAGCAATGATCTCTCTTAATAGCATTGAAAAATTGAATGCCGGTAAGACGAGAGAAGTTGGACACAGTAGAGAGGAAGGCAAAGTTGTTTTCCTGGCAAATTTTCAGTGCAGCCATTAGCTCTGAGTATCGTTTATGGATCAATTATATAGGATCAGCCAGTAGTGAAACTTTTGGTTCGGGAACATTCAAGCGCAGTTTAGATTCCTGTGCTTCCTGGTAATCTGCCGGAAAATAGAATCCATTGCCACGGCGGAAAATAATTCGGGTGGTGTGCCGTGTGCAATCATTGATAATATCACATTAGACTAGTATTCTAGCTAGACTGCTACTGCTACCAACAAGTAGACTACCCCCCTACTACACTAGCAGTACTAATACTACACGAGGACTACTACTACTACTACTACTAATAATAATAATAGACTACTACCACTAAAAAATAGACTAGACTAGTACTCCTTGTAGTAGTTACTAAACGATCATGGCATCTATTGTTTCTTTGACACTCGAATGAGGTTCAAGTGTGAGACATATTCAATTTTGCTATTGTCATTCTTTGTTGTTTTGGTGGCCAAGTCCCTATCTTCATTCTCCCATACCCATTTGCATGCATCACACAACATCATTATCAAAACGCAGCTACGAATGGATCATCATAGAAAGAAAAGATATCAAAAATTAGATTCATTTCGACCCACTGGGAAAACCAAAGAAACATGTAGTAGTCTAATAAGAACAGAATGAGTCATTTTTTTAAAATTTTAATTACATCAGTTCCTACGAAAGAAATTGATCCCAATTTCATCAACTGTAACAACAATATTTCACCATGATGGCGGTTTCTGAATTGACAGCAAACCAGTACAACCTGGTTTACGACTTTTTGTCGTTTTCGTTTGCCACCATGGCAGCGACAACCATTTTCTGTTGGATGAGAGTGGTAAGTCAACACTGATAGACATGATCGGCGTTTCTTGTGCTTTCGAAATGTACGGAGTAAAAACTCATCCTATTGTTCCCAATTTTTCATTCTTCAGCCAAGCATGGCAGAACGCTACAAGAGTGCCTTGATTATCACTGGTTTGGTAACTTTTATTGCCGCCTATCATTACCTTCGTATCTTTAATTCTTGGGTCGAAGCCTACGAGTTTACTGAAAAAGGTGAAATTGCTTTGACGGGAGTCCCTTTCAACGATGCCTACCGTTACATGGACTGGCTCTTGACAGTCCCGTTGCTGCTCACTGAGCTTGTCCTTGTCATGAAGCTTGATCCTGACGAAACATTTTCCAAGTGTGTCAGTCTAGGATCTGCAGCTGCCTTGATGATTATTCTTGGATATCCAGGAGAAGCTGTTTTGGATGAAAACAATCTCGGAACTCGTTGGGTGTATTGGTTCGCGGCCATGGTCCCCTTTCTCTACATTGTGTACACTCTGTTGATTGGACTTGCCGATGCTACCAATTCGGAAAGCGACCCAAAAATTCGTAGATTGATTCGCTATGCTCAATATGCGACTATCGTTTCCTGGTGCACGTAAGTATAGAAAGAGTTGACAGTCACGTGTGCGTTTGCTCTGATTCGCGATTCCTGTTCTTTTGAAACTTAAAATCATACTTTTTTTTTGTATTTTCAGATACCCTGTTATTTACCTTTTCCCAATGTTGGGTATTACTGGTTCCACTGTTATCTGTGCAATTCAACTGGGTTATTCTGTTGCTGATATCATTGCCAAGTGTGGTGTTGGTTTACTTGTTCACAGCATTACCAGTGCCAAATCTATTGCCATTAAATCTGGCAATTCAGAAGAAACTCCTTTGTACGGATCGACTTAAAAAAATGTGAGCTATTTGGACCAAGTACCTATTATAAACTTGTAAATGTTAAAAATTTTGTGACGTCTATGAGTCCGAACCTTCATCCGATTAGAAGAAGGAAATGCAGCACGATAGCTCTACTAACGGGGAAATACGCTTCTGGGTCTACTCTTGGCAAGAGAAAATTGAGAGGAAGTGCAGGGTTCACCAGCCATCAACACAACCCAGCTTTAATTGTAGCACAATTCAATACATTCCATCCCATTTCCTTCCATTTCATCCCATTTCAACATGATAGAAGAGAAAATTATAGTAGTCTACTGAGCCATATTAGAATTGTGTTCCTTTGTCAGCAGCCTTCAACTCCAGTTGTGGGAGATGATCTACTCTACAGTATCTAGAGGAATGTCCTTGAAAGTCGAAGTTTGTTGTTCACTTCTACTCGACTTGTAGAAAGGGAAGTTTGCCTCTAAATGTGTTGACTATTTGACAAAGATTTTAGTGTTTATGCATATTCAGCAAAACACGCCACGGTTTGCCATCCAGCACTGATTGATGTAACCTTCTTATCTTCGAGAGCCTCTATCAGTTGCGCTTGATTCAATTGTTTGACACTTCCTTGTCCCAGGACACCTGTTTTGCTTTGCCCCCAACTGTAAAGTCGGCCTTTTTCGTCAAGTGCAAGTGAGTAGTTGTCGCCACAGGCCACGTCTACAATGTTCGTATTTAAGAGTTCCGACACGCGTACTGGTTCCAAATAGAGTGACATGCCCCATTGGAACACTTCGCCACCTTCGGTAATACAGACAGCATGGGACCCACCCGACGACACTTTGATGACCTTTCGACCGAACAATTCGTCCGCTTCGATAGGTTCGGGAACGCTCGCCATGTTGTACATGTCTACCGCCAGTCCAAATCCAGTTCCTAATTGGCCTTTATCTCCTCGTCCCCAACCATACAAGACGCCGTCATCTTTGAGTGCCATGGTAAAGGATTTTCCTCCAGATATGTCTGTAACGCCACTTTGGAGCATTTCGACGGGTGCCAGAAAGGTTTGATCCTCGTGCGTTTCCAAATTTCCAAGCCTGCCGTAGGCTCCTGCACCACAGGTTAGGACTTCACCTTCGGTCGTTAATACTGTCATGTGCGACTTTCCGACTTGTACCTTCTTGGCAAAACAGCCATCCTCGACAAGTGACTCGACCAACTTGGGCAACAAGTACGATTCTCCGTCGCCGTGACCCAAGAATCCCAGTCCGTCACCTAACGTCGATCCTCCATAGCCGAAACTGTAGAGATCTCCATTATTATCAATAACAGCTGAAAACGTAGGTCCCAACGCAATGGATTGGACAGTCACAGTCTCATTATTCTCTCCCGGAGGCAATTTCAGGAGAGTCGGTTCTGTCACGGGATCTTTGTGACCCAGGCCCAACTGTCCGTTTTTATTTTCGCCACAAACATAGCATCGTCCATCACTCAAAACGAGAGCAGTTTCTGCGGCGCCGCACACAATCTCCCGAATGGTCACATCGGATGCAACGTCATCGCCAATCAGACTTCTCCAGTTCTCTACGCGAGTGGGAACATCTGCTAGTTTACCATCTTCGACACTAGCTTGCAACAGCGATCCTTTGCGATTGGTTCCCCAGGTGAAGATTTGTGGCTCGGAGGAAGCTGTGCTCACGCACCGTCTTCTACTTTTCGTATCACTTCCGCCGTTGGCGTTCGTACGGTGGTGGGTGAGAGCATCTCCAGCGGTGGATTGCAAACCACGGGTTGTTGTTACCGAGGAGATCGCATTCTGCTGTCTGCGAATTGATAATCGAATCAGTACAGGACTCCGAACCGCTGATACTAACGATTTGAACATGTTCGGATGAATAAAGAGGAGTTTCTTTGCTGGTATTAAGAGTGTTGGGCTTGGGGGTAAATGGATAACTACTCCTGCTGTAGTCTACTACTAGACTAGTAGACCAGACTAGCCAGATTAGAGAATACTCGGAGTACGATGCAGTAAACACCGATGAAACAAAAAAATCCAAAAATTTGTTAAGGTTATGAGCGCAAAATCTTGATATTGAAGCCAGTCCCAGCAGATTAAAAAGAACTAGACTACCCCTGGTAGGTCTCGTCTAGTGCTGGCAATTACACTGAAGTGGTGGCTTGAATGTGGAGCGTAATCGTTACAGAGTGTAACCACAGCACAAGAATCCTTTGGATGGCTCTAAATTGATTGGAAAACAGAGGGCACGCCTATTTTCACACAATGGCGCCGATTGGGCAGATTTTTCCCGAACCGAGGAAGAGATCCAAAAACAGAGGAGGTTATCAAATAATTAGCATAAAAAAATTCTAGCTGAAAGACTACAGTTCTTTTACTCGTGTAGCGTTTGATCAATGTCGAGTGTTTCCGGCGACCCAAGCCCTTTCCAACACGTGACGTGCACCAGCATCATGTCGGATTCATTGACCGCGGTGTCGTCGTTCATGACCTCAATCTCTCGACAATTCTTGTACTTATAGGCACCATCCTCGTTGTCAAAAAACATTTTGTAATTGATGCCGCAAATCACACACTTGTTGCGTTCTTCGTCAGCAATTTCTGTAAAGGAATCGGGATCTTCACCCTCTTCCATGCCCATAGATCCTGCTGATTCCACCGCACTGGCACTTATGGCTTTGTCGGCTTCTTCCTCGCTCTTTTCGCCCGTCCAAACACTGTCCGAAACATACCAACCGCGCTCTTCGGTTCGTGCCATGGACTTTTCTATTTGACTAGAAGGAGAATGAAAGACGACCAAGAGTGTTAGCAAAATCCAAGACAAGTTCATAATTTTCAACACTCAGATATCATCCTATCATAACGCACCTTTTCTTAAACAAACGGTCCAGATGTTGGGATAATTCCAGTTGTGATTTGAATCTCCTTCCATCGGCAGAGCTAATAAATGGCAGTCCAACTTCGTACAAAAGTCCAATGAGAGCCAAATTCTTTTTCTTGATTCCATTGTTCGTGAACAAGCTTTTGTCGACCGATGAATATCCGGATGCGGCCGAACCAGTATTTCGTCCACCGGGAGCAGAAAATGATGATGTACCTTTTTGTGATGACGAAGATTTGTGTTGGTTGTCACTGTGCTCCAGAGCTTTGGACAAGAGTTCTATCGCCGTCGATGCTGATGCCAAGACGTGAGTCATATCAATGGCATCGGATTTTGTATACCGAGAATCGGCAGACGATCCTTCCGCAATACTGGCTTGCAATTTTTGGACTATGTCTTTGGATTGTTCGGCATGTTTCAGATCCAATTTGGACCAGGCCAAGGAACGACTGAGGGCTTCGTCGGTTCGAAATTCCACCAAAAAGGACGGTCGTGCAGGCACGGATTCGTTTTTGTTGCCACTGCCTTCAACCGAAGATGTACCCCCATTGGAAGCAGATTGTGTTGTCGTATTCATCGCGTCTTCTGCTGCTTTTTTAATATTGGCCAACAAATCCGGGTTGATATCTGCGAGCCTTTCCAGTGACACTTTTTCCAATTCATCTTCAATATCATTTTGTAACTCGTCCAGAACCTTTTGCATTTCTTTGCGAAGCGCTGGCTTTATCATAAGATCTCCCGATGCCTTTGCAAAAGAACGATTTTGAGAGAGTGTGTGTGCAAATGCAAAGATGAGTACGAGTCAAGCAAATTACCTTTGCTGCAATGACGAATGGGAAAACAAGAAATAACGTACCGCTCGAGGAATTCCTGCCACAATGGTACCGCCAACTGTACCGGAGGAAGAAGCTACTACATTGATACGCGTATCATTGATATTGTCATCGTTCAAACATTCTCCTACGGCATTCCACACATCCAAGGGAAACAAATTAAAATCGCTCCATGTCTTGTACACTTTTTTTAGTTTGGCTCGTGTCGCTTCATTCGGCAACGACAAATAGACACTCCGCATCCATTCTGTCGCATCGTTTGTGAACAATTGTATGTAATAGCCCCGTGCATTCTTTAATATGCTATCCAAAACATACATGACTGGCAAGATGTGATCCCCGCGAGCCGCCAACAGTTGATTACGAATGCACTCGTACACTTTTCGGGCAGATTCCTTCGAGTCGGCGTGATCCTCTGCGACCATAGTCAATGCATTAATTAACACTTTATCCTGTACAGATCGATTCAACAAGGAGCAGCGGCAAGATTAGATTCTAAGCAGTAGGTTCCCGTAGGCTCTACCCATCACACTAGTTATAAAGTAGATGAAAAGGGAAAACATACCGGAAAGGTCCCCAGTTCTTTAATCATTTCGTGATACTCTCCCATCTCATTGTCGTCCAAGGAGACGTCATCGGTATCCATATTGACCATTCTATTTCGCTCGCTAGATAACCTGCGATGCGATGTGGGCACTGTACTCCTTCGGTCAGAAAAGGTTTTGGATAATACTAATCTAGTATTAAAATACAGTAAATCAGTTATTGTTCAAAGAATGTGAAGTAAGTAATACCCACTCGGAGTACCAGGTACAGCTTCTACCAGTACTATCTCCGGGGTATTTTTATTACTGCAGGGATTTAGACTGCTGTGTAGACTAGTAGACTACTAGAGTCTACTCTGGACTAGGTCTATTCGAAAAACTTTGACTCAAGTAAGCACGTCTAAATGAAGTCCATTATTAGCTGCCTAATGGAGCACACCATCCGCAAAAGCCGACGGAGAGAGCACAGACTGCGGATACGCGTGTGCGTCTACTGGGACATCGACCGTGGAGAAAAATTCGTGACAACAACAAGAGGGGCTTTTTAATTGCACTCTAGACCTAGTACTAAAGATCTATCTCTATACTCTACTCGGGTTGATTTGATGCGCCATAAGAATGAAGACTAAAGGTTTGGAAGCATTCCCAAGCAAAAAGTTGAGTCAGCTTCCTAAGGTTTTGGCGCGAATATAGTTTGGGTGTCCTAGTAGCAGTTGAATGGAATTCCTTCAAGTTGAAGATAATGTAAGTTTTGTTCAAGCTTCCAGTAGAAGAAGCAGGATGACAGGATGACTACTGTGGAACGGACAAGAGAAAAATTCCCGAAGGCAATTACGATTCTTCATTCTTGCTGTTCTGTTCTGTCGGAGTGGTTCTCGTAATGATGGAGGCAGTTGTGACACTCGTAGTAGCCACCGACCCACGATCAGAAGAGGACGACGTCGCAGTACGATTCCTTGCACTGTCATGTTCAGCTTTTACATCGGCAGCCATTGTCTCCACGATCTTTTTGCCGCGAGCCTCCCATTCAATCCGATTGGCTTGAGCGTACGAGAGGCATTCGTCACTTGAAACACCAAAGACACCACACTCCTTGAGCTTTTTGGCCAAGGGAATAACATAGAAGTCAAAGAATCCAAGCTCCCCTTGGTACCTGTACATACGTTACAGCATAGTAATAGTCACAAAGTAATTGGCATTATGTGAATGTGAGACAGGGACGGCATAGTTGCCAGCAAGAAACGAGTTAGTATGTTAATAACATACCAAAACTCTGATGGATCCTTGGCTGCTCGTCCGCTCCTGAAGGCGTTGTACATTTCTCTGAAGAGACGTTCATTCCATTTCTATTTCATAGTGTGGAAAGATATCAACAGTAGGTAGAAGGTTAGCTTTCGAAAGATACAAAAGTTCGACAACCAACAGGAACAGTACGTACCCGGAAGATATGCCAGTGCTATTTTGCATGAAAACGAGAGGGAAAGGAATGTGAAAAGTTCGAAAAAAACTTCAACAGCTGCTTTCCTTTGATTTATTGGAAGACCTACCTGCATTGTGTGAGACACATCAGAGGCCTGAATGACATTTGTAAGGGAAAAAGAAATTGATTGCGGTTAAGAATTGTGTGTACACGGCACCAGCAAGCTGGAGTCAGAAGATCGCACAAATAATAAGATACCTGCAAAAGATGTTCAATGACGACTGTTGCTTTCCGGTTTATATCTTCAATCTTGGAGAACGAATGTGTTTTGGCAGTTTCGGCAAACGCTTTCGCCCAGCGATTGTTGCGCAAGGCGATGAGTTCTTTATCCATGATATCAGTGCTCATGACACAGTTGATGATGAGCTGACGGAATCTTTGAAACTCGTCATCGTTGACATAAATGAGGTGTCTGAGTTCTGTGTACTCCCTTCTCATGAGAAGCTTCCAGCCAAGATCAACCGAATTTTGCTCTGCTACGCTCTTATTTTCATATCGAGTAGCAATATCCCAATTCTCCTTGACAAGTTGGTAATTAGGAACTCCTGGCGATTTGATACAAATAAAAAGGGTTGAGACGCAATTTACACAAATTGGCACTTTCAAATCTAAAGCGACCTTACCCGCATGGTCCACGTCGTGTAACAATGCTGCGAGGACACAGGCGAACTGAGTCAAAGGATCTGAAGTGATGCCGTATGTATGGTCATGGAGCATAAAATCGTCGGCTTCTTCGTCTTTGAGATCTTGTTCCGTAGGAGCCACAATGCGAGTAAGAAGTTTCGAAACACTCATGGTGACATGTGAAGCGTGTTCAAAAGAGTGAAACGGATTATCGTGGTACCTAAATGGCGAAAAAGATTGGTGCCCACTGTGAGCAAGATTTTAAAAGGAACAGCATTACGTACACTTGGGCCTTGGAACTAACATATTGGCAATCTTGGATACAAGATCATGTAGCTGGTCAATAACTGCCTCCGAAAGTTGGACGTTTCCAGTGTTGTCATTTTTGGAGGCTCGGAACTGCGGCAAGAAAATGGTCTCCGCGACCTCATCCAGCACTAGACCAGGCTGTTTTGCGTGATCCTCCTCCAAAAGAAGAAGTGCGGATTTCGTTTCAACAGGAGGTTTTGTTGTCATGCGTCTCGCCACCACTGACCGAAGGAGCTTCGCTAGAATTTCCGTGTTCCATGTCACAAGACGTTTTGTCTTGTCAGACCGGGATACGTTCGGGTTGACCGCATGCTTGGCCCATGTACGCCCGCAATCATCTGAGTCCACGACAGGGCTTTGATCGTGTAAAGCACTGCTGTGGTCGCTACCAGATGAAACAGACCCAGATTTGTTGCTAATAACATTGACCCAATATGTCGTTAGCTCCCCTTTTCCTTTTGCCGTCACTTTGTCTTTCCTTTCCACGGCCCAGTCAGCCTTTCCAGCTCTAGCGAGCAGACCAGCTGTCGCCTGAGAGACGTGGATGCGATTGGGAGATCCTGTACTTTCAATACGGGAAGCGGTGTTCATCGTGTCACCAAAAAGTCTGTAGAAGAAAAAATGCACGGTATTCATTAGCTTTCAATTGTGGTCGTACAGCTGTAAGAGCAGTTAAGTTGCCTTTTTTCTTACTGGAATCTCGCGTTCTCTCCTCTCAAGACCCCTGCCTGGAATTCAATCGATGACAGCAAGCTTATTAAAGATGATTTGACCAAAAGGAAGGGCTGACGATGGAAGGAGATGACCAACAAAGTTCTACTTACTGTAACGGGACCGGAATGAAGGCCCACGCGAATCGCCAAGTCAGCTGTGTCTGGTCCTAGAACTGATTCTAGCTTTTTGGTGAGCTTGCTCATCTTGACAACACAGTCTCGTGCAAATCTTGTAATTATTACAGCATGCTCCTTGCAAGGATCTGGCAACCCACAGACTGCTACGTAGCAATCGCCAACGGTTTCGACCTTGTAAACACGTCCTGCAAGTTGCAGAAATGGGAGGGAGCAAGGCAATTCAGCGACAAGTGTTTTTAATTCAATTTTCGGAGGAAACCATCGAATATCTTACTCATTTTCGCAATACGGTCAAAGGCTCGATAAACCTAGAAAATGGAAGAGAAAACATTACTCTGCTAATGAGGAATCGGCCCGATTTGTAAATTCTCGCAACACCAAGGCACTGGGTGCTCACTTACCGTCTCGAGCAAGACAAACACCTGAGCTGGTTCGCGTGTAGAACTGTTGGTTCAAGACGAGGATTGAAATTGTGAGAAAGTGGTTCGTTTGAAGTAGAAAGACTTTCTTTCGCGACCTCATTGGGACACACGCACCTCCAGGCAGTAAAGCCCGCTATGTCAGCTGCAACGGCGATATGAGATTAAAAGATGCATGCATTGAGGAGAGAATACTTCACACAAAAGATTGCATGGCAGTAGAGACAAAAGTTGTCGTACCGAACATGACAGTTGTGTGTGGAAAGAGGTCGGCAATGACGTTTTCATGGTCATAGATAAGGTCACCGTCGGCGTCAGTGGATTCGGTCCTGCTGGAGTAGCCATCTGAATTTAAGTATCCTTTAAGGCTTCCACGCAAGTTGGAACTGGTCTTACTGCTCTGGGCCATGCTCTTCATTTGAGCGTTCTCAAGAATCCGGTCCCGGACATTGGCCGGGAACAGACTAGCTACGAGAGCGTTCGTACGGACAGCATTCAGCATGGTTCGCTGGTGTCGACGAGCAATGAGAATGTCGTAAATAACGAACATTGCCCCTGTAAAGATGAAAGATAACACAACCACCAGCGTATAAGCCAGGGGCTTTACGGTGTTGTAGGATTCTCGGAATTCTTGCGTGGGGTATACAAACAGCTCGTGCACACAAAGCTCGTCAGGCGTGATCTCGTATTTTTCCAAAACTCCACTGCGCTGATACTTGTCAAAGGTACGGTCGTGGGCGTCAGTGTTGCCCAAAAAGATAGGCTGGGAGCCTCGCAATTCGTATGTAAATTCATTGCCACACGAATCTTTGACAACGCAGTGGATGCCGTCGTAGCCTTCAGGCAAAATATTATTGAGCAGGTTCTCCCAGGCAGCGACACCCAAGAGAAAGCCAACCATAGAAGCATCTGGTTCGAAGGAGTCAAAGACGGGCTCCATGAGAAAGCTATGCGGAAAGACCTTATACTGTTTTTCCGACGCATCAAAGATGTGATTGAAGAGAAAGTCAATCTCTGTCGCTTCGGATAGGACAGTGCTGTTGAGCTGTGTCATGCCCTTAAACAAATTGGCCACCATGGGATCTGAGAGAAGATTATAATTGACCAGTGATGGATCGTCACCAGGTGTGGGCGCGATCTCCCACATAGGCGCCATTGTTTGGTTGGGCTGAACATCCAATACAACTGGCCAGCCATCTTCATTCAACCTAAAAATAAACTCAGGAATGGGCATGACTTCTGTGTTAGTAGCAGCCAACCAACGTCGCTCTTCGTGATCTTGAAAGGAACCATCAAGAGGATCCTTGTGCTGTGGGTGTACTTTGCGAAGGTAAGCTCCGCGCTCAACCCACCATTGGTTGGCAACTGAGAATTGTTCCCACTCGGCAGCTTGCTCGCTTTTGACAAACGGAGAAAACCCAACGGAGATGATTCCAGACATACCATCCGCATATCCGCCAATAACTTCAAAATTGGGATCGACAACGTACGGGAAAGAGGCACCAGACAGTGTAGCGGCGTTGGTGACGCTAGCTGCAAGTTGCATCATCAAGGCAAAGTTGTTCTGAATCTCCCACTGCGTTAAAGACATGATATCAGACACGAAGCCATTGTACTATATGTTTTTTTGCAAGAATGATCCGAATCAGGAACAAGGAATGTGTAAGGCTGTGTTGCATCAGGAATTTGTAAAATGGCCTTTCACAGCTGACCCGTTCTTACCTCGATTTCAAATTGGCTTCTGTCGCTGTCCGCAGTGAAGTAGTACACTGAAGCGGCAACAGCGGTGGCACAACAGATGAACACAACAAGGACAAAAATCCGCGTATTAGCAACCGTCTGCTGCTCCTTCTTGGATACAATTTTTTCTTCTATTTTTTCCAAGGCGTCGCTGCCGGACTCGCCCTGCAGCTTGCTCAGGGAGCGAGAACCAGAGGGGGATGCTGTGCTGAAACTCTGACTTTTGTTCTCTTCATCTTCAATGCTGAGTTCATGTTGATTTTCAAGCATAGGTTGGCTCATGGTGTAAATAGATAAGCGAGATGTTGCAATGGCAAACTTTCTTTCTTTTGAAGAATCAATTGTTTGTTACCGCGGCGACAAAGATGGGTCGCCAGGTTGAAATGAGCCCTACTAGTTGCGAAATTACGTTCATGCCTGGTACTGTACCACTATGTTCTGTACTACTAAAGTGGTACCGTACGTTGTAGTAGTACTAGCTAGTACACTAGATAATGAGAAAGTTCACTCCGCAGTCATTTTGATTCTGGAAAGATTCGTTGTGCTTTACCTAAGGATCGAGATTCAGAAGCAGAGAATACTTTTTGAGATTCTAATTCTCAAGTTGCGACACAATGATAATCTTCACCCCGCAGTCATTGTGGTTCTGAAAAGATTCGTTTTCCTGTATCATCCAAATTCATAAACAGGGAATACTAGCTAGTCTAGTAGTCCGTGCCTGTACAACAGAAAGAATACTGGTAGTCTACCTGGTAGTACTTTGCGAGATTTAATTCTCAAGTTGCAGTAGCCAACAGAATCGTACTACTACCAGTACCTAGCTAGTACAAGTACTAGTACCATGTTGTCGCTACTACTACCTGGTACTTGTAGAAGGCAGCCAAACCAGTACACCAAGTCAGAAAAGCACAGAAAACGTTCGTACGATGACATAAATATTAACTGATTTTTAAGTGATACTTTAAGTGATTTTTGATTGATTTCTAAGTGACCCTTGAATAACTTTTGTTTTTGAGTACCAGGTACCGTAGTACACGACTGTAATGATACCATTACTTATAAGAGCTGTTCTTAGCGAGCATTTCAGTTTTTTTTCAGTTTTGGAGGTTACCAGGTACCGGTATATAATACACATTCTGTAGACGATATATTATACACTTGCAACAGCCTGTCAGCCCATAGCGGTAGTCAAGTAAGGTACCAGGTAGGGGTCTACTGTAATTAGATCCTGAAACTTGCTACCATCGATAGCAATAGTACTACTTTTAGACAGTCATGTGTGATTTCAGTACTAGTAGGAACACACCAAACAATACCAGGTATGCATTCATTTTCTTGATAACTCCCAAAATCATATATTTAAGGTATTGTCTACGGTAGTGTTGGTCCCTGCAACTAGGTATTCTCTAGTAGATTAAATTTCAAAAATAACAACAAAAATGCTGGGGAGTGGCACAAAGAAGTCGGCTGAGATGACCAAGTGACATGCTTTCCTAAGTAATGATTGGATTTTTATTGGCTTTCCACCAATGCGTGTACATTCAATTTCTATATTAGAAATCGCACCATCTAAGTGACCATATTATTTTTTCTGTGCCTCTAAGTCTTATCAGTAAGTTTTACAAAATCTTTGCAAATATGAATATTCCAATGCAACAAATAATATGATGATTGTGCACGAGGACAACAACAAGGCATGAGAAGAATATGAGTGGAGATGACGATCATGAAAACGAGACTGCCACTGCTGCTGCTTCTGTTGCTGCTACTACACCACCACCTCGTCTGCTTCGTCCTGTCAACAAACGAAGACGCAGATCATCAGAATTGGCAATGTTAACTGCACCAGATCGATCCGATCAAGTCCTTATGAATCGGAAGAGATGACTTGCTTTGTTGTCGCAAACTACAGCTGATATTGCTGCTTGTTCCCCATATTCTTCCTTAGAACATGATGACGAACCAATCCAGATTAGTATGGGAGTGGTGGCTACTACTACTACCCCCAGCACCACGACCACGACAAGAGACAACGATGGGGGGGTGGTGCTGGTCGTGCTGGATCAAGCTCATCCCTGACGAGTGGTGGGTATTATGAGGAGCAGGAGATGGAACAAGATGATGAAGAAGAAGTACGACGAGGAGATAATGACGAGGACGAGGAACACCAAGAGGAGGATGAGGAAGAAGATGATCATGATGATGATGATGCCAGTACTATCATCCTGGATGACAGCGACGATGACAATAACAAGAACAAGAACAAGTGCCAAAGAGGAGCAATGGAGCCAGCAAACATCCTTCTACCCTTCTATAGACTTAGAAAGACACTGGAATCACATTTTGGCTGTCCAAAGTGTAGTAAAAAGAAACTCAAAGTGACACAAGAGACGTACGGCTTTGCAACAGAGCTTACAATCACTTGTGATGCTTGTGGCCATGTTGAAATTGTGGCTCCCGGCGTCGAGAGCACTAGAATGGAGAGAGGAGATGATGCTGATGAGGACGAAGATGGCAACCACTACAATGAAGATCACAAAGACTCTTCTAGTATGTTCATGGATTATGGAATTAATTATGCTATGGTTCTTCTAATGCAGCATCTTGGTATGGGTCTCCGTGGAGTTGTGATGATCCTTGCTTTCCTGGGTATTGCTGCAGGTGCCGGCAACCAAACAAAGTGGCAGCGCATTCAAGAGGAGCTTGGCTTGGCAGAAGAAGAAGTTGCCAACAGGACTATTGAAAACAATATCAAATTGGAGATTGCTGCAACACGTTTGCAAGCACAAGAACAGTATGCAGCTTGGTTGCTTACCAACGAAGGGACAAATGCATCAGAACAGGAGAAGCTCATGAAGATGACTGAGTTGTTGGCAATGCGCATGAGTCAAGAGGGCCTGCAGAAGATTGGATTGACTGTTGGTATGGATGGCGCTTGGCAGAAGCGCTCCATAGGCCGAGGATCATACAACTCCAAAACTGGACACAACTTCTGTGTTGGTGGCCTGACAAAGAAGATCTTGTCTGTTGTTGTCTATTCAAAGCATTGTAGGACTTGCGAGAAAGCAGAGGGTCTTCAAGTTGAAGCTCTGGAGCATCGATGTCCAAGGAATTATGATGCTGGGAGATCTTCAAAGGCAATGGAGCCACTTGCAGCTGTCGCACATTGCAAGAACCTCGCTGCATCCGCAGACCCTCATTTGCAATGCTATGTTGCGCAGCTGGTAACCGATGATGACAGCACCACAAGAGCCAACACAAAGCACAGTTTCAAGGCAGTAGCAGACCGGGACTATCCAGGTTGGACACAGAAGCGCAATACAGCTTGGCCATTCAAGGTAAACGACGACACCAACAAAAGGACCTATTTACCTGATCATGGACTGCTCCCACTATGGGTCCCATCAATCAACAAGTATCTGTGTGATATATCTCACCGAGTAAAGGTAATTGGATCTGCTGTTTACAATTTGTCTTCAACTGGGAGCAATCCAAAACGTCTAAAGGCTGGATGGAATAAGTATGATGCTGAGCGTATCAAGTTCAATGCAGGGTACTTCTTTCACCAGGAAGAGAATCAGTCCTTACCATTCCAAATCTTCTGTGAACAGGTCCACTGCATCTATCTGCATCACTTCAACAACCACAGTAGATGCAACCAACGCTGGTGCCGGGTATTGCGCAACCAAAATGATCCAACGTACGAACTGCCAGCACGTTACAAGACAGAAGAGAAGTTCCGAGAGACAGAATCTGTACAAGGCAGAGGAGTTCTTGACAAGGTCAAAGAGGCACTTGAACCATATCTCACTCCGGAAGCACTCGCACAAGTATATCATGGATACAGCACGCAAAAGAATGAAAGTCTCAATAGAAAGATGTCGGCCGTTGCACCAAAAGACAGATTCTATGGTGGGACGAACACTCTTAGAGACCGTGCAAACCTTGTTGTTGTGAACGACTCCATTGGCTCCCTTCAATCATTTGAGTCTTTGTTTCAGTCGCTTGGCATCAAAAAGAAATGGAATCCAATACTATCTGAATGGGCTCGCCGTCAAGATAAGTCCACTGCTGCTGCTACGACCTGGCGTAGCAAACCAGGAGTCAAGAAGAAGCGAGCTGTGCTCAAGTTTGAGCTCTTTAACCAAGGCATACAAGAGAATAAGAGAGCAAAGAAAGATGGAACATACTACAAAAGTGGAGTTGCAGTGACTGGAGAGATGTGATCATCGTCATGGCGATGATTGTTGTTTTGTCTCATGCATAATTGTAAAGATTTCTTGGAAGCTACTTTTTCTATAGTTGTTTTTGTACAAATTAGTCATTGACTCGTATTATTTTTACTTATGCTCCTTCGATGCAGAATGTGCACGATTCAAAAATATTTAAAATTTTACATAGGGGGTCTACGAGTTGGTCTATAAGTAAATTGGCAGTTTACTCTCCCCAGGAATTGAAAAAGTTTCAATTTTTGAATTTATACAGCTAAAGAATACCTTGTCGGAGGGAGAAACACCTACTCTTTACCATTCAAATACATATCGTTCTAGTTCTTTCTTCCTTATTCACCTCATAGAAGATATAGAGATCTATGTCTTACCAATCGATCTAAAGGGTCCATTTTCATAGTGGCCAATTCCTGAATGTACCACAGGCTACGCAAGAAGCCTGTAGACTGGTCTAAAAAGGGCTTTTGTCGCAACACGAACAAGGTCCATATGAAAACCGACTTCACAGACTTCTTCAGTAAGTCTCTTTAAACACTTCTTCTTAGAGAGTTTCTTATCTAAGACAGAGTTAAGCTATAGTAAAAGACTATATTGAAAGCTTATGGATTCCCGGTACATTTCTACGTGATTTCTACATAAAAGTGACTAAAAAAAATCAGTCACGGAGATCTATGTTGACAATACCTTAAAACAATTAATTTTTTATAAATCATTTGTTGCTAGATAAAGTAGTGATCCATTTTTACGGCATGTGTGCATTTTCTCAGTTTTGAATCTTGAATTCCCTCCGGTAATGAAGCTCATTTTCAGGTAGACAATTCTCGAGACACTCTCATTTCCTCATACGCTGGGAGGGTCTTTTAAACATTAATCTTGTCAATTTCAATATAAGGCACCAGCAAGTGAATCATAAAGGGTCTCCTTTTCTACAGATTGGTATGTATGGTTGCGATAAGCTTCCAGATCAAGAGCCTTTCCACTCTATTTCTGAAAGCCCCTTTTTGGTCATAATTCACTATCACAACTTCCTATCTCATCGGAACCACAACCCACATTTGTTTCGTCCGTTATGCTATTGCTATTAAAGTTGGCAAATCACTAAACTGGTATTCTCACTAGTGGCTCAGATTACCTGAGCGATTTTTCTGCCCATCCAATTCCAGTGGCGCCGCCTAGCTAGTAGTACTCTCTAAAGTTCATCGTCATCATTGTCTATGGCTGGCATTCGTAAGCCGTCGTGTTATTCTCCAGGCAGCTTTTCGTAGGGCGGCGCCTGGTACTCTCTAAAGTTGATCGTCATCATTGTCTATGGCTGGCATTCGTAAGCCGTCGTGCTATTTTCCAGGCAGCTTTTCGTAGGGCGTTTGCTTCTGTTGTGTTGGGAACGGGAAGCATGGTTCGCCGCCTTCCACTTGGCGAAATGTTCCAAAAGTGAGGATTGTAAGGTGGAGGTTCGCTTCCCGTAATCATAATATACAATATACAAGCCTGCAACCAAGTTCCGTACGGAGACGGATGAACATCATCTTCCATGTAAAGTTTATCGTACAATTCTACATTGTCGACTTTCAGGTCAGCGTAGGCCTGGCCCACTGGTGCAACCACAGCTTGGATGTTAGGATGATGGTGCCTCGCAAAATAGTCATTCAAGACATCGGCATACCTCTGATATCCATACGTCAATTCTTTGGTAAAGGATTCAAAGGATCCTAACGTGGGTACGATCTGTTCCGTATTCCGATAGGCCGCCGTTTGCATTAAAATGGGTATCGCTCCTCCTCGCAGGATTTTTGGCGCATATGTTGTATTGAGAGCCCGTTCGGAGGCTCGTCGACGGCGAGAAAAAGCGGGAGCTCGAGTTTGATCGTGCAAAATTACGTAATCCCAATAACTCCTAGTAGTATCAGTAAGAATACTGCCATCTGGTGGTGATAAGAGTTTCTCCATTGTCAACATGGAGCCGCCAAGACGTTCAGATGTAGAAAATTGAGGTGTACATCCAACCATGCTGTCCCATAAGGTCACCAAGGTGGCACCTGCGGTCAAGCAAGCGTCGTACTCGACGATGTACGCTTCATTGTTGTCGGACCCTTCTTCCAACATGGCCTGCAGGACACCGGGACAATCATTAACAAACAGAATGGAGTTGCCGACGTAGGCAATCGAAATGCGGGTGCGATTTTCAGCGTTGATAGAGTCTCGAAAGTATCTTCTTGAAGAAATGTCTTTTGCTTTGATTGATAAAGGCCTTGCACTTTTTGGAAATAACAGCGCCTTAACAAGCCAAAGGATACTGCAAATGCTAACAGCTATCGCCACTCGAAAGATCAAGGTTCGTCGTCCATGCTTTGAATGGATTGCTGCTTTTATTGATGTCAATATTCTTTCTTGCTTCCTACGTTGATGACTTCGATGTCTCTGCATAATCTGCTTGTCTTCGTGAGATTGATTGGATGCAGGATGCAGCACTGTGATGTCCAATCAGTACGGTAGTCTAGATTGGTGGCATTTTGATAGATTTTGGATGTATGTAAAACAATAATAACAAAATCAAAGAAAGAGTGCACACTTCCTCAATCAAGCAACGTAACGTGTTGATGATTTATATTTTTTCGTTTTCATGTTTTTTTATTCTCAGATCGCCATTGTACAAGGACGCCGAGGGACATTGGAAAAGGCTTCTCCTATAAGCTATGGCTCTGGTGCCGTCTTTTTGCAAGACCAAACATCTATCCGACAAATTTCAATACAAGTAATTATGACATATTATATTGAAGAAGACGAACATTCTCGAATTATATTATAAGAAAACGCTATCTCACATATGAAACAATTCGCTCGAATATTTCCGTGAATTTGGGACCACAATGTGTCTACTGAACGCGTCATGATTCTCTTGGAAGAAATTGTCAGCTTTTTTTAAATGCAAATCTGACAGCCTTGTCGTACTCCACCCCGACGACCTCCGGAACGCCTACTTTCAATTTGCAAATTTCTATTTTTGTTAGGTTCGCTGGTCGTCTAGAAAATAATATTCTATAACCTTGGCTATAGTCCCACTGACAAAAACAAAAAAATGATGACTACCAATGCTCGCGTCAATAGCTAATACTATGTTTCGTCGTGATAGGGAAAGACCATTACAAAATTAATTGTACTCGTAGCTAGGTCTCTAGCTAGTAGACTAGTACAGTACTCCGTAGTAAAATAAATAATAATGATGCCGAGGTGTGCGGTATGGTTGTCGACTTGAACAGCTCAGTTTATCCTTATTTCTAAGTTCTATAAATCTCGACTCAATTCTCAAAATTAGCCAATGAAAACTACGTATCAATTAGGGCAAACGTGCGTCAGCTAGATGCCGCGTGTAACTCCTGATTGAACGTCTCTTTATCGTGCTTGCTATGGTTGCTGCCACTACCTTTCCAGCCGTAGTAGGAGTACGTTGTGCTTTCTGTACGGTAGTACACCAGGAGCCCCCACCCCCCGCCCCCCTCCTTCGAATACCATCACGTTCGACTGGGATGTGACTACAGCAAAAGCCCGACAACAGACAGCAGCAAAACTCTTATTATTACAAAAACACAACTGGAAAGGTGGCAGCAGCAGCAGCAGCAGCAGCAACAACAACAACAATAATAACAGGGCACATTCCTGTTGTTTCAGTAGTCCACAGTTAACTGCAAAAGAGTGTGAATCTCTTTCACTTTTTAAATAATAACAGCAACCACAACCACAATCTACGCGTATTATCAAGTCAACAAACGTTTCAATTGTTTTTTCTTTCTACTATCATGTTACAATACGACGATTCTGCATTTTATTTCTTTGCGATTGGTTCGCTCAGTTTCTACTTGATTCCATGTAAGTAATGAATCTAGAATTTTGTTGCTTGTTTGTTTCATCTAGTCTGCTGTTTGGTTTCTATTTTGGCATTGGTTGGTGTTTTCATTATTTGACTGACGCCTCTTTCCGTCCTCCCCCAAATCATCGCAATCACTACTACCACTATATCTTCTTGCTTGGCAGCATGGTGGTCCATTCTCAGCCGCGTGGCAAATGCACTGTACGCTAGTGATGCTTCGATTGGTGCCGTTGCTCGTACTACTGCCGAAAAGAAGAAGGTCGAAGAACTCAAAAAGGAAACCAAGGGACTGAACACGCTGTTGAAAAATCGTGGATTTTGTTTCAATGCTGGATTTACCATTTTCTTGACCATTATCTTTGTTTGGCTCCTTGTTTCGGTCAGCCTGGATGGTGAAGTCAATTCCTTTGATCCCTTTTCGATTCTCGAAATTGATACCGGTGCCGATACCAAGACCATCAAGAAGGCCTACCGGAGTCTTTCGCTCAAATTCCATCCAGATAAGAATCCCGGAGATCGAGTAGCCGAGGCTAGATTCATGATGATTGCCAAAGCCTACGAAGCCCTGACGGACGAAGAAGCCAAACGCAATTACGAATTGCACGGAAATCCCGACGGCAAACAGAGTCTCGAAGTTAGTATTGGACTTCCTACCTTTTTGTTGGACAGCAACAATCGCAATTTGGTTCTCATGGTCTACCTGATCTGCATGGTCGTACTCGTGCCCTTTGGTGTGTACGCGTACTATTCCAATTCTTCCAAATTTGGAGAAAAGGATGTCATGTACGATACGTACAGTTGGTTCCACTACACCCTCAACGAACATTCTTTGGTCAAGTCAATGCCCGAACTTATGGCTGGCTCGGCCGAATTCCGCAAGCGCAACATGCCCAAGGATGCCTCGGAAAAGAACACAATTGCAAAGATTATGAACTCTGTTCGGGCCAATATGCAAAAACCAAAGTACAATCATCCCGTCTGTGTCAAGGGCAACGTACTGTTGCACGCCTATCTTTTGAGAAAGATGGAATTGTTGTCGGAAGAACTTAAGGAAGATTTGCGGTACATGCTACGTCTTAGCAATTCCCTTTTGGATGCCATGATTTCGGTCTGTCAGCATCAAGATAGTCTTCAAACGGCCATGAACTGTATTGAATTTGGCCAGTACTTGACGCAGGCCATGTGGGTCAAGGATAGTTCATTGTTGCAGTTGCCACACTTTACCGCCGAGGAAATCAAGCACATTGAGAAAGGAAAGCAAAGCTGCAATGGAATTTTGGAATACCGAGACCTACCAGATGATCAAAAGAAGGGAATGAACAACTTTACCGAGGAGCAAAAGAACGACGTAAAAGAATACTTGAAGCTCTTTCCTGACATCACTGTCGAATCCAAGGTCTATTGCGAAGATGATGAAGATGACAAAGTTTACGAGGGAGATTTGTGTACAGTCAAGGTTACCATTACGCACAACAATGTCAAGGAAGGCGAGAAGATTGGTTTAGCCCATGCTCCTTTGTTTCCCTATCCTAAGCAAACTGCTTGGTGGGTTATTTTGGGAACCAAGGAAGGGAAAATTATCAATATTGAAAAGATCAATGCCACAGAAAAGGAAGTCAGTCATTCTATCAAATTTTTGGCACCGCGTGTGGGAGAATACAATTTCGACTTGTGGGTCAAATCCAATGCCTACATTGGATGCGACTTCAAGGGCACTGTATCACTTACAACCTTGGACAATTCGGCGTTGCCCGAATACAAGGTCCATCCCGATGATGCTGTTTTGGACGATGAACCTACCCTCTTTGAAGAGATTTTGAATGCTCACATTGAACAGGATAGTGACGATGAAGACAGTGATGATGAATCGGGCGATGAGAAGGACACCAATGTCGTCGAAGATTCTGCTACCGCCAAGAAGAAAGCGCAGCTTCAAAAGGCACGACAAGCTGCCGGGGGCGACGATGACGATTCCGATGATGACAGCGACGTGGAAGAAGTGCACGCGGACAAATAAATAAGAAATCACCACTAAAGCAACAAAACTACTCTACCGGTCATGTTCGCAAGAAGCACAAAAGCGAGGAGAAGCAATTAGTCGTTTTCGTAAGCCATTCGCCACCCCAGGCTTCATAAAATACAACTTATATACGTATACTTCGACTGCCTTTGCTACAGCTGCATATTGATTATGTATTCTGCGATTCATTAGTCCTTGTACACAGTAGCTTTCAAATAATGAGCATGCGCGATCTTGCATGTTCTACTGCTGCTTCTTCCTTTTAAGTCGTAGAAACCGCAGCACAGCATTCATCCCATTTCCAATACGGCGACCCACGAGTTTCACCACTTGTCCTAACAGGCGCCTCAAACTCTCGTTCTCATTTTTATAATCTCGAATAACAGCTTCTTCTTTCAACAGGGACATCGATAGTTTGCTGATGTCCTTTCGTAGTCCTTGGACTTCCTTGCGATATTCATGATCGCGATCATGCAATTCGTGCCGGAGCGTTTGAATCGAAGATTCTGTGATTTCAAACGGTTTTGGTTCTTGCAGGAGGTGAGGTTTGATTTCCTGTCCGAGAACTTCCAATTCGTGTACAATTTCGTCCCGCATTTTGTCCTTCTTGCTGTAGACCATGGTGGCACAGCGAGGCTTACTAGCGTGGCCAACGAAACCTAGAGTGGGAGTGACAAGCAAGAAGAGAACGGAAATAATGGTAGTAGTCTTCATAGTCAGTTCGTTTTCCAATTTTTGATTATACTTTTGTGTGTTCGTCCAAGCTATTCGGGGCAAAATAAACGAGAAGCGAACTCGCCTCCTGATGTGACAACCAGAAGCCTACTACTAGTAGAAGGCTCGCCTTTCTTGACGACTCCCCGTTACCAAACAAGATATCTGCAGGATACCTATTCGACTATTCTTCATGGCTCACATCCTTTAGGTAGAACTGACTGCGCTATTATACATCTATTAGCGCCTTTTGAGGTGGTTCTACCATAGTATTACTCGTAAACCCCGCAGACATGAGCCTTTTCTATAACGTTGTAAAGCTTTGTCGTCCATCTACCTTTTGCGGAACCGTTTCTGGACCACCTACAATGGTAGTTCGATGCAAGATGCGTAATCCAACCTCTTCGGGATCTTCCTGGGTCCCATCGCTGGCAAAGTGTGCCAGGCCTAAGTTGTCATTCATCATAAAATCACCTGCTTGCCACTGCATTTTGAGTCCCAACTCGTCCATTTTCGATTCGATCTCTTTTGTAAGTTCTGCTTGAATGGGTTCCGATGGTAATAGTTCATGAGTATTGACGACTCGTTGCAATCGCGACCCATCATCCGATTCGATCACCCGATCTTGAAACCAACCGCTCACAAAGGGTTTGCCGCAATGAAACAACATGGTCGTTTCGTTCCGAAAGGGATGTTGGTACACCAACGGATGTACTGGTGCCTGTCTCCGATCCGTGACCATCCATAATTGATCGTACCGTTGTCGAGTCTTAGCTGGCAGTGAATCGTAAAACTCGTGCAGAGGAATAAAGTAGGTATCTCCACCGCGCGAGACGGATGGAAAATACATTGTCTGATACGAAAAGGGTCTCATTTGAAAAGTGCCATCAATGTGCCACCCACTGCGGCCCACGCCTGTACAACCTTCCTCTTCGTTGTTGGATACACGAAAAATGTCGGGATGAGGCGATCTGGGGTGTTTGTAAAAGGTGCTCTCCACGGTCCCCAAAGCGTTGGAAATATCGACTTGTCGTTGACCCGACAAGTTCTTCTGTTTACGAAACAGCAACACCCGATGTTGAATCAAATCTTGCCGAAGCTCTTGAAGGAAGTGTTGGTCGGACAAGTCGATACTGGTCATATCACATCCCAAGGCTTCCATACCAAAATGCTTGGTCAAAGGACGCAACTGATAATAGACTCGTTTGGTGGCAGTCATACTGCTGCACGTTGTATCGCTTCGTTTTGAGACAGTAGAAGTAGTTGGATCGCTTGCCATTGCAAGGAGAGAAAATGCTGCCTTTGTATACGATGATAAGGCTAAATAAAGCAGTACAATATGAAACATGAAGAGAACGGCGGTGGTCGTACTTGTGAGATTTTATGGTTCCCATCATCAGTACAGCAGCATCCAATCCAATCCAAGCCATCATCCGTAAATCAGCAAAATGATTCGTGTGCTGAAAGCTGGAACCTGAAAACAGAAATCAAAAACACAAGATTGAAATCCTAAAAACAAAGAGTAGTAGAGTTAAGGTTACTTAAAATTATCATTCAAGACTCTCCGTCATAGCCGAGGTAGTAGCATAGAAATAATACCTACTAGAGTAATACTCCTACCAGTAGTAGTAAGTCCGTTCTAATAGTCTAATAGCTGGCAACTGCTACGGCAGGCGATGTAGCGCACTTTCAAGATTGATTGTATTTCTCTGTTACTACTTGCTGTTATTGTGAGCAATTGTTGATTGTTATGTTACATAGATTCACTGGTAAGGTGAAAAATAATAATGAATTGCCAATCGATTGGCTGGTGGTGAATGTCCAGTGACCAATGTGTAAGTTCAATGGATCTCGCCGCCAATACAATATTCATTCGTTCATTTATTTTCTTCATTCATTGTCGTTGACCATCCAAACAAGAGCAAAGTAAAGACCAATGATTTGAAAAGCAAAAGCAACAAGCCAAAATTGGACTCCGACACATCGTGGGATACAGCAGGGAATCAGTTGGTGGCACGCCACAGCATCACTTCCTTCGGCCGTGCGGGTAATTAAATCATCATAAATATCTCGGACCTTTTGTTTCATGTTTTTTTTTTCAATTAGAGTAGATAGATTATTAGCACAAACGTGTGTGCGAGAAAAACAGGCATATATTTCATACCAACCAAAATTCTAAAAAACAACACTTCAGCTGTAGGATCAGCCACAAACTTACAGCATGCCAGCCAATAAAGACTCCATAAAAGAGTGCCACAAACTCCAACAATGGACTGAAGACATACCACTCTATAAATATGACTGTAAGATTGATGATAGTGAAAAGGATTGTAATGCCAACGACCATGGCATTGGGTTTATAACTTTCAAAACGAATATGACAAAAAATGACATTTAAAGGAAAGACCGGTTGTTAGCTGTTGACAAGCGACAAGACAGGAGCTAAATCATTATTGTTGCTGTTGCTGTTTTTGGCTGTACTTACCAAAGAGAAATCAGCAGTGCTCCCGTAATGATACCGGCCACAACGGTAGCACCAACGCGATCTCCACTGAGAGCTACGAACAATCCACCCCAAAAGGCACATCCGACGTATCCGGCCGGGATGACCAGACATCGCATACCACCGGTGTATCCTGTGACACCACCCTCGTTGTTGTAGACTTCAATTTTCTTCACGGAGCCACCCGTCATCCAACACGCCGAGGCGTGGCCCATTTCGTGAATAAAGGTTCCCAACAACCGCATCGGCTTCAAAAGCCACGTCTTCTCGAACAAGAGCGTAAACAAGGCGTAACCGCCATAGAAACAGAGAAAGACGATCTCTTGTGTCTCACAACAGGTATTCAAATCCCAAGTAACCATGGTTGGAGTTTTGAATGTAATCAAGTGCAACTATGGATAATGGATTGCTACTATCAAAACGGAAGTTTGATGTTACAGATACACACACGGAAGTGGAGCATATGCTGGTACCACTACCAGGTAGAGTAGCCTAGACTAGTAGTTTAATACTGTAGCTACTGTGATGATGGATGGCAACAAATTAAGCCCAGGTGGACTACGTCAGTTTACCTTGTCTCCTATTAGGGACTATGATAGGACTCAGGAGTTAGGTCTCTCTTTATTAGGTCGTGTGCCTATGCCTGCTTCCTATCCAC